>ENA-UADF01000013-UADF01000013.1-human-gut-metagenome-genome-assembly--contig:-NODE-13-length-69284-cov-17.133326_pt1 | contig 69284 bp, 56 predicted proteins | sample MGYA00244222_ERZ654245 | MGnify/ENA primary metagenome ERZ654245 (study PRJEB26926, sample SAMN06165019) | human gut metagenome | biome: ENVO:00009003; feature: ENVO:2100002; material: ENVO:00002003...
AGCTTTATTATGGGATGTAAAAAATGAAAAAAGTTAATCTTCTGGCAGCTGCTGTCGTTGCAGCTTCTTTCTCTATGTCTTCTGCTTATGCTAGTGGTATTGGTGCATCATTACTTCACGGTGATGCTTCATATTTCCGTACTGGTGTAGCAAGTAAGTCTGCTCATAAGTCTCAGGAAGAAAATTTAGTTGGACGTTTAGGAAATCAGTTTGATACATATATTGAGGTTGCTCCTAATCTAACTTTAAATGATGCTGATGGTACTCAGTGGGATTTCGTTACATCAGTAGCTTACAAAGCTAAGGTCGATGGTAACTACACCGATTTACGAGATGAGAGTTCTACTGAACTAGCTTTAACCCAAGGCTATTTAAAAGTTAAAGGTCTATTTGATATTGACCCCGATGCTGTATTATGGGCAGGTAAGAAATATAACCGTGAGGATTCTCACTTGGTTGACCAATACTGGAGAAATACATCAGGTAATGGTGTTGGTATTGAGAACATATCATTAGGTTCAGGTAAATTCTCTGCACATTGGGTTAAGAATGATATTAAAGATCAAGAGTTCCAGAAGAGTCATAATAAATACTATGTTACTGACAACAAGGTAGATGTTGCTTACGCTTTCCCAGTAGGTTCTGGCAACTTAGAACTACGCTATACTCGTATTATGCCTCAGAGATATTCTTCATCTCGTGGTGAAAGTCCTGTTAAGGACTATGAAAACGGTAACTTGTTTGCTGTTAAGTTAGGAATGCCTGTATTAAATGGTTGGAATAACACAGTTCTACGTTATGCTAAAGGAGGCAATGCAAACTGGGCTGGCGCTGATTATGGTAACGATTTAGCAAGTTCTGTTTATGGAACTGTAAATTCAAATGCCTATGCATGGGATTTAATGAACTTTGGTGCTGTTAATTTTACCGACAGATTCCACATGTTATACCACGTAAGAGGTACATATGTAGATCGTAAGACAGTAAGTGATGCTCCTAAGTCAAAGATGTTCCAAGCTGTTTTACGCCCTGTTTATGTATTAACTAAAATGACCAAATTTATGGTTGAAGGTGGTTATTACACATTAACCGGCGAAAATGTTGATGGTTCTAAGTTCAATCAAAACATTGGTAAGTTAACTTTAGCTTATGCTGTAAATCCAGATGCTTACAATGCATGGACACGCCCAGAGATCCGTTTCTATGCTACTTACAAGCATTACGGTCATGAATCAATGGTACCTTCTTACATGCTAGATTGGAATGGTGGAGATAACAATCAGTACATCTTCGGTGTACAGGCAGAGGCTTGGTTCTAATCTAGTTCGCTTATGTAGGAACAGCGCAATCTGCTCCATTTGAAATCTCATATTTTCATTGTTAAAGCAGGATCTTTTTAGGTTCTGCTTTTTTTATTTTCTGTAAGTATAAAAAGCAATTTTTAAATTCATAAGGTATAATTTACAGATATTAGATTAAACATTAACTTTTTAACAAATGGTTTAATTTACAGGTGTTTTTACCTGTATTTTTTGCTTAAGTTAATGAGAGTACAACCTCAAAAGTCCTTTTACAAAAGATAAGATAGATGTCAGAAATTATCATAGGTATCGATCCTGGCTCAAGATTTACAGGCTACGGCATTGTCAGAATGAATGGCAATGAGCCCGTGTATATAGGATCTGGTTGTATTAAAACTGGTGATGGAGATTTAGCTTCTAAACTTAAGATCATCTATGATGGTGTCACAGCTTTAGTTGAACAGTTCAAACCTGATGCAATGGCAGTTGAAGAAACCTTCTTATCTAAAAATGTTCAGTCAACTGTAAAACTGTCTGAGGCCAGAGCGAGCGCGATTGTAGCAGGAGCTAATCAAGGTCTAAGTGTGTTTGAGTATACTCCAATGCAAATTAAGCAATCTGTAGTAGGGTATGGTTGGGCTGACAAAGAACAAGTTCAGTTCATGGTCAAAAAGATCTTAAGATTAAACGGTAATCCACAAGCAGATGCTGCTGACGGCTTAGCTTGTGCTCTCTGTCACTGCTTTACAAGTAAAGTTACAAAAGCTATGGGCGCAGGTGTGGCAACACAAGGCTCTGTTCATGGCAGATTCCAAAGAGAAAAATAATGATAGCTATGCTTTATCTTCTGATAGTAGCTATCAACACAATAGGTAATCTTTAATGATTGGAAGTTTACAAGGAAAAGTTTTAAGAATAGATGGTGTAACTGCACTTATTGAGGTAAGTGGAGTTGGCTATGAAGTTGATATGCCAGTTACTTGTCTAGGTAATTTAAAGGTAGGCGAGAATACCTTTGTATATATCCAACATGTTGTAAGAGAAGATGCTCAAATTCTATATGGTTTCAGCTCAGTTGAGCAAAGAGAGCTTTTTAGAACCTTAATCAAGGTTAACGGTGTTGGTCCTAAGATGGCTCTAGCTGTGTTATCTACATTTGATGTAGATTCATTTGTTGAAACTGTTTTAGGTGAACAGTCTAAAGCTTTAGAGCAGATCCCTGGCGTGGGCAAAAAGACTGCTCAAAGAATGGTAGTTGAGTTAAAGGATAGATTAAAGAACTTCTCTGTAGCTGAAAATGTGACTTTTGGTTCTAATGCAAGTGCTGCAACTCAGGCTAATGAGAACTTTAATGATGCAATTGCTGCTATGACTGCCTTAGGTTATAAAGAAGGCGATGCTATTAAGTGTGTAAAAGCTGTGTTAGCACAAAATCACGATATGACCACTCAGGAAATCATTGTTGCAGCTTTAGCTTTAATTACCAAAGGACGCGCTTAATTTATGCCATCAGATAAAGATTTAGGTATTTTTGCAGACTCACTAGAAGTAAGTTCAGATATAAGACCTGAAAAAACTCCTGAAGAGGAAATTTTAGAAAATACTAAAGCCTCAGAAGATAGAGCATTAAGGCCTCAGACTTTGGATGACTACATAGGTCAGACTGAGGTAAAAGAGCAGTTGGGGATTGCGCTAAAAGCAGCCAAACAGCGTGGAGAAGCCTTAGATCATGTGTTGATATTCGGACCTCCTGGTCTTGGTAAGACCACATTATCTAACATTATTGCAAATGAACTGTCTGTGGGTATTTCACAGACCTCAGGTCCTGCCCTTGAAAAGAAAGGTGATGCTGCAGCGCTGCTTACCAATCTGCAACCTAGAAACGTTATCTTTATTGATGAGATCCACAGACTGTCACCTGTAATCGAGGAGTTCTTATATCCTGCTATGGAAGATTACATGGTAGATATTATGACAGGTGAGGGACCTTCAGCCCGTTCAATTAAGATCACTCTAAATCCTTTTACTCTGGTTGGTGCAACAACAAGAGCCGGTACTTTAACCTCACCTCTGCGTGCAAGATTTGGCATTATCCTGCAGTTAAAGTTCTATACACCAGAAGAACTTGAAATCATTATCAATTGCTCTGCTTCAAAATTAAAAGTTCTAATTGATAAAGATGGTGCTCATGAGATTGCTAAAAGATCACGCGGTACACCCCGTATTGCCAACAGACTGTTGCGTCGTGTAAGAGATTATGCACAGGTAAAAGGTAATGGCAGAATCACCCTGGATATCGCAAAGTCAGCCCTTACCATGTTAAGAATTGATGAAGACGGTTTTGATGATTTTGACAGACAGTATTTACGCAGCATTATCTATGATTTTGCAGGCGGACCTGTAGGTATTGAAAGTCTGGCAGCTTCATTAGGTCATGACAGAGATACCCTCGAGAATGTTGTAGAGCCGTATATTATTCAGCAGGGCTTCGTGCAACGCTCAAGAACCGGTCGTATAGCCACTGATAAAGCCTATAAGAAATTTGGTTTAAAGATTGAAAAGGAAAAATCATAATGACAGCAAAAGTTTTTACCAATCAGTCTCGTGTTTATTATGAAGATACTGATGCTGGTGGAATTGTCTATTATGCCAACTACCTAAAATTCTGCGAAAGAGCCAGAACTGAGTGGCTGCGCGGAATGGGAATGAGTCAAAGTTCTATGTTGGAGCAAAAGCTAGGCTTTGTAATAAAAAATATCAAAGGTAATTATATTAGCTCAGCAAAGCTAGATGATCTGCTTACGGTTACCTGTATTCCAATAAAAGCTCGATTTGCAAGTTTAAAAATTTTTCAACAAGTTTATAATCAACACTCAGAATTATTGTTTGAATTTGAATGCTCGATAGCATTTTTAGATATGAAAAAGATGAAGCCTACTCCAATGAGTCGTGAGGCTTTAGCTTATATCAAGCAATTTATACCAGAGGATGTAACAAACTTAGAGGTTAAGTTCTAAATGGATACTTCAGGCCAGTTGTCTATTACCCACCTAATATTAAATGCAAGTACACTAGTTCAGGTGGTAATGCTGTTCTTACTGTCTTTATCAGTAGCTTCATGGACAATTATTGTTTCAAGATCTAGTGCTTATAAGAATGCTAGAGTCAAGGCTGATGAATTTGAAGAGAAGTTTTGGTCAGGAATTGATCTTAACAATCTGTATCAGGACTGTGTAAAACGTTCAAATGAACTAATCGGTCTTGAGGTGATTTATACAGCTGGTTTTAAAGAGTTCGTAAGATTGATTAACTCAGGACCTGCTGATCAGGAAGTTGTGATGGATGGTACTTACCGTCAGATGAAAGTATCTGAGTCAAGAGAATTAGAAAACCTTGAGTCACACTTGGCAACCTTAGCAACCGTAGGCTCTATCAGCCCTTATATCGGTCTGTTTGGTACTGTTTGGGGAATTATGCATGCTTTCATTGCTTTAGCTGCTGTAAAGAATGCAACACTGTCAATGGTAGCTCCTCCTATTGCTGAAGCTTTGATTGCTACTGCTATGGGTCTGTTTGCTGCAATTCCGGCTGTTATGTTCTATAACCGTTTCGTAACTAAAGTTGAGACCTTAGAGAACAGATACATCAACTTCATGGATGAGTTTGCTACTATTCTAAACAGACGTTTGGTTCGTGTTCGTTCTGAAATGAATCAGAAAAAGGATAATGTTCAGAACACTGCTTCAACTATGCAGTCTTCAATGCAGTCTTCAATGCATCAGACTCCAACCTATCATTCACAGAGCACTACAGGCTATGTTCGTGAACCTCAGAAGACTTTCTCTCACACTACAGTAGGAGGGGAAGAGCAGCAGACAGCTTTTGCCAGAGCCCGTTTAAATAGAGTTGCTCATACACAAAGTTCTGTTCGTTACCAGACCCCAGGGGTTGAAGGTGACAGAATGAGAAACTTCTCTAGACCTCAAAGTAACGGTCAGGAGCGCTAATCATGCAGACTGCACGTACTCGTAGCAAGTCAAGAGCCAAAGCAGAGATCAATGTGGTTCCTTACATTGATGTTATGCTGGTTCTATTGGTTATTTTTATTGCAACAGCACCTGTTGTGATGCAGGGTGTGACTGTAGATTTACCTCAGGCACAATCTGAGACTATGAACGAAAATCAGCAGACTCCTATTATCGCAACAGTTGATAAGGCTGGACAGTATTATGTAAGTATTGATACTACCTCTGAGAAAATGGGCAGTTTAGATGAACTTACAGCTTATGTATCAGCTCAATTACAAAAAGATCCTTCAAGACCAGTAGTTGTTCAAGGTGATGCTCAGGTAGCATATGACAATGTTATTCAGCTGATGAATGCTTTGAAAACCGGTGGTGTTAAGAGTGTAGGTCTGGTTACTGAACCAATCAATTCTAATTAATGGTTTTTTTATATGAAAATTAACATGAAAGCAGCTTTTATCATAGCAGTAGCATTGCATGCTATTCTGCTAGGAGTGCTGCTTATCAGATTTTCGCTTGATAAGCCAACAAAGCCTAATATGGGACAAGGTGACATCATGCACGCAACCTTTGTGCCACCAGCTAAAGGCAATCCTAATGGAACAGCAAAAGCAGCTCCAGCACCTGCTCCTGCTCCAGAGCCTGAAGAAACTGTTCAAGAGGATACCTATGTAGAACAGGCAAAACAGGAGATGGAACAGCGTCTTCAGGAGCAAAAAGCTCAAGAACAGCAACGTCAGGAAGCTATTGCTCTGCAAAAGAAACAAGAAATCGAAAAAGCTCGTAAGATTGAAGAAGAAAAAGCTTTAGCTTTAAAGAAAGCTGAGGAAAAGAAAAAGCTTGAAGAGCAAAAGAAACTTGAAGAGCAGAAAAAGTTAGAAGAACAGAAGAAGCTTGAGCAAAAGAAGAAAGCTGAAGCTGAGGCTAAGAAAAAGGCAGAGGAAGAAGCTAAGAAAGTAGCAGAGGCTAAGAAGAAAGCCGAGGCTGAAGCTAAGAAGAAGGCTGAAGCAGAGGCTAAAAAGAAAGCTGAGGCTGAAGCTAAGAAAAAGGCAGAGGCTGAAGCTAAAAAGAAAGCTGAAGCTGCAGCAAAGGCAAAAGCTCAGGCAGATGCTAAGGCAAAGGCAGCAGCTGCTGCCAAAGCAAAAGCTGAAGCTGACTCATTAGAAGGCGACATTTTAGGTACCGCTGATGGCGATGAAAAGAACGGTCAGGGCTTAGGCTCTGGTGGTGGCGGAGATGGCGGTTACGGTGATAAGGTTCGTGGCTTAATTGAGCAGAACTGGAGAGTCGATCAGTCAATGAACGGCAAAAAGGTTGTGGTATCAATTAAGGTAACAGCTGATGGTACCGTAACTGACGAGAGCTGTCAGGGGGATGAGAAGGTCTGCCAGAGTGCACTGGATGCAATTAGAATGGTGGGTATGTTCCCAAGACCACCTGCTACTTGCCCAGAGTGCTCTAATATAAAGATTTCTATGACACCTAAGCTTTGATAGGCATATAATATTTAAAAATTTTTCAGGGAGTTAAATTCATGCTAAAGAGAATTCTGGCAGCCGTAGCTGTGTTACTTACAGCGACAACAGCCAATGCTGAATTACAGATTGAAATTACAGGTGGTATTAACGAAGGTCATAAGATCGCCGTTTATCCATTCTCACAAGCTTCAGCTGTAAATCTTGATGTGGCATCAGTCGTTTCTGCTGATTTAATGAGATCTGGTAAGTTTTCACCAATTGCAACTTCAGCTCTGCCTCAGGGTGGTGTTCAGAATGGTCAGGTGAATGCTGATGTTGCTGCAACTTCAGGTGCTGAAGTTGCTGTAGCAGGTGTTGTTCAGGATAAAGGCAACAAGGTTTACAACGTTGAGTTCCAGGTTGTAGGTCTACAGGGCGCAAACAAGGGCAAAGTTTTAGCTCACTATAAGGGCGATTCAAGCTTAGCTACTATGCGTCAGGCTTCTCACAGAATTTCTGACAGAATCTATGAAGCATTCACAGGTCAGAGAGGCTGTTTTAGAACACGTATTGCTTATGTAGTAACCAAGTTTGGAGCCCCATTCCCATATCAGTTAATGACTGCTGATTATGATGGCTACAACGAGACTCCAATTGTGAAGTCAACTCAGCCTATCATGACTCCTTCATGGTCACCTGATGGCAGACGTTTGGCTTATGTAAGCTTTGAGAAGAGATCACCTGCTATCTTTGTTCAGGATATCATCTCTAAGAAACGTCAGAAGTTAGCTTCATTCTCAGGATTGAACAGCTCTCCATCTTGGTCACCAGATGGTACTAAGATTGCTATGACCTTATCAAAAGATGGTCAGCCTGATATTTACTACTTTGATTTAACTCAATCTCGTTTTGTTCGCGTAACCAGTAACAAGGCAATTGATACTGAGCCTACATGGGCTGCTGACAGCAAGTCACTGTACTTTACCTCAGAGCGTGGTGGTAGAGCTCAGATCTACAGATACGACTTTGCAACTCAGAGCACTCAGAGAGTTACCTATCAGGGAGCAAAGAACTTATCAGCAAAGCAGATCCCTGGCACCAAGTCTTTAATCGTTATTACTCAGGTTAATGGCTTTAGAGTTGCAAGAGTTGATCCAGACGGTAGCATTTATATGCTAACAACTTCTTCATTAGATGAATCACCAAGTGTTGCACCTAACGGAAGTATGGTAATATATTCAACAGTATATCAAGGACGTAAAGGTCTGGCTATCGTATCATCTGACGGTAGATTTAAGGCAAATCTTCCATCAAGTGCAGGTGAGATTAGCTCTCCTTCATGGGGCCCATTACTGCAGAAGTAACAGAATTTATGTAGAAGGCTAGAAGAACTTCTACAAAATTGATAAAGCAATAGTTAAACATAACTTACAGGAAATAAAAAATGTTTAAGAACTACTTGATAACTTTGATTTGCTCTCTAGCTCTAGTAACTATGACTGCATGTTCATCAAAAAATGATCAGTCTTCATTAGTTGAAGATGGTTCAGATGCATCTTTAGGTTTAGACTCTGATGGTGCTTTAACCGTAGGTGAACCTAACGGTTCAGCTGACGGTTGGAATGGCCCTGCTGAATTAGCAGACAACCACACCATTTACTTTGCTTATAACTCAGAGAACATTCAGGATCAGTACTTAGGTGTAATGCAGGCTAACGCAGCTTACTTAAAGAAGAACCCTGAGGCTCGTGTAATTATCGAAGGTCACACCGATGAGCGTGGTACTCCTGAGTACAACATCGCTTTAGGTGAGAGACGTGCTCGTTCAGTTGCTCGTTACATGCAGAACTTAGGCGTTGATGTAAATCAGCTTTCAATCGTAAGCTATGGTGAAGAGAAGCCTGCTGTTGAAGGTCATGATGAATCAGCTTGGGCTAAGAACCGTCGTGCTGTATTAAACTACTAATTTTATAAGCTTATGTTTATAATTTAAGCATAAGTGTTGCAAAATAGAATATGAGGGTGGACTTAGGTTCACCCTTTTTCGTAGGTCTAAATATGACCATTTTCAGACTATTTTGTTATTTTCTTGTGAATTGTATATGATCTAAAAAAACATTTCGGATCAATTAATTCGGAGCAACAAAAGTGAACAGAATTTTAAATTTATTTAAATATTCAGCTCTGGCTTTGGCAATAACAGCTTCATTTAGTGCAAATGCTGATGATGCTCAGATACAGGCAATGCAGTTGAATATGTTAAAGCTTCAGAATCAGGTGCAGGATCTACAAAGCAAGTTAGCAGATTCAGAAGGTCAAATTGAGTCTTTAAATCATGATCTTCAGGTACTGCAACAAGAAAATTCTGATTTAAAGTCAAAGTTAGCTGCAAATTCTGGTAACACAAGTGGTCAAAATGGTTCTGATAACACTGATGCTAACGCACAGACCGCTCAGAATGCTAAGACTGATCCTAATACAAATGCTAATAACGCAAACTCAATTCCAATCAATACTGTCACTGGTAATTCAGGAGCTACTTTATCTAAGAGTAAAGTACAGACACAAAGCACAGCTGCCGCAACTCCTTCAGCAGGCAGTGACTCATCCTTACCTGTTGCTGATGCACAGGCTGTAAAGATGTATCAGAGTGCCTATAACCTTTTAGTTAAAAATAAATTGTTAGAATCAGCTACTGGTTTTTCAAACTATGTAACTAAATATCCTAATAACTCTTTAACACCAAATGCTTGGTACTGGTTAGGGCAGGTTCAGTATAAGCAGAAGAAATATCAGGATGCGCGTGTAAGTTTCTTAAATACTGCCAAGTTTAAAGGTTCAACCAAGAGAGCTGATGCTTTATATAAGTTAGGTGTAACCTCAAAAGCTCTAGGCGATAAAGATAAGGCTAAGAAGTTCTTTGAAGTTCTGATTAAAACTTATCCTACCTCAAGCTCAACAGCTTTAGCAAAGAAGGAACTGGCTTCTTTAAACTAGTAAAGAAATAATAATTCAGTCATTTGATTGAAAATCTTTATGCTTTAAGACCATTCAAAGGTAAATCTTTGGATGGTTTCCTTTTATAAATCAATAATAATTATCAAATTGTTCTATAAGCAAATAAGCAATTTGTCTCATTTTTTTTGAATATCTTACATTAACTATTAACAAACTAGGCAAAGTCTTTAAGATCTCAAAACTAATGGTGGAATAAGAACCGCTTAAAAATCATGTTCGTGAAAAAATATGAAATATTTGTAAAAAAATGCTTGCAAGATCATAAATTTTTAGTAAAATAGTCGCCGTTGAGTTAATCAACAAAACAAAACGTTCGGTGATTGGGTCGTTAGCTCAGTCGGTAGAGCAGCGGACTTTTAATCCGTTGGTCGAGAGTTCGAATCTCTCACGACCCACCATCCAAACGAATTCTTATGCGCTGGGTTGTTAGCTCAGTTGGTAGAGCAGCGGACTCTTAATCCGTTGGTCGCGGGTTCGACCCCCTCACAACCCACCACTTGGATGCTTAGCTCAGTTTGGTTAGAGCATCTGCCTTACAAGCAGAGGGTCATAGGTTCGAGTCCTATAGCATCCACCATCTCAGAAGTGACTTAGATGTCGCTTTTTTTATGCCTGAAATTCAGGAAAATCTCCAAAAATCAAGCCCACCAAGACTTTACAATTTCTTAATGCACTATTTGTGCGCTGTATAATAATTAGATGATCTTGTTCAGCTCATTTATCATTGTTGTGGTAAATTATTTTACAGTATGTAAACAATTTTATATAAGGTGATTCTTGTGAAGCAAAATCAGCCATTGACAATCAAGAGACTCAGCAAGGTCTTATCTCGCGATACTACAGTAGAAGAAAATTCTGAAATTGATCTGATTGCAAATTCTGGAGTTCAGTTCTTAGACTTTGAAATCAATTTTGAATCTGACAAAAATCCTGCTAATGAAATCAACTTTGAGTCAGATGATCTGAATACCTATCCTGCCTATGTAAAATTCGGCAAATTCGTAAAAATCAGTGGCATGGGTGATCATTTTGCAAGATTAAGATTAAATCGTGCTCAGGATAAATATATTGTCGATGAATCACTTGATTATGAACAGTCTAGAGAAGTTGTTGAAGAGTTTGACTCTGAAAATGACGTTAGAGTTTTAGAGTCTTTAAAGCTGTTCAATGGTGTGTGGTTTCCTGTTCCTTACTTTAATAAAGGTAAAATGGAAGGTCCTGCTAACTGGGCTCGAGCAAGAATCATCAATTTAAGTGAAGCTAGACAGGCTGAAGAAAAGGGCGGTCGCTATCACTTAACCTTAGCTTTTGATACTACTGTTGATAACAGTCAGGATAATGAAGCACTTCACAATGCACCATCTTCTGTTGATATTGATACAAGCTTTACCTTTAGAGATGGTATTGAAGCTACCTCATTATTAAATGGTAAAAATGGTATCAGCTTTGTCTCAGAGTGGATTAAGAGCATCATGAAGGAGATTTATCCTTTATCTACAAACAATCCTGCAGAAAAGGCTAAAGCTACCACCGATGATGATCAATACATTAAGAACAGAGTTTATGAAAAGCACTATCTGAATGTTTTAGCTTTCATTAAGCATTTCTTTATGCCTAATGATATTAAGCTCATTCACTTTGATAAGACTCATACAGAGACTGACAGCTCTTTAGATGTAAGTTTAATCTTAGATATTGGTAATTCTCGTACTTGTGGTCTGTTAGTAGAAGAGGGCACTTCAATGTTAAGCAGCTCTGATACTTTCCCTAACAGTACACCTCTTATCATTCGTGATTTAAACGCTCCAGAGCATGTATATTCTGGTGCCTTTGCAAGCAGAATTCAGTTCCAGAGAGCAAATTTTGATTTTAACTATTGCTCTGATATCTCCTCAAGATTAGATGCCTTTAAGTGGCCTTCATTAGCCCGCGTTGGTACCGAGGCTACCAAACTTGCTGCTATGGCCAAGGGTAATGAGGGCAACACCGGACTTAACTCTCCTAAGCGCTATTTATGGCAGATTAACGACACCCCTAAATCTGAGTGGAAATTTAATACAACCTATTATCAGACACCTGTATACCGTCGTAATGAAAAGAATGAAAAACTGTACTTTGATCTTTTAAAGAACAAAGAAGGAGAGAAGGCTGCTACCTATCTGCCTGTATCAAAGTTCTTAAATTCAACAGGTGATGCCTTATTTGCAAGCACAGGTGACGACAGTCAGTTAAAGGCTAATTACTCAGGAAAGTCAGCTATGACTTTCATGTTAATTGAGATCATCTTGCAGGCAATGATGCAGATGAACAGTTACTATTACCGTTCATCTATGGAAGATCATGCCTTGCCTAGAAAACTAAAATCAATTGTTCTAACTACACCGCCTTCAATGCCAGATGTTGAACGAGAGATTTTCAGATCATGTGCTTATCAGGCAATTGGTGTCATTTGGAAAGCTTACGGTTACGATCCAACTCCAGCTAACGAGTTCCATTATGTAGAAAAGGCTCGCTTAATGTTTCCTGAAGTACCTCAGATCTTCTTAAAATGGGATGAAACCTTAGCAGGTCAAATGGTATATCTGTATAACGAGACCCAAAGAGTCTTCAACGGTAACTGTAAGTCCTTTATTAAAGAGATCCGACGCCCTGACGCTGATGGCAGATTTAATGAAATCAGCCGTCCAAAGTCAAGCAATCTGATAGCCTCATCCGTATCTGCTAGAATTGCTTCAATTGATATAGGTGGTGGTACTACTGATTTAGTAATTGCTGATTACAGCTTCCCTGACAGAAAGTGTGAAGAGTCAACTGATTATGACAACGGCAATTTTTCTGAAGAAGTAAGCAATCAGAATGCATCAATTCAGATAAGAGAAGTCTTACGTGATGGCTTTAAGATTGCAGGTGACGATTTAGTCTTAGATATCATAAGAAACTACATCATTCCAAAATTAGGCTCTAATGAGGAGTTATCTAAGATTATAGGTAACATGTCTGGACAGGATGTAAAAAATCGTAAGAACCGTGTACAGACAGTAGAGCAGATCTTTTCAAAAGTTGCCTACAGAATTTTATCTAGGATTGAATCTTTAGAAAAAGTACCAGCAGGTCATACCGATATTTCTGTTGAGGGTACAGTTGAAGATTTTATCCTGTGTAAAGACAAGTGTAATCTTGAGATGTTGAATAATCCTAATGATGAGGTGTTTCTAGAAGAGGGTAAAAAGGCTGTAGACGAGAGCGTAATTGAGTACTTAAATAATCAGTTAGGTAAAGACTATGATCTCTTATCTAGAAAATTAGTCTTTGACTTATACCAAATAAATTACGATATCTCTCGAGGTGAGAATTCAGTTATCAGCAAGTGTTTAAATTACCTTAATACCATCGTAAATTCTTACTGCTGTGATGTCCTGCTTTTAACCGGACGTCCTTCAAAGATCCCTGGATTAAGACGCTTTATTGAGCGTAAGTCATCCTTATCACCATATAGAATCATTTCTATGCACAACTATAAGTGTAATGGCTGGTATCCATCCTTTGGTGTAAAAGAAGGTCGTATCGGTGATCCTAAGTCTACAGTGGTTGTTGGTGCACTTTTAGGCTACACCAAGATTGCTGATGCTAATAAGCTCATTAACTTTAGAATTAACACTAATCCATTACCATCCTCAACTCCTATGCGTTACTTTGGCGCATTAGATAATGAGAGTATGTTACATAAGAACGAGGTTCTGTACCGATTCAGTACCAAGGCTGAACAGCTATTTGAATCTGAGTTATCAGAGCCTGTAGAAAAGCGCTCATCAAAATATGACATGGATACTATCTTTACCAAGGCTGGAGCCGATGTTGTAAAGAACATTCCTGGAATTACCAGACCAGATGATGACGGCAATCTAAAATTCAACACTGAGTTGCCTTTAAAACTAGGTTACAGACAGTTCTATGATCCTCACTTTGATTCAGCAATGCTCTTTAGTGTAGGTCTGTACAATGATGTAAATGATCTGCAAAAAGTAAAAGATACTAAAGAGTGGATCATCCCTGATGATGTAGATTTTACTGATGAGTACTATGCTCGTTTAGATAAAGAGCTTTTTTCTAAATTAAGAGCAGTAGACACTGGTGGTGAAAAAGAATATATCCAGGAGTGCCTGTCTAAGATGAAAGAGGCCTTTGATACTGGCAAGATTGCCCTTGAAAGCATGAATTCACAAGATGCTAAAAATATCGAAGCTCAATTTGAGGCAAGCGCTCAGAAGTATGGCGAAGATGAGGCTAACAATGCAAAAATAGGTGGCATGTCAAAACTCTTTGGTGCTGACAAGAAGAGAGCAGAACTAAAAGAGCAGGCTATAGCAAACTATAAATCCTCATATCAGGGTGATTTGGTATCTACCATTGCTCAAAAGAAAGATGCCAATAAAAAAAGACAGCGTATGCTGTTCCTGCGTACTTTAAGTTCTCTTTTAGAGCCTTGTATTGCAAGTTACAAAGACGATCAGCTCCGTCGCTTAGAGAACGCAAAGAAAGCTATGACAGGCAATGTTGATGGCAAAATGCGTTATGACTTGAAGATCCAGGGGCAGACCTATGAAGGCAAGCAAGCTTGCACCGGCAGTCCTGTATATGGATGTATCAAGTTTATGCGAGATGAAGATCCTGACAATGCTCCATCAATTTTCTTAATGAAGATTGAAGATGCAACTCAAAGTGACTGTAATAAAACTCCTATCAAGGAATTTTTAAACCTGAGATTAAAGACTGTCTCTGGTGATGATGAAGAATACTGGAACAATACTGGTTTATTACTAAAATAAGGTTTCATATGACTTTAAATACATTTACAAATAACCGCCTCAATGAGGTTGCATCAACATGTCAAAAGGTAATTCCTTGGTTTGAAGGTATTGATGATAAGAATGTACAGGAAAAGAGAAATTCTCTTGAAGTCAAATTCTGCTCTTTAATTGAAGAGGCAAAAACAGCTTATGATGTACTGCCTGTAAAGACTACTGTAGGTGTCTTTGGCGCCTCTCAGGCAGGTAAGAGTTACCTTGTTTCAACTTTAGCATCCTTTGGTGGTGATGATTTAACAGCTACTTTTGACGGTAAAAAGGTAAGTTTCTTCAATCACATGAACCCTATAGGCGGTGACTTTGAGGCAACAGGTATTGTCACCCGCTTTACCAAGTTTGATGATAAGGGCGTTTCAGGCTTTCCAATTAAAGTAAAAGTCTTTAATGAGGCTGATTTAGTCAAGGTACTCATTAACTCTTATAACTCAGATTTAAACTTAAAAGCAGTTCCTGCTGGTTCTCAAAGCGACTACTTGTCAGCTCAAAACCAGAAAATTGGCTCTACTGAGTTTTTAAAGAACTTCTTTGAGGACTTAAAGTCTGATAAATATGCTTTAAAAGATGAGAAAAGCTACATCCATGACTATGATGTAGTTTCTATTGCCAAATATGCAATTAGAAAGTCTAAAAGTGATTTTGGTGATAATGCTAAATTCCCAATTGACTGTTATTTCTGGTCTGAATGCAGAAAGTTAGTATCTAAACTAAACTTTGCAGGACGAGCAAAGATGTTCTCAATCCTGTGGAATGAGTTAGATGCCTTTACTACTTTGTTTACTGAATTAGGAAAGCAGCTTTTGGAGTTGGAAGGGGCAAGTTCTGTATATGTACCTTTAAACTGCTTTATTGAAAATCCTAATGCCAATGAAAATGATTTCCGTCGCCGTGAGGATGGTACCTTACTTGATATTGGTGTTTTAAAGAATGTCTTTAAAGATAAAGACGATCCAAGTAAGAGTGTAGAGGTGGTGATAGTAAACGATGGCAATGAGATAAAAAAGACCATCTCCTTTGCTTCATTGACCTTTGCTGCCCGTGAGTTCTCCTTCCCATTACCAAAAGAGAGTAATGCCGATGGTTTTGATGTTTTGGATTTCCCAGGCTGTCGCTCAAGAAAGACTGATGAAATTGAGAAATTTAAAGATCCAAATACAGACACAACTGAGTACTTGCGTCGTGGTAAGGTAGGTTACTTATTTGAACTTTACTGTGACCGTCATGAAATTGATGTGCTCTTATGGTGTGTAGCTGTATCTAAACAGCAGGAAGTTTTAGAAGAACAGATTAACAGCATTGAGCACTGGGTATACGAGAATGTAGGAAGAACTGCTGATGAAAGAGCTAAATTTGGCAAAATTCCTTTAATTGGAGCTTTTACCCGTTTTGACAGTTGCTCATGTTTAGGCCTTGATAAAGCAAAATCTAATGAAAGAGCTAAAGAAAAGGGGGATCCTACTGTAGTAGTGGATTACTCAGGTATCAGCTCAAAGATTAACAAAGCTTTAGAGTCATTCCATCATACCTGGGTTGATGAGTGGGTAAAAGGTGTTCCATTTAATCAGTTCTTCTTTGTAAGAAAGCCAAATATTCCTGAAACTGATGATATGTACGTAAAAGAAAAAGGTAAAGAAGTTGATTTCTTACCTAATGAATACGTAAAAACTCAGATAGAAGAGTACAAGACTAGGATCTCCTCATGCCCAGAATTAAAGTACGTTTACCATGAAAAAGACGGTAGCTGTAAGACTATTGATGAGGTTTTAAAGCCAAGTGATGGTGGTGTTAACTATTTAGCTTCTTTCTTAAGAGAGAACTTTGCTGACTACAAAGTTAACAAAGACAGAACCTGTGATTTGGTTCTAAAAGATGTAAAAGAAATTGTTGATGCTCTATCCTTGTATGCTAAGCGCGAAGGCGCTAAGGCACAAAAAGAAGCTTATGCTAAGGGGCTTAAACTTATGCAGGAACTGTTACAGTGTGACAGAGTAGCAGGTACTTTAAGTTACTTACGCGACTTTATTGAAATTGATAAAGATAAAGCCTTTAAAGATTACACTGACAATCAGTCAGATGGTAACAGCAACAACTCCTACAGATTTGCCAGAGCACTGACTAAGATGAGAGAGGATAATCTTGTATCAATCTGTAATGGTGATTTCTTTAATGAGATTTATGCAAACTTGTTAAGAAACTTATCAGAGCAAAAGAGAAAGGCTATCTTAAGTGAAGTTCAAAAAGATCCTGAGGCTGTAGCTTGTTATTCAATCTTTTTAGATAACAATAATCAGTTTGTCTCAGATAAAGACTTAAAAGAGAGATTGAAGTCATTACTTACAAGCTACACCAATGAGTTATCAAAAGCCTATACAGCGCTTAAAGTCGAAGATGAGGTCATTGCAAAACTAGAGCCATATGAAGGCAATATGTCAAGCCGTGATGCACTAGCTTTAGGACAGTGCATGCGTGCTTTAAAGTTAATCTCTGATTTTAATACTTACCTTTATGTAGGTACTTTAAATAGAGAATCAATTACTCATGTCGATAAAGATGATTCTGACAGAGATTTCTTTAAAGAGAACATTAAGTACTCAGATCCTGATATGTGTATGGTTCCTAATATCGACAAGTCACTAGTTGATAATATTGAGGATCACTATTACCACGATTACTTTAGTGTCTTTATTGATTTGATGAGTGTAAGAAATCTCACAGCAGAGAGTAAGTACAACCTAAGTGTTGCTCAAAACAATGAGTTGTGCTCTTACTTAGATACTATGGAACAGGCTGCAGGTTTAGCATAAGACACTGATAAAACTGTGAACAGAATTTTAAGAAGGATAATATGGCAGAGAAAATTGCAGAGTTAGTACCAACAAGTAATGGTTGCTCTATCGTTTTAAAGTCAAATTCATTTTCAAACGACTTGATGGTAAGTACAGGTCTAGATCTAACCTTCTTTGACCCAAACGGCAGTACAGAGTTAAAAAGAGTTTCCTTAAAACCTGAGGAAATAGGATTTGATAATAATGGCTTTAGTGCTCCTTTGCCCCCTGAAATTAACAATGAACTAGCTCAAAAGGTAAATTCATTTGGTGGCAAGTTTAAAGTAAAAGCTCTTGAATATGATCCTGTAAGTTTAAAAACTGTAGGTGATCCTGCTTATTTTGATGCAAGCGTAACAGGAACACTAAAAGTAATTCAGGATTACGTTAAAAAAGAAGGTGAGAGCATTAACGCTGCTACCTTTAATGAGAAAAAAGAACCTACTTTTACTGAAGATAAAGCTACAGTTGATGAGATTAAATCATCAGATGCGGTTTTAAATGAAGTTGCAACTGCTACTACAACCACTGTAGCTACAAAGAGTTCTGGTAAGGGAAAAATCCTTGCCATTATTGGTGCAATCATTCTGTTACTCTTTATCTTTGGTCTGTTAGCTCTGTTCTTAGCAGGCTTCTTTGGTGGTTCAAAAGATAACTCATCAAATGCTAATGAGCCTACACCTCAAGAGCAGACAGAAGAGGCAAATGATAATTCAGCAAAAGATGACAATGCTGCAACTGAGGATAACTCTCAATCAGATAACACAGCCTCAGATAACAGCTCATCTGATAATACTACTGAGCCTCAAGACAATGAACCGGCTCAAACAGAACCTAATGTAGCTGACAACTCAGCTGCAACAGCTTCTTTAAGCGCAGGTTCTTCAGTTTGTGTCATCACTTCAGATCCTGATAACGTCATGATTAAAAACTGTATTGCTTCAAAGCCTGATAGTGCTACAGTATCTGCCTTTGCAAAAGATGCTTTTTCTAAAGATAAGTGCGATTTAGGCAAGAGACTGTTCTCAAGCTATGGCAGAAAAGATGGAACTGTAGCTTATACCTATGGACAATACTTTGATCCTAATTCTCAAGAGACTACCTCTTGTGCATCTAAAGACAAGAACCAGGCTGTTTACTGGTATGAAAAGGCAGCCCAATTAGGTAATGACAATGCTAAGAGCGCCTTGTCAGCATTAAAGAATTAGCTTTTAAAGGACAGATAACATGAAATTAAAAGTTTTAACTGGTGCAGTTCTTTTAACCTTTGCAATAAATTCAGCCTATGCTGATACTCCTTTGTTAATGGAAGGCAAAAGCTCTATTTATCAGCGTGTTTTAACTACTCCATCATGCAGATTAAAAGCTAAAAGTGATGATAAGGATGGCAAAGTTGTAGATGCCTTTTCACGCTTCTATGTCTATGCTGATGATGGTAAGACTTTAAAAGTAGGGCCTGATGATACCGGTAAGCTCTCAGGCTACTTAAACAAGGATTGCACCATTGACTGGAAAATGCAGACAGCTTTAATGTTTACAAATCCTGCTAACAGAAACCGTGCTTTAATCTTTAAGAATAAAGAGAATTTGCAGAACATAGTTGAAGCAAAAGATCCTAAAGCTCTTTTTGAGCCAATGATGAAAAAGGTTGCAGCAAAAGAGAATGTAGACGGAGTAGTTTCAGTTGAGCCTGAGCACTTTGTAGATTATAAAAAGCAGTTCTATCTGTTACCTATCTTAGATTTTGAAGAGACTATGTTCGATGATGGTAACTATGTGCGTGAGCTTAAGATTGCCTCTGTTACCAAACAGGAAGGTAAAAAGGTTAATGTTTCAAATGAGCAGAATGCATTAAAGACCTTTAAAGCAGCGGTAGTATTTGTTATTGACTCAAGTATTTCAATGCAGCCTTACATTGATAGAACTAAAGAGACCATTAGTGCCATTACTAAGACTATTAAAGAGCAAAAGTTATCAGACAGTGTGCACTTTGGTTTAGTGTCTTTCAGATCAAACATTAAGGCAACACCTGGTCTTGAGTACACCTCAAAGATTTATGTAAAACCTGGTGAAGCTACAGATGAAAAGCAGTTTAAAGAGAAGTTAAACACTTTAAATCAGGCAAAAGTTTCAAGTAAGTATTTTGATGAGGACTCTTTTGCAGGTATTAACACTGCTCTAGAGCAGGTTGACTGGTCTAATTATGGCGGTCGTTATATCGTGCTTATTACCGATGCTGGAGGTATTAAAGGTTCTGATAAACTCTCATCAACAGGTTTAGATGCACGTGAACTTAAAGTAGAAGCAGCCCACAAAGGTGTAGCAGTGTATGCAATGCATCTTTTAACAGATTCTGGCAAGCGTAACGGCGATCATGAGAAAGCAAAAAGTCAGTATAAAGAACTTACCTACAACGACACCATCAATAAGTCTCTTTACTATCCAGTAAATGCCGGTGACGTTAAAAACTTTGGTAAAAAAATTGATGAACTGGCACAGAATATTACCAATCAGGTAAAACTCTTAGCCTTTGGTAAAGATGCTGTAGGAGCTGCCCCTGAGGTACCTGCTGATAATGAGAATACACAGATGCAGCAGGATACTGTAGCTTTAGGTCATGCTATGCAGTTAGCTTATCTAGGTTCAAAACTTGGTACTAAGACACCTGATTTCTTATCAGGCTGGATTGCTGACAGAGATTTAATCTCTCACGGTCAGGCAACAAGTACACCAGTTGTCTTACTGACTAAAGGTGAGTTGTCATCACTAAAAGATGTAACCTCAAAAATCTTAGATTCAGCAAATCAGGGTATTTTAGAGCCTGAGGATATGTTCAATCAGTTACGCTCGGTTGCTGTATCCATGGGGCGTGATCCTAACTCAATCAGTAAGGAGAGCACCTTAAAGTTAGGTGAGTTAGGTCTTTTAGGCGAGTATTTAGATGATCTTCCATACAAGAGCAAACTTCAGGAATTAGATGAAGATACTTGGTCAAGCATGGGACCTGATGAACAGAATCAGACCGTTGAAGATTTAGAGAATAAGTTACGCTACTATCAGCAGTGTAATGATGATGCTACCCGCTGGGTAAAGCTTAATAAAGATGAAGACTCATCTGAGGCTGTTTACCCAATTCCTTTAGAGGTATTGCCATAATTTATGGCTGTGTCTTTTAAAGTAAAAGAGCTGTCTTATACCTATAAACAAAAAGACGGCTCCTGTGGCTACAAGATAGAGTTACCAGAGTTAAGTTTAAACTCTGGTGATGTCTATGCTATTACTGGAGTCTCTGGCTGCGGTAAAAGTACTCTTTTAGAGTGCTTGGGGCTATTGCGTCAGGACTTTGTTTCAAAGTCTCTTCTTTTAGATAGTTATGAACTGTCAAAACTGTCTGTAAAAGATCAGTGTATAGTTCGCTCATCTTTAATGGGGTATATGCCACAGACAGGAGGTCTTATCCCATACCTTACAATAAAAGAGAATCTAAAACTGCAAATTGAGGTAAGTGCGGATTCCTTTTATAAATTAGAAGGTAAAAAACTTGATACAAAAGCTCTGTATCAAGAGGTACATGAGAAGATGTCCCAATTCTCAATGGACTCTCTTTTAGATAGATATCCTCATGAATTGTCTATAGGTCAGCGTCAAAGAGCGGTGTTCTTAAAAACTATCAGTCACAAACCTAAGATTGTTTTTATTGATGAACCTACCTCATCACTCGATCCTGAACATGGCAAAATCTTATTTGAAAGTATTGTCTCCTTATCAAGACAGCTTGATATGTGTGCTTTAGTGGTAACACATGATTTACTCTTAGTTAAAGACTTCAATTTAAAGTCGCTGTCATATGCAAAGATTGATGCAAATGAAGGTCAATTTGTAATCTGTGATGATAGCGTATCTAGTGAGGACAATCATGATCTTTAAGTTAGCTGTATCCTCACTGCGTTTTAATCGTCTGATCTCTTTAAGTTTAATTGGTGCTTTATGCTCGGTAATTGCACCTCTCTTACTCTTATTCTCTTTGCGTTACGGTATCATTTCCTCACTTGAGAATAACCTAAAGTCATCTCCAGTAAATTTAGAATTAAAGCTAAAGACAGGGTATAAGCTTGATGAGAGCTTTTTTAAGGATTTAGAGAATAATCCTAAAATCGACTTTGTACTTCCGCTTACAAGATCATTGAGTACCACTGTAGATATTGCTTTTAATGGCAAGATAAAAAGAGATCTGTCTGCTATTCCTACTAAAAAAGGAGATCCTCTTTTAAGAGCTTCAAAACTTGATGATACTTTAGATGCAACTGAAGTTTATTTAAGCGAGAATTTAGCTCATGATTTAGGCATTAAATCAGGGGATAGCATTAAATACATCGTCTCAAGAATTACCGATGGTGCAAGACAAAACTCTGTAGTTAACTTTGCTGTAAAAGGTATTGTTAAAAAGGAGTACTTATCTACCAATGCTCTTATAGTTAACTTTGATACGCTTATTTATATGGAGGATTTTAAAGATGGCTATGAACCTCCTGTATTCTCAAATGGGTCAAAGTTAAACGAAAACAGAAAGTTTTTTGCTAAAGCCAGAATTTATGTAAAGACACTTGATGATGTAGCTCCAGTGGATTCGTATTTGCGCAGTAAGAACTATCAGACTTTTAGTATGCTCTCATCAATAGAAAACTTAAAGGCAATCTCAAGTGTGCTCTCATTTATCTTTTACGCAATAGCCATAACCTCGGTTGTAGGCGGAATCTTTGCAAGTGCAGGTTTAATTTTAACCTCAGTTCTAAGAGCAGAGAAAAGCTATGCTCTCTTATTATTAACAGGCATTAAAAAGACAAAAGTTTTAATGATGGTTTTAATTGAGAACACTATTTTATCATCATTAGCTTATGCTTTATCACTTTTGCTCTTTTACACAGGTATGTGGGTATTTAATCATTACTTTACCTCTTTATTAGGTCAGGGCTCAGTTGTAAGTACCTTAAATCTTATGCATGTAGTTGCAGGCTATCTCTCAACAATAGTCGTAACTCTTTTAATTACTTATTTAGTCTGCTTCTTTAAGGTATTTTCATTAAAGATTGCAGATACACTAAGGTTAATTTAGTATGAAAAAATTATGTTTATCTTTAGTGCTGGCAAGTATAGGTTCACTTGCATTGACAAACAGCGCAATAGCAGATGAAGTAAATGAAATTTACAATCCAAATCCTCAAAAAGATGACGTAGTTTTATCTATGCCTTGTGATGGGATCATGGTTTTCAGAAAAGTCTATACCTCAAATGATCCTAAAAAAATCAAAGATAAAAAATATAACGCAGGTACTGCGCAAAACGAGTCTCCTATGGGGCAGAATCCCAATAAGAGATATGTACAAGGCTCTTTTTATGACAAAAATGGCTATTACTTTTTAATGTCTAAGTATGAGCTCATGAAAGGTCAGTACGATGCCTTAACAGATAGTTCTAAATGCAAGGCTCCAAATAAGATGTCGCGTCTGCCTGCTGTAAAAGTATCTTATTTTGATTTTATCAATGCAGCTAATGCTTATTCAATTTATCTGCAAAAAGCTAAAGACGTACCAACTGTAGATGGGCAGAAAGCCTACGTAAGATTACCTTCAGATGAAGAGTGGGAATATGCTGCCCGTGGCGGTACTAAAGTTACTCAAAGTGAATTTGAAGCACTGCGTCCACCTATGGAGAACGATGACATCTCTTTATATGCATGGTATCAGGGGGCTAATAGTGCTAACGGTAAGATCCAGCTTACAGGTTTAAAAAAGCCAAATCCATTAGGCTTATATGACATGTTAGGTAATGCTCAGGAAATGACATTAGAGCCTTTTAAAGCTGTCAGAACTGGAAGATTATTAGGTCTGTCAGGTGGAATTTGTGTAAGAGGAGGCAGTTACCTGTCAAAAGAGAGTGCACTTACAAGTGCTTTAAGAACTGAAAAGCCTTTATATGTTAATGGCAAGCCTCTTTCAGCTCCTGATACAGGCACTCGATTCGTTTTGGGGCTGCCAGTAGCTACCTCCGTAAAAGAAGTTAAGAACTTAAATGAAGAGATCTTATCCTTAGGCGACGATGACAGCGATGATAATGCTCTTTCTGGTGAAGCTGATAAAATTGCCAAATTAGATGCAGAGAATAAAAAGAACAAAGAAGTCTTTAAAAAAGAGCAGGAAAAGTTAAAGAGTGCTAATGACGAATTGTCTGCTCAGAATTCGTCATTAGAGCAAAAGACTGAAAAACTTAAAAATATTAACTCAGATTTGATGGCTTTAAATGACAAACTCGCAAAATCAAATGACGATTTGAACGGTCAATTAGGTTCATTGAAAGAAAAGATTGTTAAAGCCAACGATGAGCGCGAGAGTATGCGTGATGTTGCCATTACAGCAAACTTAAGACTAGGTGGCTTCTTATGTAAGTCAATTGCAGATGAAACTAGCTCTGTACAGTATTTTGAGAGTATCAGAAAGTTAGCTAAGATGCGCTGTGATGAAAATCAAGAGCGTTGTAAGTTCTATGAAAAAATTAACAACAACTACACTCGTCATAAGCATGCTTTGCACTCCATTATTACCTATTATGGAGACACTATGGCAAATGCCTCAGCTAACTACAATTTAAAAGATTTTAAGTCACAGCTTGCCTCCTCAAAAGAAGCTTTTGGCGCTGAGACAAGCTATGACGAATTTGTTGACAAGTACTATTCTCATTTAATGTCTTATAAGAACTTATCAAAAGACAGAGATAAAAATCAAAAGATGTGGTCAGAGCAGTGCCAATCAATAGGAACTAAGTAAGATGTTAAGAATTCTAAGATGTGAAAAGTCTAAAGTTTCTCCTAAGATCCTGTCATATGCTCTTTATGCTGATGACTTTAAAAAAGAGATTAAAAGTGCTTTAGGCGAAGAGTACTCAGAGATCATATCTAAAGCAGAAATCTCAGGTGACTATGTAAACTTTGTAACTCCACTTTCAGGAGAATTAGATAAAGTAACTGAAGCTAATAAAATAAAGTATCAGGATGCCTTGAATGTATTAGAGCATCGCCGTGATAAGGTAATTGAGTATTTAAAGTCATCAACTCCACTGTCTAATAGAGCTCTTGAAACTCATCGCAAAGAATTCTCCGATATTATAGCAAGCGATAATACAGTCTTTATGGTAAATGGACAGGCTGTAATTGCGCCGGTGTCATTTAATCCTCACTATAAAGGTGTAGCTGTGCCTCCAACAGGAGCTACAACAGTGCCTGTAAAGAAAAGAGGGTGTTTACTGCCATTCTTACTTTTACTGCTGCTTTTATTGTTATTACTCTTTTTGCTGTGGTGGTTCCTATTAAGACCATGGCCATTTGAAGGCAATTTTACAGACAGATTTAATTCCCTGTTTTCTCAAAAGGAAGTTCCAACTCAAGTTGTAGAGCCTAAAAAAGAGGATGAAGCAAAGCCTGCTACTACAGAAGAAAAAACTGCGCCTGTAGAAGAAGAGGCAAAAGATCCTGTTGTAGAAGAAAAAACAGCAGAGCCTGAAGTAGTAGAAGATGAAGAGGAAAAGGCTGCTCAAGAGAAAGCAAAAGCTGATGCACTAAAATCTCAGGAAGAAGCAAAGGCAAAAGCTAAGGCACAAGCTAAAGCCAAAGCTGAAGCAGAGGCTAAGAGAAAGGCTGAAGAACAAAAACAAAAGGAATTAGCAGCTAAAAGAGCTCTTGAGGAGAAAAACAAAGTTCCAAAGTGCAAGACCTTAAAACAAGAAGGTAAGATGCCTGAACTTGCTATAGCCTTTGACGGTTCTCAATCTATGCTCTTAAAGTACGGTTATACCAACAGATTAAAGGCAGCTCAAAAAGCAGCTACTGACTTAATCTCAAATGTTGATAAAAACGTTAAGATTGGCTTTATTGAGATCAATGGCTGTCCTGTAGCTAAAAATAGAGGCTTTTTCGGACCAAACAGCAGAGGCGCTTTAATTAACGCTATCAATAACGTTAATCCTTATTCTTATGATGGTAAAACACCATTAGTAAACGGTTTGAATGAACTGTCAAAGACTTTAGACGGTGTAAATTCTGATGCAGTTGGTATCTTAATTTCAGATGGAGAGGATACCTGTTCATTTACTGAACAGATGGATGTTTGTTATGTAGCTAAAAAGATCCATGAGCGTCAGCCTAAACTTAAGATCCATACCATCTTAATTGGAGATGATATTGACAGCGCAGCCTGTATTGCCAGAAACACTGGAGGAAAGGTCTTTAAGCCTAAAGATGCAGTTCAGATTGAATCAGTTTTAAAAGAAGCAGGGGCTTCTTTAAAGAAAGTTTGTGAAGAATAAAAGTTTTTGAAGAATAAAATTCCCAGTAAGAGCACTGTGTAATACAAAAGGATATATTTCATGGCAACAAGATTATTAAACAGTGGTGATTTAAGAAATTACCAGGCCATTGGTGAAGACGGTGTTTTAGTATGGCAAAGAGCTGATGCCTTCCGTGCTTCAATTGAGAATTCATCAATTTTAGGTGAACACTATGCCCGTTGTCTTGCAACACCTCGTTTCTCATCTGATGGTACTCATGTAGACTGGTTTGTTCCATTTCAGTCAAACAGAGCTGATGGTGACTATGAGGTAGTGTCATGGAATGCTGCAAGTCCTGATGAAAAAGCTAGAGCTTTAAAGAAATTTGAAGAGTTAGAAGAGAAGTTTTTAAACTTTGGCTATAACTTAGAGGCCCGTTCATTATCCTCAAATGATAAGTTATTTGCTCATTTTTTAACCGGTAATAACAAAGCAAACATTGTACTCCCTGCAATACATTATCCTGATGAGAGCTGTATCTATATTGTAAACGGTGAGCCTGTAATTACCTTCTGGGGCTTTTTAAATGCTGGAAGCAAACTTACAGGCAGCCCTTTTGACGGTCTAAAACCTGTAGGCAATTTTGCTCCTCATAAAACTGCTCTGGGAGCAACTGCTGCAACAACCAACATCTCAGGAGCTGCAACTGCAGCTACCACTGCTGCAGTTACAAGAAGTCACAAGTGGTGCTGGCTGTTAGGTCTTTTATTACTGTTACTTTTATTACCTTTGCTGCTATACATCTTATGGTGGTTCTTCTTTGCAAGAGGCTTGCCTTTATTTAAGGTGTTCCCAGATTCATCTTTAGATCCTAAATACAATTTGTCATTGCCAATACCAGATATTCGCGGTGATAATTTTGGTCTGTCCACAGATGGCTTTGAGACTAAGTTACCAGATATTACAACAGATGGTGTCGTAAAGAACGGTAGCGTTGATGATGGGGTAGTTCTAGATGGAACGGGAGACAAAACACCTATGGTTCCTGATGAGAATGCAGTGCCACAGGATGAGAGTACAACACCAGAGACTACTGATAACAATACAGCAGATGATAATCAAAAAGCTCCTGATACAGAAGAGAACACCTCACCTTCTGACGATCAAGATGGTGTAAATCCACCAAAATTGAGTGACAAGGATAATGTAGCGCCGGCAACCGATAACAATCAGACAGTAGAGGCTCCTCAGTTACATGAAGATGGTCCTTCAATTTCTAATAAAGACTTACAAAGTGGAGATATTGGCAACTTTGATGGAACATGGAAAGTAAATTCTCCAATCGTTGACAGAAATACCAATAAGCCTTTACAGCTTCAGTATGATTTTAAAGATGGTAAGGGTACTGCAACCATCACTCAGAAAAACGGCATTAAATGTACCGGTAAAGTAACTGGAGGCTTAAAGTCAGGTTCTTTTAACATCAACAGTCAGTCTGTTGCAAAGTGCACTGATGGCTCAAGCTATGAAATGCCTACAGTAGTATGTAAAGAGGGTAAGGATGGAAACTCTGAGTGCATCTCAACATACTCTGAGAGTAAGTCTAATACAGGTAAGAAATATGAGTTTCCAATGAATATTCACAGATAGTATTCATCAATTAAAATGCACAAAACAAATGGTCAAACAAAGGAAAACAATATGTCATTTAAAACCAAATTTACAGTAGCAGCTGTTGCAATTTCTTTAGCCTTAGCAGGCACTGGCTGTTCAAGCTCAGGTGGGTTTTCATTAGGTGGAAGCGACTCTAATGTAAATCCAGAATTAAAGAAGGATGAGCCTTCATTCTTCTCAAAATCAGGTGCTGTTGCCTGCGCAGGTGGTGCTGCTTTAGCTGGTCTTTCATGCTTACTTTTAAAGAAAGATAAAAAGGCATTATGTCTTGCTGCTGCCGCAGCTGGCTGTGCTGTAGGTATGACTGGTAACTACATGCTCGATAAATTGCGTGCTAATTACTCAAATCTTGAGGATCAGTTAGATGCAACTAAAGCTAAGGTTCATGACTCTTTAAAGAGTACGCAGAGCTTGCAAGCATCTGTTAATGAAACTTTAGCTTCAGATGAAGCTGAGATTCAACAGATTGAAAATGGCATTAAAGATGGTACTAAGACCAAAGCAGATCTTGAGAAAAAGGCTGATGAAATGTCAAAGAACCTAGCTTATATACAGGAGCGTTTAAATGCTGATAAGGAGAACTTACAAGCTCAGACTGATGCCCTGCAAGGTCTAAAAGACGGCAAGGGTGGAGTTGGAGCTATTGATACAGATAATGCTCTTAAAAAGCAAAAGGCTCTTGAAGAGGAAATTGCTAAGACCAATGAGAGTATCAATGCACTTGAAGGTGCTATCGCAGACTACTCAGAGAAGACTTTGGCTGTAAAGAACAAAGTTAACGGAATTACTACAGCTTAATAAAATAGCAAAATTAAAAGCTTGTAGATAACAGTTTTATACTCATGAGCACTAAATTTAGTGCTCATTGACGGAGTTATTATGAAGAAAATAATCTTAATGTGTACTGTGCCATTAATGCTTACTGCCTGCACAATGACACCTGAAGAGTGCGATCCTAAAATTACCGATCCTGGTATGTTAGATAAATTAGGCTGTGTAGTATCAGGTTCATATTCACAGCGCTCTGAACAGAAAAAACAGGAAATTCATGATTTGGCTCAGGAACAGCATGAATTATCAGAAAGAGTCATTGCTTTAGGACAAAAGAGAGCAGAGCTTATTAATAACCGCGAAGCAAAGCTAAAAGAGTTAGATGCTCTTACAAATAAGTTAGATGAAGTTGAAGCATCCTTAAAGCAAAAACAGGCTTTATCAAAGACATTACAAGAAAAAATTGCTAAAGTACGAGCTTCAAAAGAAAAGGCAGCTTCTACTCCTGATGATGCCAGTGTAATGCAGAAAAAAGCTGAGTTAGTACAGGTTCAAAATGATCTTGATGATCTGATTGAAGCTGCTGCAGGTGAATAATAATCATTTACTTTCAAAGTTGAGGATAGCGCTTGTAACGTTATCCTTTTGAATTTATAAATAAGCTATAACAAAATCAAAATGGAAAACGTGCTTTATACCTTAAAAATATATCCTTATGGAATGGCTAGAACTTGTTACAGAACGTTACAAGTAGATGGAAGTAGTGAGTTCGATGAGCTAGCTGGCGATATTTTGAATGCATTTGATTTTGACTTTGAGCATTTGTTATGAATTTAGAACAAAGCTAAGAAATGTAGAAGAAAATATTACCTATAGTTTAGGTGAAGATTACTGTCCCTATGACTTTTGGGAAGACAGTGCTGAAGATACTGAGGAAACAAATTCCTCAGATAAGACTGAAAATTGTACTGAAGAAATAGAATATGAAGATCCAGCTCCTGATTTTGGCGAATATGATATTCACAGACCATTAACTCACCTAAATCAGGAAAAGGGAACAAGGTTTTATTTTCATTATGATTTTGGTGATGACTGGTATTTTGTTATTCATGTTTCAAAAGCAGAAAAAGATAAATCATTAAAAGTGTATCAAAAGTGTTGGAACGGTAAAGCAGTATGGTTATGATGATGAAGACTATCGATGATAGCTTTTATGAAGACGACGAGGAGTAGATTTATACAGTTATCAAGACTTTCTTAAACCTTGTTTATATAAGGCAGAGACTTACAAGTTGCAAAATTATAGCAATAGTCAACACCTTGTTTTAGGCATTTTTGCAATTCAAGAATAGTATACTTGTTCAGAATTATGAAAAGCCAATCTCAGCTTTAACTCTCTCTTTGTTTACAAGATTTTTGTTCAGAACGTCAAATTATTTGCAAAAAATCTCTCTTCTAATGAAAATCTTGTGATCTATCTTATACTTAATTTCTTTTTCTTATGTTTCAATACGCAAAACGTAAATTTACACGGTTTTAACACAAAATTAAATTGTGAAAAAATCTGTTAAACACGATTTGAAGATACGATATAAACATTTGAAAAGATTATTGCTAAGTAATAAGACAAGCAATTAGATTAAGGAGGATCAAATGGATCGTTCCAATTTTAAAGAGGCATTTTTTAATTTAAGCACCGGAACCCCAACTTATGCCCACATCGTTTCTATTATTGATGGACATTTAGTAAAACTGATTTCTCAGAGAAAAAGACTTCCAAATGCAACTGAAGACGGTCACCACCATGTTCAGCGTATAAAGGTTGATATTGACGGAACAAATGTTTTCAACAAGCAAAAGACTTTAACCACTGAAGAGGCATTAGATGCATTAAAGGGAATTATTAAAGCCTTCGATAAAGTAAATGAGGCTCCTAAATCTGAAGAAGGAAAGAGTGCAGATACTCTACAGATAGAAGAACAAAAAGAGGATTTTGGAAAGTCTAAGTACACCTATCCTGAGCTTACTATCGATCAGGTTGTAGATTTAGTTTATGTATCTTTAACAGGTTACAGCGTTTCAAACTTTGAAGGTTTCGTTTCATACCACTACGTAAAGGTACATACTTATACTTATTTACCAAATCCTGTAGAGCGCAATGTAACCGAGCCTGTAGTTGAAGTTAAGGTAGATGGCTATCCATTGTTTACTGTTGTAGGTTATGTACCTGAGAATATAGTAAAGGATTATGCTGATATTCTGCGCAAGAAGTTAAACGAAAAGCAGGAAGACTAGTTTTAGCTTTAACTCAAGATTATAAATTTATTTCAGTCGACACATGAACAGCAACATTTGCAAGTAATTACCTAAAGTTGCTGTTCATCCTTTTTAGTTCATCATTTCAACTCATCCTAAAGCGCCTTAAAATCGCTTACAGCCTTTAAAAAAATCTTAAATTTGCTACAATAGCTCCAAAATTTTTTAACGTTGAAAAGTAATTATGCAAGAGTCTATTTTACGTAAATTAGAAGCTCTAGTAGAGCGCCATCAGGAAGTTGAGCAGTTATTAAGCCAGCCTGATGTTATTGCCGATCAGGATAAATTCCGCGAATTAAACCGTGAATATTCACAATTACAAGTAACTGTAACCTCATTTAAAGAATACACCACAGCATCAGATGATCTCAAAGAGATGGAAGAGATGTTAAAGGGTGATGATCCTGATATGAAGGCTATGGCTGAGGAAGAAATTGGCCCTACTCAGGAAAAAGTTGCAAAGTTAGAGCATGAATTACAGTTATTACTGTTACCTCATGACAAGAGAGATGATTGCAACTGCTTCTTAGAAATCCGTGCCGGTACAGGCGGTGACGAAGCAGCTTTATTTGCAGGTGACCTCTTTAAGATGTACTCACACTATGTTGATGCAAAGGGGTGGCAGTTAGAGATTGTTTCAGAGTCTGAAGGTGAAATGGGCGGTTATAAAGAGCTTATCGCCAAACTTTCAGGTGAAGGTGCTTACGGTTATATGAAGTTTGAGTCAGGCGGTCATCGTGTACAGCGTGTCCCTGTAACTGAAACTCAGGGCCGTGTTCATACTTCAGCTTGTACAGTGATGGTATTGCCTGAAATTCCACCTGCTGAAGCTCCTGTTATCAATCCAGCCGATTTGAGAATTGATACTTATCGTTCATCAGGTGCCGGTGGTCAGCATATTAACAAGACCGATTCTGCAATCCGTATTACTCACTTACCAACTGGTATTGTAGTTGAGTGTCAGGATGAGCGTTCACAGCATCAGAACAGAGCTCGTGCAATGGAAGTTTTATATTCTCGTTTAGCTCAGTTAGAAGAAGATAAGCGTAATGCTCAGGCAACTGAGATGCGTCACAGCATCTTATCCTCAGGTGACAGATCAGACAGAATCAGAACCTATAACTTCCCACAGAGCCGTATTACAGATCATAGAATCAATCTTACTGTATACAGACTAGATGAGGTTTTATCAGGTAATCTTGATCTTATCTTAAAGCCAGTTATCGAAGAGTTTAAGGCTGAGCAGTTAGCTCAGATGGCATCACAAGGCGCTCTCTAGTGCTAAGTATCGCTATGGCTTTAAAAGGCGCTAGGGCAACTCTTAGCGCCGCTTCCATTGAGAGTTCATCCTTAGATGCCTCTTTAATCCTCTCTTATCTTACACACTACACCAAAGTTCAGTTAATTACTCATGATGACGAGTTATTAGATGACTCTCTTTTAGTTAAATTCAATGCTTTAATTGAAAAAAGAGCTAAAGGTTATCCTGTAGCTTATATCTTAGGTTACAAAGAATTTTGGGGCTTAAAGTTAAAGGTAAATGAGCATACTCTGATCCCGCGACCTGATACCGAAACTTTGGTACAGTCAGCTTTAGAATGCAGACCATCTGGTAATATTCTTGATATGGGAACAGGATCAGGCGCCATCATCTTAGCTTTAAAGTCTGAGCTTAAAGACAACATCAAAGCTTATGCCTGTGACTTTTCTCATGGGGCTTTAGAGGTTGCTCAGGAGAACGCCAAAAACTTAAATCTTGAGGTTGAATTTATTGAGTCTGACTGGTTTAGTGCTATAGATAAAACTTTAAAGTTCTCAATGATAGTTTCAAATCCTCCTTATATAGAGGACAATGATGATCATTTAAAAGCATCTTCACTTCCTTTTGAACCTGTTACAGCATTAACCTCTGGACCTGATGGCTTATATGACATTAGAACTATCGCGTCAAAAGCAAAAGATTACCTTTTAGATAATGCACCTCTCCTTTTAGAGCATGGTTATTTACAAGGACCAAGTGTTCAGGAGATCTTTAAAAATGAGGGCTATCAAAAGGTAGCTACAATAAAAGATCTTGAAGGGCGCGACCGGGTAACTTTAGGTTTTAAAGCCTAAAAAGAAAAACGGTATTAAGATCGCTCTTAATACCGCTACATTCCTTATGTTTGTTTGATCTGTTCAGATTTGAAATCTATAACAAGTATTATAAGTGTTTGAAAATTAAAAAATTTGATATACATACAAATTTTGAAAGATTTTATCAAAATCTCTGCTTTTTTGAAGACATTTCAGTAAGACATAATTTACTCTTATCAAATTGAGTTCTTGTCAATCACATTCTTTGTAAGCTTCTTTTTTTTTGCTCATAAGCTTATGATCTATCACAAAATAATCCTCTCCTCTTTTTAAATTGATTTTATCTTTGTTAAGATTAAGCTGAACGATTGATGAGATTATAAAAATGAATATATTTGATCAGAATTACCTTGAAGATTATTATGCTGATGAAGCAACCTTAAAGCATAGTGACAAGCTAACAGACGAACTAAAATATGCTTTGCATCTTGAAAAGATGTTTTCTTCGAATAAAAACTTAGCTTTTATTTACTGCAACGTGCTGGCATTTTTTCTTTTAGGTTTAGAAAGTGGACTCATCAAAAAAGATAAGCTCATTGTGGACAGTTTAAAGAAATTAATCGTTGAATATTTTTCATATATAAAGGGAAAAATAGATGTTTTACCAGAATCAACAGATCTTTCTTTAGATTCAGAACTTGTAAAAAGCAGTGCCTATCTTGTGTTACAACTTGCAGAGCAAGGTTTTATGTTGCAAGGTGTAACCATTAAATTTACTGATGTATTCAATTCAGCTCCTAGCAATATGAATATCACAGTTAAATCATCAAAGATATGTTTGACAGATCACGCAGATGCATTCTTAAATGATTTTAAGTTCATTCAAGAAATAGGAGATTATTCAAAAAGATTAGATAAGCTGAGCACATTGCTTGGAGAGGTTATAACAGTTATTTTGGATGTCTATGATAACCGCTACTTAAAGATTAAGTAGTTGGTAGTTCAATAATAGTAATTGTTTTCATTCTTTAAAAGGAATTCAATGTCAGAATTTTCTAAAAGGGGAAATAGCTTATATGCTAGATCCGTTTGAACAACTCGATAAAGTATATTCAAAAAAGATATTTTCTCAGCTCGAACAAGAAGAATCTTATGTTAGATCTTTAGTTGATACTTTTTCAAAAAATGAAAATTATGCACTGATTCTAGGGGCAAGTTTAAGCATACTCTTTAAAACTTGCATAAAGGAAAGAGGAAAACAAAAGATAGCATTAAAGTAGATTTCTTTAATTTCGTTAAAGCATATACAGAGCCATTTAGCTTTGATCCAATTGCAGATACTTCAAAAGATAAAGTTGCTTTTGATCTCTACATCATTGATTTGCAGATAGTTTCAAGACTGGAACTAGTCGATGGTATTAGTATCGATTTTAGAAACTTTGATGAAAAAAATGACAACCTTCATCTGGTGATTAAACCTTCAAGATTACGTATTACTGAAGAAGGCAATGATTTTACACTTGATGGTAAGTTTTTTGATTCTCTGCCAGATAAGCTCAATCCTAAAGATCCTGAATATAAAGATAAGCTCTTAGATGTTTGCGATACTTTTATGGAAGAGCTAGAAGAATTCTAATGTTTTATATAATTCAACGTGCAAGAGAAAAGCACAAAACTGGTTTTATATCATGTCAAAAGGTAACCGTAAAATTGAAAATTTTGATGTAAACAGTATGCGTGAAGCTGTCTCTAATATGATGTCTGATCCAGACATGGTAGATGATCTTAGAGCTATGGGAAATAGAGTTTTAGGTCGCTTAAGTAAACGGATTGAAGATTTTAAACAAATAAAAGCTAAGCTTTTAGAAGATCATGCTTTTGGAGCTACTTATGCTATTAGTACTTGCGAATTGTTGAGCAATATCAAAAACAAAACTTGGAAAACACAAGCTGATATAAGAGAGAATTTTTTTGACAAGATTAAACAGTGTTTAAAAGATTTTGGTGGTGGAAATATCAGAACGAGAATTTAAAAAAAAGGAATCAAAGTTTTTTTACAACCTTATATTGTTAAATCTAACTCAACTGTTTTTGCTAGAAGGTGTTTTATCACCAATAAAGATATAGACCAAGTTCATATATTCGATGTTAATTTGAGCATAGTCATAAAGCCAGCGAAATTATCTCTTAATGATGAAGCAAAAGTCTTATGTGAAGATATTGACGAGATTAAGAGAGCATATTCAGGTGCTGAGCAAAATCTGCAAATTATCAAAGCTGTTGAAAGTCTTCTTGAGAATAACATTAAGAAAATAGTTCATGATTATAATTTTATGAAAGGAAGCCTTCCTGAAGGTGTGTTATAAAAACAGGTAATTAAGCTTACTAGGAATATATGATGGAAAAACTTGATCTCAAAAATCAATATGAAGCAATAAAAGCCAAATTTGAACAAGATTTGGAGTATGCTCAGGGAATAAAAGAAGCAATAGAAAAAGATGAAAATTATTGCATGTCATTTTCAATGGCTCTTTTAAGTTTGATATTAAATATTGCTAATGGAGTTTGGAGCACAAAGTCTCACATTAAAAATGATTTTAGAGATTTTACAAGACAATTAATCGATGATCCCGGTCTTAACAAAACTGAGATAGATACAATCTCAAGGATCATCTATTTTACTGTTCTGCAGGTGGCATCAATTTATCCATTAGTAGGTGGAATTTCTATTGACTTCATAGATGTTTCAAATGAAGACGCTAATACTAATCTGCAGATAAAATCCTCAAAACTGTCCGCCCATGCTTCTGCACAAGAGTACATGGAGATGTGCTTTGGTGATGAACAAGTATTTAATAAAGGAATGTTAAATAAAGCTCAGGAAGCTACTAAAAAGCTAATGAAAGACTTCTGCGACAAAATAGACTGCGATGCTAATCGAATTCTTACTAAACTAGAAGATCTTTTACAGCAAGATGAATAATTGATTCAATATTGTAATAATATACGCTATCGACAAGATAAGGACACGTTATGTCAAAGAAAAGTGTAGAAAATGAGATTAAATTAAAGAGAGCTAAAAAAGCTGTAGCAGAAGCTACTCCATATGGTTGCGCACAGCAATTGATGGCTGTAATGCAAAATAATATGCCATTTGCAGCGACTGTAGGTTTATCCTGTGCAGAAATTTTAAAATTTATTGAAGATGGTAAAGCTCCAAAGGATAAGACTTTCTCTCAGTTTGTAGCTGTGCTATGTAACGAAAAACAGCATTCATTACATAACCTTTATCCAAGTGAGATGCCCCCAAAGCCATTCCCCGTAACCAGTCTTGTAATTGCTGCTTTTCAGGTCTTAGATAATGCAAAATTAGTTGAAGGAATTAAAGCTGATTTAGTACCTACCTTAGTCAAGGACAAGCTTACAATTGATATTCATACTGATCCTGCTAACATCAAGATAACAGAGCGCGGTAAAGACTACATTAAGAATGCAAGTTCAGCTTGCAACATGTTTTCAAGTGCTGCAACTTATGGTCCTGGCTTTGCAAAGATCTTAGTAGATGAGGTCGCTTACATTATCTCTTTACATAAAGATAATTAGTTCTCTTAACTAAAAGAGTTTCTCTTTTAGAGCTTTTCTAGATCCTAGCTTATAAAAACAGAGTTCATACTATCAATAAGGGCTCTGTTTTTTTAGTCTTTGTTTACCTATAATATTTCATAAAGATTCACCATGATTACGGATTAAAAAATGCTCAAAGCTCCAAAGAAAAATCCAAATGATAAGCATGATCCATATTACTGTGCCTTGCAGTTGCAAGAGATCTTAGAGAAGACTAATCTTTCTCCTATCTTAACCATGGTAATGTATGAGTTTTTAAGAGATGTAGCTGAAGATAAGATTGCAAAAGATTCAACCATCTATGAGCATATTGAGGGGTTGTTTGCCGACAAAATAAGATACTCTGTCATGGGAAACAACGCGGAGGTTGCAATCCATTCAAAAGCTAAAGCTTATCTTGTGATCTTGCTCGAAATCGCATGTCATGCAAAGCTTGTAAAGGGCATGGATATGGAGTTACAAGCATTAAAAGATCTTGGTGAGTGTAGAGTTAATGTAAGAATGGTAGGCAAGCAATTTGGTGTTGCCAAAAGGGGATTTGATTTTATCAAGAGATTAGATAACTTAAGGGAAGAACATTTAGTAGGCTCTGATCTTATAAAATCTCTTACAGCGTGCACAACTGATGAAGTTGAGTACATCATAAGTCGCTACAAAAAAGAAGAGCCTTTTGAGTCAGGCGATGTGATTGTTGTTGACAAGGTGCAAGCTTAAGGCTTTACTAAGTCAGTTTTTTCTTTTTGAGATACAAGAAATCCTGCAAGAGCAGGCACACAATTATGACTAAGAATCTCCATCTACACTTGTAGCATGGAGATCATCCCTATGAAACTATTACTTTATCTTTTTTACTGAGATAAAGCAGCTCTTTCCCGCAAAAGCAATACCATAGCCATAGATGTGTTTAACAGTCTTATTAGACATCAAAGGCTCAGCGTAGCTCTTATCTATAATCTGTGATATAGCTTTTTCACTTAAAGTTTCAATATCAGAACCTATAGATGCTGATTTAATCTCAATGATTGCTACCTTTCTACAGTCAATATCTTTAAAAAGAATATCAGGATATCCATCACCAGATTCAAAGTTAGAATGATATTCTCCTAGATTATCTTTACAGTTAGTAAAGATACCGTTTAAGAAGCCATGGTAGTAGTTCTCATGAGGAGCTCTAGTTGCTGTATCTCTGATTGAGACGAAAGAACGTAATAATGGTCCTAACTTATCTTGTACAAAATCAACATTACCTTCTAATAAAGCATTGGCAATGTTTAAAGCTAGGTTGTCTTTTTTTATAACGTCATCAAATCTTTTTTTAATATCTTTTTTAAAGCATTTTCTGATTTCTAAATTAGGAATTCTTACATAGACTTCTTTGTTAGAGGAATTATCTTTAGATAGTTCGTCTTTCTTAGTCTTTTCCCAATCTAAAGTTAAATATCCTGTATGCAGTAGTAATGACCAGAAATCATTAGGATCATGCTCTGATAAACAGTCATAGTTCATGGATTCATTTAGGACAAAACTAATTGAATTACCATCAACTAAGTCCTGCATCTTTTGATTGTCACTGTCTGTTAGGAATCCTAGATATTCATATACAGCAGGACTTGAGGTTGAATTTGCCCAGTAGTTTTCTGCTTCTATTTCTGATAAAAGTCCTTTCTGTTTAAAATTAAAGTTGTCTTCTACGAAATTTAAAACATCCCATGGACAGAACATCTCTTTGTCATAGAACTTATATCCGTCATAGTTGTTCCTAACAACCTCTGAGAAATCTTCCATCTCATAATCTTTTAAAAGTTTTAGAGTTTCTTCTTTGGTAAAACCAATCATACCTGTGTAATTATCTATTTTATTGGTGACTGTATTTACCTTTAGGTTATTAACACCTGTAAAGATACTGTTCTTAGCTACCTTTAAACATCCTGTTAAGATGACTTTTTTTACAACTGGTTTGTTCGTTTCAGGATCTTTTTGTGAGTCTTTTAAGAAACCTAGAAAAGATGACATTAAAGTTACCATATCTTTATGGTAGCCATAAGACTGCGCTTTTGCTAAAGGCACATCATACTCATCAATTAAAACATAAACCTGTTTCTTAAAGTGCTTGTAGAGCATTAAACTTAGGGAGCTAATTGCTGATGTTACATAGGATATAGCTTGTTTATCTGCCTTTTTTAGGTATATCTCATCTATTAGTAAATTAAACTTAGCTTTATCACTTTCATCTAAATAAGAGCTGTCTTTTAAGAAACTAAATTCCTTTGCCTTATTAGAAACAACTTCAGCTAATTTTAAATAGGCACTTTCAAAGTCATCTCCACAAACATCCTTTAAGGTAATTGAGATAACGGGACACTGCCCCATGTACTTGTCACAGAAATCTTGATCCTCTAAGATTTTTGTTCCTTTAAAGTAGTTTAGGTGCTTAGTAATATTTCCTGGCTCTTTACCACTAATCTGTAAGAAAGATTCAAACATATTCATGAGCAAAGTTTTGCCAAAACGTCTTGGTCTTGTAAAGAGCAGTACGTTTGAGCCTTTAACTTTAGACTTATCATCTGCTGTAGTGATATCTGCAAACACTTCTTTTAAGTAAGGTGTCTTATCAACATAGTAGCAGCTAGTAGTGATTAACTCTGCAAAGTTATCAACACTTGTTGGTAATGGTAAGAATTGTTTGTTGCTCATTAGTAGATCCTGATTTATAAAAGGTCTTTTTCTTATATAAAGTATAACGTATTAGTTTTTCTAAATAAGGTATTAAGTGACAAAAATTGCCATAAATAAAAAAAAGCGCTAAGTTTTTTAAGGCTTAGCGCTTGTCTTTTTTAGAGATTATCTTTTCTTTTAAATCACCTTAATTAGATTGTCTTTGAAGCAATCTTTAAAGCTGTCTGTGGCTTTGAATCTGGTCTGAACAGCATGTATAAGAATGCAGCTAGAACGATGAAAGCTGCAACAGTAAATACGCTGAATGGAACTAAACCAGTAATCAAACCACCGATCTGGAAGATTACTAATGCTAAGCAGTATGCCCAAACAGTCATATAAGTGATTGCAAAGATCCACCACTTGGTTGAACCTAACTGTCTCTTCATAGCACCTAATGCAGCAGCACATGGAGTTGACCACAGGTTGAAGCTTAAGAAACTTAAACCAACTAAGCTCATTAACATTGGGCTTGGAGTTAATCCTGAAACCTGTGAGAAGTAGTTAGTTAAAGCAGCAGTTAAATCTGACTCACCACCTTCGAACTCACCATCTAAGCCAAGAACAACAGCTAAGGTACCTACAACATTCTCTTTAGCTAGTAAACCGTTGAATACAGCAACTGTAGCCTGCCATGAACCGAAACCTACTGGTACAAATAAGAAACAGATTGCTCCACCGATAGCAGCTAAGATTGAGTCATCTACGTTCTCAACCATACCAAAGCCGTCAGTGAAACCGAAGTTTGCTAAGAACCATACAACTACTACAACGGTGAAGATGATTGTACCAGCCTTTACTACGAATGCTCTGCAACGCTCGTAAACGGCCTTTAAGATATTACCGATGGTTGGCATGTGGTAATCAGGAATTTCCATAACGAATGGAGAAACCTCTTCTTTGAATGCACTGTTCTTCTTTAAGATGATACCTGTGCAAACAATTGAGAAGATTGAGATTGCATATACGAATGGAGCAAACCACCAGGCACCATCAAAGCATGAAGCAAAGATCATAGTCATGATAGGTAACTTTGCTGAACATGGGATGAAGGTAGTAGTGATCAGACCAATACGTCTTTCATTGATGTTATCAATGGTCTTGTTAGCCATCAAAGCTGGAACACCGCAACCTGTTGCGATAACCATTGGAATGAAGTTACGACCTGACAGACCAAAGTGACGGAAGATTCTGTCCAGAACGAATGCTACACGGGTCATGTAACCTGACTGCTCTAAGAATGACAAGAACAGGAATAAGAATGCAATCTGAGGTAAGAAGCCTAAAACAGCACCTACACCACCTACAACACCGTCAACAGCTAATGACTGTAACCAGTCAGGAGCACCTGCACTCTCGCATAATGCAGTAACAGCATCGGTTACGTAACCGCCGAACAGGTTATCGTTAACCCAGTCAGTGATGGTTGCAAACTCTGTTTCACCATCATCGTTAGTAAATGGAATTAACTCTAGATATGATGTGAAGTACATAGCACCGAAGTAAACTAAACTTACAACGATTAAGAAGATAGGTAGAGCTAAGATCTTGTTTAGAACTAACTTATCAATTGCAGCGGTAATTGCTGAAGCTGATTTAACTTCTTTCTTGCAGCTGTTTAAGATCTCTTCGATTACCTGGTAACGGCGCTTAGGGAAGTAAGCCTGAGCATCTGTATTGTAAGCCTGCTCAATTTCAGCAGAACCACGAGCCACCTCAGATAAAACGTCCTGCTTATCTTTGTATTCTTCTAAATAAATCTCGTCGCTCTGTAATAAAGCAGTAGCAATAAAGGTACGTGCACCTTCATTTAAAGATGAATCTAACTTTGAAGCTACGTTGTTAATTGCAACATTTGAAACTTCTTCAAAGAAAGACTTAACTTTAGGAGCTTCTGCGCTCTCTAGAGCCTGAATTAACTTATCAATACCCTGTTTGTTTGATGCTGAAATATCAACAACTTTTACGCCTAACTTTTCAGACAGCTTCTCAACATCGATGGTGATACCGGTTTTCTTTACGATATCCATCATGTTTAAAGCTACAACCATAGGCTTGTTGAATGCTGCAACTTCTAAAGTTAATGACAGTGATCTGTCTAAGTGTGAAGCATCAACGATGTTTAGAATTACATCATAGTCATCTGATAACAAGAAATTACGTGAAACGATTTCTTCAGGTGAATATGGTGATAATGAGTAAAGACCAGGAAGATCAACGATGTCCCAGTCCTTTGATGAAACTTTACCGATAACCTTATCTACGGTTACGCCTGGCCAGTTACCTACATATTGATTTGAACCTGTCAGAACATTAAATAATGTGGTTTTACCACAGTTCTGATTACCAATTAAGGCAAATGTTTTCTTGGACATTACATAACCTCCACTAAAGCAGCATCGCTCTTGCGTATGGTAAGAGAATACCCTCTTACATTCAGCTCAATAGGATCACCTAAAGGAGCGCTTCTAACAAATGTTACCTTGGTATTAGGTGTAATACCCATATCAAGCAGTCTTCTTCGTAATGATGAGCCTTCACCGTGAACTTTTACTACTTCAACAGTCTGACCCTCTTTGATGTTATCTAGTGTGGACATATTCTTCACTATTATGTGGTTAAAGGTTAAAAACTTTTCTCGCCAGCCGTAATACTAAGCTAACCTTTATTAGCTTCTAGTAATCGGAATTATCTATAATTAAAACTAGTTATCGTAGATTTATTTAAATTGCCTACAACTAAACTAAGTTATCATTATTTAACGTTCGTAACTATATGCTAACTACATTCAAAATTCAACAAGAATTTTGTAAAAATCAAATTTTGTTGTCCGTCACATTTTTTTGGTACATTTGTGAATAAAAAAGGCGATCACTTATAATGAACAAAATTTTTCAAAACGTCATTTTGTAATTGTTATTTGTGTAACAGTTTATTTATCTTAAAGACTGTATTGCCTTCTTTCAGCTCTAATTAACTGCTACGAATAACCGCTACAAGAAACATCATTTATATATTGGAGCTCATTATGATCCACGCAGTTGATCCACAAGGAAGTTTCTTTAGATTCTTCAACAGGATCCCTTTCATTATGCAAATTGTTTTAGGTATGATTTTTGGTATTATCCTCGCTTACCTAGTTCCACAGGGACAAAGCTTTATCACCATGTTAGGTGATCTCTTTGTTTCAGGCTTAAAAGCAATTGCACCTTTACTTGTCTTTGTTTTAGTATCAGCTTCCATCGCTCGTCACAAACAGGGCGCAGATGCTAAATTAAAGCCAATTTTAGTGCTTTATGTTTTAGCAATGGCTCTCTCTGCAGCTACTGCTTTAATCATGACAAGAATTTTCCCAAGCACCTTCTCAGTTTTAGCAACTCAGGCTGTAGCAGAAACACCTCAGGATGTTTCAACTGTGTTAGTAGGCTGCATTAAGAAAGCTGTTGACAATCCTGTTAATGCTTTAATCTCAGGTAACTATCTTGCTATCTTATTATGGGGTATCTTATTTGGTATTCTCTTCCGTAAAGCAAATGATGCTACTAAAGCAGTTCTTTCAGACTTTGCTTCAATTGTAAGTGGTGTTGTAAGAATCGTAATCAGATTTGCTCCATTAGGCGTTTTAGGCTTAGTTTACTCATCATGCACACAGGAAGGTGGTTTTGCCAACTTATTAAGCTATGTTCATGTAGTATGCGTCTTAGTTGCAACCATGTTAATCATTGCTCTGGTAATTAACCCTCTATTAGTATTCTTAACAACCTTTAAGAATCCTTACCCTCTTGTTATCACCTCAATCTTACATTCAGGTATTACAGCTTTCTTCACAAGATCATCTGCTGCTAACATTCCTGTAAACATCGCTTTATGTGAAAGATTAGGTGTACCACGTGAGTCATACTCAATTTCTATTCCTCTAGGTTGCACCATCAATATGTCAGGTGCTGCTGTAACTATCGTGGTTATGACTATGGCTGCGGTTAATACCTTAGGCATTGAAGTTAACTTTGGTACTTCATTCTTAATGTGTGTTGCTGCTGTTGTTTGTGCTTGTGGTACTTCAGGTATTGCCGGTGGTTCTTTAATGCTGATCCCTCTTGCCTGTTCAATCTTCGGTATTTCAAACGATATTGCAATGCAGGTTGTAGGTATTGGATTTATTATCGGCGTAATTCAGGATTCAACTGAAACAGCTCTGAACAGCTCATCTGATGTTGTATTCACAGCTGCTGCCAATAAGATCACATCAGTGCCTAAAGACTAGATAAAAGGAATTATTCTTTACATAAAAAAGTCCGCTGTGCGGACTTTTTTTGTTAAAGATCAGTATCTAAAAAATAATCAGTCATCCTTTTCGCTCAGATCATTAAGAGCCACTAAAAATTCCTGATTTCCTTTCTTTTCAATGAAGTTTCTTACCTCTTCATGCATATGTACTATCTTTTCATAATATCTCTGCTGATAGCCTCTTGCATTAGACAGTTTACTAATACAACTATCGATTGCTTCATATATTTCATTAAGATACTCAAGATTCATGTGGTTAGAATCATTTGGAGTCAGAAAATCCGGATCTTTTGCTCTGTATTTTAAAGACACTAGAAGAAGTAACGTTGCTGTATAGAACTTTGATTTAAAATTATTCTGCACAAGCTGTTCTTCAAGCATGTCATAACTCATCTGAACCATGTTATCAGCAGTAGTCCTGTCTAGAATATTTTTTGCTTCCGGAATATAATTTAAAAGCCATACTAATCCCTGTGCATAATATATTTTTTTTCGCCATCCACGCTGAAGGTTATTTATATACCAGTAAATCAGTCTGATTGCATCTTCACTGTCATAAAGAACTTTGCATGAAGTTCCAAAGAATATTTGTGGACTTATAAAACGGCTCTGACATGCCAAATGTTGCAGGCAAACCTTCTTTAAAGTGACAGGTGCAAACCTGTAGAATACTTTTAATTTTGTTAAAGCTTTTAATGTTGCCTGAATTGCACTGTATCCCTGTTCGCTTTTATGCGTCAGCTCATATGCATGGCTGCACACGATTTTCAGGATCCTGTTGAGATATAAATTATTTATCTCACTTCTAGTATTAAACTCTAGATCATAAGTTTTATACGAACGGTTGTCGTTATGTCTTGAATAAGGCAGTCTCCTTAAAAGCTCCTTAATATTCTCATCATCAAGTCTGAAGAAAGGCTCTGTCCTGATGTAGTTTTCAAGGTACTGACAAATTTCAATCAGATTCTGGTTCTTTTCATCAGCAGGGAAAACATGACCAAAGGTTAATATTGAAGGATAAGGCAATCCTGTTTTTAAATTTGCAAGACTCTTTTTCTTCATCTTCGAATAATCAAAGATAAAGCCATTGTCAGAGTAGAAATTAAGTTCATCCTTTATTTTTATTCTGGCAAGACCAAAGGCAGCTTTCATTGAGACGGTGATGTATAAACGCAGATCTTCAGGAGCCACTTTCTCAAAAATACGCTTTTCAAAGCGTATACCGTCATCGCCTTCACCCGTACTTTCCACTCGAAGATAAATAGGAAGTGAATTATGACCTTTCTGAATGCCAAGCTCTTTAAAAGGCTCCAGAGAGTTGTACTCTTTTCCGCCCTCTACATACTGCCCTTCTTTTACCAGACTCATCCAGCTCCAGTCTTCAGTCTCTTCAGAATAATAGGCAATTTCAAGCTTTGGAAGACAATCAAGGTAAGTAGGTCTGTCGTTTTTTAAATTCTCATAATACAGTCTTGAACCTTCTACAATCAGATCAGTATCAGAGGTCCATACCTGTATGTTTTGTGAGGACAGTTTTTTCTGAAGCTGTGCGGATATTGCCTCTGTTGCAATGTCTCCACTCAAGAGGATGGCATCATACTTTTCTTCACTATTTCCCAAAACAAAGTCATACAGGGATAATGATTCACCAGATCCATGCTCTAGCTGCACCACTCTGTGCAGAAGATCAGACTGAATAAATCTATTTTCCGCATCAGGTTCAAGGACAATACTCTTTACGATAGTTTTGAGATGGGAGTCACCAGTTTCAAGAGGTAAAGGTTCTTCCTGATAAGTTTTTCCTAAAGCTGATCTTACATAATCCGATCTGGTATTAAAAATCTCCCACAGAGTTTTATCTGAGCACTCTTTCTGCCCTGATAACTTCTGCCAGAGACACTGACATAAATAATCAAAGCCTGAGAATACCCTCTTCTGTATTTTAGGTCTGGTTCTTACAGGTACAAATTCATTTTTTAAACGACGGAGTTCAAAAACCGCACTTTCTAAAGAATCTTCCCCAAGATAGGCAACTTTAATTCTCTGACCTTCCTTAAAAGAAATTCTGCTCTTGTTCTCCTCAATAAATTTCATTAAGGCGGCAACTTCACGCCAGATCAAGGTGACCTCAACGTTTTTAGAGCTAAAAGAACGGATCAGATATTCCTGGGAATATTCCGTAAGCTCATTGGGTATTGGAATGATGTAGTGATCTTTCTGATTTTTTTTAGTTTCAATGCCATACTTCTGTTTAAATTCATTAACCAGAGCCTGTACATAGCTCACTAGTAATTCATCAACACTGACATCAATATTTCTTACGTTTTTACTGTCTGAAAAGTTATCTCTGAGCTTTACATTCAGTTTTGTTCTTGAGAAATCCTTAGAAGATATAAACTTATTCCAGAGCATGCAGACAGGAAATCTATCAACAGCATCAAAATCGTCAACTCTCGATTCAAACGGAAAACTAAAGCCCTGGGAGATACGGTTTCTGTTGGCATCAGATCCTGCAATAAAATCGTGATATCCCCTGACCAGGACCACATTCATTCTGTCGCCGTTAACATACTGCCTGTCAGAATCAGCCTCATGGACCTTATCATTCATGCCATAGGCTTCAATTACGTATGCACTCATAGAATATTTCCAATATAATCTGCCAAAAAGTCTACTATTCCAATTGCATTCAGACCCCAGTCATTAGGATTTGACGAAATGCAGTACATGCCAATTCCGTTTTCAGTTTTTTTAAACTCGATTCCATTTTTGATATTTGCAAAAATTAAAGCACCAATATGATATTTGCCCTTTGTCTTTTCACGGTTGGCCTTACTTATTTCCAAAGTCGCATTTTTAAAGATATCTTCTATTGAATCAGACTGTTTTGACTGAACGACATTGACTGAATAGACAGGTATGATGAAGTTGTTACTGTTTTTATTGTCTCCATCCATTGAAATTATCTTGATAAAACGTTGTGTACCAAGATACTTTAATACAGCGTTTTTAGGATACTGTGCTTCATGCTTGAAAGCGTGACTCCAGAGCTGGATTTCATAATAGCCATTATCCTTTGTACTCAGAATAAATGGACCTACAGGATAGGAGCTTAATTTTTTGCCAAAGTGCTGCTCTTTATAAATCTCAATATAGGAATCTCCCATACAGTCGAGCTTTAAACCTTTTGACTTTAATCTGTCTGACGATACAAGAGAACAGAAGGCTGACTGCAGGAGCAATCCTGTCAGATCACAGAAGGTATTGTCCTGATATTTAAAGGAGAGATCGAGCTGTCTTTCCTGACGGATTAAAGTCAGATAATATTTCCAGATAACCTTATATCTTTTTTCATTCTGTAAAACGTAGTTTGGACCTGGCAGAGTATTCTGTCTGGTTATTTCATTCCAGACAGGATTTTTTAAAATTATGGCAATCTGCCTTTCAAGCAGGATCACCTTTTTAACACGTTCAGAATTGTAAACTTTAGAGTCGTTAGAGAACTCAGAGAGGTATTTTTCGCATTCTCTTTGAGCTCTATACAGAAAATCCTTGAGAACTCTGTTTTCTAGCAGATCATATTTCTCAACTCTTGCTATACCCATCATCTTAAAGTCGTTGGCAGCAACCTTCTGTTTAAGAGTATCACCTGGCTGTTTGATTAAAAATCTTATACATGACTGATCGAGCTCTTTAACTCTGCTCAAAGGCAGCATCATGCGCTTTCCTGAGAGTATCTTTCGCATACTTCTGCATAAAGAAGGGAGCAGTTTTAAGAGTTCATCACTGATACTTGCAATAAAGGAATAGCGTGGTCTTTCCTCTCCGTTGCCAAGAAGCAGCAGTAAGGTTTCAAAAACCTTATCTGATCTGCGTTTTTCTCTTTCGTAATTGGCAAGCTCATCAAAATAGGAAAGATAAAGCTCTAGAAGCTTTTTGTTTTCCTCACCTGATGTAAGTGTATTTTCAAGACCTAACTGCAGTTCTGGTAAAGTATCAGATCCTTTTACCTCAAGATATTCAACCTTATGATTTTTAGGCAGAGTATAGGTATAGCTGTATAAAGCATAGTTAAAAGGATCATTCCTGACATTTTTAGCAAGCGGATAAAAGAAGTCCTTTACCTGCTTTTTTATAGCATTGATATAGAACTCCTGATGGATCTCAATTAAAGAACCTCCTGTATATTTGAGTTTTACAGGATCCTTTAATTCCTCAAGAGTATAAGCTTTTGCAAAATCCTCTGACCACTGCCACGGATAGTTGCGGACACGCAGCACTATATTGCTCATAAGTTACAGCCTGACTATCTTGAAATACCCTGCCACATGAACATGCCAGTGTTGAACTCGTCATTCTTGACATTGTCAAAGGCCTCTTTGAGAGCATCATCATTAAGAGTGTCAATTACACGCTCAATAGTGTCAAGACATCTTATGCTTGAGTCCAGAGATAAATCTATGCCTCTTACTTTTGGCATGATCTTCTGCTCAATCTGATCTGCTACAGCAAGTTTTATATCAGTATCCACATTTTCTTTTGGATAGTTTGCAACATAGGATTTAATTGCATCATTTACACGGAAACCGAATGGTTTACCGATGCATGACATGGCATCGTTAAGTGAAGAGACACAGTCATTTACAAAGTCAAGATGCTCTCCTAAAGAAGCATCGACATTCTCCTTGGACACTATCCATTTTTTGTACAGGTTATAGCTCATTGCGCTGTGAGGCTCGATAGCCACTCCACTGTGTTTTGAGTTTTCCTTGCTCATTGTCTTATTTGAAGGCTTGCCAAAACGCAGCAGATTGGCTCGGTCCAAAACCTTATCTGACAAGGTCTGAGTTGATTCGTCCTCGTTCATGGTACCTACAAACAGCACGTTATCAGGAACCCAGATACTGCCAAAGTTATCATCAATGGTAATTTCAGCCTTCATTCGCTGACTCTTGTCATTGACATTAACCACAGTTCTTCTAAGTTCAAGACGTGACAGGAAGTTTGCAAAATAATACTCGGTTCTTGCAAGATTCATTTCATCAAGAAGTACCAGTACCATACGGTCTTTTAGAATATCAGCTGTTTTTTGAGCTTCAGGAGAACGGATATAAGGCTCTTTTGTAAATTCATTTTTATTGTCAAAAGCCACCAGTGTTTTTGATAGTTCAGTTGCCTGGAATTTCTTTTCAAGATAATTGTAAAAGCCTATAAGATCCTGAGGAGAATCCCATCTTGGTTCTACAGGTATCACCACAGTGTAAATACCGAAGAAGGCGCCATACTTTGTAGGTAGCAGAGTTTTACCGGTACCGGAGATACCTGCAAGCACAGTAAGCGGATTAACTGACTGGCTCTTGAGTGCTGTATGAAAAGCTTTGATGACACGATTTGAAAAATGATAGTTTTGTAGCTCCAGGTACTGCTCAAACTTATTGAGTTCCTCAACCTCTTTTTCAGAGAATTGATTATTTCCCTTAGTGCCTTTTGCAAAAATTTTAAGACCATCTGGAGGATCCATCAGATTTCTGTAGCCTTCAATAAAGTCTTCTGAGGTCTTCTGATGCTCATGCTTTAATTTCTCGATTTTAGATTCAAGCTCAGTTGCATTAGAGCGTAACAGATTGTTCTTAATTTCTGATTTGGCAATATCCTTGCACAGAGAGTTAAATTCTTCCTGTTTTTTCTCGATATCAGTCTTAAGCTTTTCAACCTCACTGCGGCGTTTGCTGTTATTAGCCTCTTCTTTATCAAGTTCGTCTTTTTTCTTTAACATCTCATCATATGAGAACTTGGTCTGGGAATAATCACGATTTAACTTGTCGCTACGCTCCTGAATAGAATCCAGTTCCTTTCTGAATTTTTCAAGTTCCTCTGATGAGTTCTTGAGGTTGGCAATCTTATTTTCCAAATCTTTAAGTTCCTGCTCAGCCTTATTCTTCTTATTCTTCTGTGTTTCAAGCACGTTATTTAAGAAGCTGATCTCTGATCTTATCTTGTAATTTTCATTGCGATTGGTTGAAAGTTCACTCTGTACAGCCTCAAGATTGCTTTCAACCTGCTCTAACTGAGCCTGCAGATTGTCTTTGATAAGTCCGTCATCAAGATGCTCCTTTGCATCCTTGATTGCCAGCTCATACTCATGTCTTAATCTTTCAATAGCCTCTTCATAAGCTTTAGCCTCGGCTTTGAACTGCTCAGCCTTGGCCTTGTATGAAAAGTACTCTGACTGATTGAGCTCCTCTTTAGGGAAACGTTCTACAAAGTAACCTGCGGTTTTGGCAAGAGTAACACCAATCATGACAAGGATCAGTAAAAGGGTTACCACACCGATTGGAACGAGGTAAATGATATTTGCATTGATAAAGTCTGTCATTTTTAATCTTCTCTATCTTTTAATCTTGGCTGATGTTCAGCATTACTTTTTGCTTTTTTCCTGATTATCTAGTTTTTCTTTTAATTCCTGCTGTTCCTTCAAAACCCTGTTCATAAGTTCCATCATATTGCTCTGAACGGAGGCAACTGAATCTGATAACTGCTCCACTTTTCCTGAGGTATCCTGAAGTTTTGCGTTCATATCATTAAGAAGAGCACCTCTGTCGCGTTTGCTCAACTCGTCATTTACACGTTTTTGTGTGGCACGGATACTCTCAAGAGCCTGATTTAAAGACGCTGATCCAAGCTCAAGACTGTCAAAGATATCCTTTCTTGAGGTCATGGCTTTAATTGAGTCTACAGAGTTTTTTATGGATTCAATACTTGATGCAAGCTCTTTATCAACACTGCTGTATGAGCTGTTCAGTTTCTGAGTAATATCTGAAAGCTCTTTTTCAATTGAAGCGTAAGCTGTCGACTCCTTTGCAATCAGATCTTCAAGTTTCTTTACAGGAGAATCCAAATCTGACAGTTTTGCTATCTCCTCTGTCAGCACATCCTTTCTGGCAGTAAGAGTATCAGTCTCCTGTTTAAGTAAGTCTCTGTCATTTATAAGTTTGTCATTTTGAGCTCTCTGCTGTTTTAATTTTGTCTGATTATCGTTATAAGTGGCAACTGCACTGTCATTCTGCTTTTTAACTTCTGCAAGACTGTCGTTTGCTTTAGTTAGTTCGTCATTTGAGCTCTTTACGGACGACTGCACTGCAGTAAGTTCCTGCTTTGCCTTTGACAGTTCATTCTGAATGTCGTCCCTTTTTGAAATCAGATCATTGAGCTTTCTGTTTTCTTCAACAAGACTGTCATGTTTTTTGTTTTCTGCACTGAGTTTTTCGCTGACAGTTCTGATCTGGCCACTGATATCATTGAGATCATTCTTAAGAGCTTTCAGTTCACTCTCAGACTTGAGATATTCCTTTTTCATATTCGGAAGATCGCGTTTTATAGTCTCATAATATTCGCGCTCTGCAATCAGCTGACTGAGTTCAACATCAATCTGCTGCTTTTCCTGTTCCACATGAGCCCAGACTCCAATGGAATAAACCATAATGACCACAAGCAAAAAAAGAGCCGTCACCATCAGTGCAACCAGATGCTTGAGGCAGAAATGAGTAATTCCACCAGCATTCTTTTCTTTTTTATCATCCATAGTTAAAGCCTTATCTGTTTTTATAGTAACCCTTTGTATCTGTCAGCAAATTCTTTTGCATAAGCTCTAGCATTGAGCTTAAACAGGCTTTCGTCAAAAAATTCAGGCACAAACTTGCTGCTGCCGTTTTCAAAAGACTCTGCATTTATCAGACGATCCGTGTCTATCTGACTTAAGATCATCACTGTTTTCTCCGCTGCTGTCCCATCTGTCTTAACCCTGCTGTGACTGTCAGTCTCTGATATGCCATCGATTATCAGATATGAAAGATCAAGATCATCAATACACTTTTTCCTAACTGCAAGTTTCTGCGCTTCAAGGTAAGGGATAAAGCGCTCAATTGAGGATGCTGACTCTGATTTTTCGTAAGATTCATCTGAAGAGTACATCTGATTAAAACGCATTGAGATAAGTCCGTCATCATCAACGGATAAACGGTCAATTAAAGAATAGGCAGTGATATCATCCGATTTATCAGATGACATCTTTCCTGTTTCACTGTCTTCATCAGCATCATCATTTTTTCTGACAATAATAGAAACAGATTTTGATTTTACAAAAGTCAGGATCAAATCAGCTATACCGGTATTTTTGTCCACCATCATCAGAGTCTTATCAAAGATACCTGGAATAAACAGGGATTTTGCCATTTCACTTACTGTTGAGAATTCACATACAGGGGAGACAAGTGAAAGCATAGCCTTAAGATCACCTTTCTGTTTAATATCCTCATAATCAAAAAAGTCATGCCTGATTTTAAAAAGCAGAGAAGGATCTGGATCTTCAAGGCGTTTTAGTAATGATGCAAACAGTTCATCTGTACTGTTTTTGAGCTCTTTACAGTCTGCCTTACCGGCTCTTAGCAGAAGTTTTTCCTCAATGTTTTCGAGCTTTGCCTTTTCGTAAGTAAGTTTCAAATATCTGTCAAACAGCCTTACTGTCTTTATAAAATCCTATAAAGATTCTACTGAAGCAGGCCTTTTAAGTCTGCAAAGTCTGATTGCTTTGTTGCCTATAAAAAGTGAATTTGCAAAGTTGAACTTTGCAACATCAAAGCCTGTTAACTTATTCTCCTGATATCCGATATAGTATTTTGACAGGATCTTCTGACAGAGCTCACGAAGCTTTGTATATTCTGATAAGAGAAGCTCTTTATTATCAAGTGCTCTGCCTGACACCTTTTCCTTTAAAAGAGAGTGCAAAAGCTGTAACTCTTCATCGTTTAAAGCCTGATTAAAGGCAATGTCACTGCATTTTCTGAGTGCTCTTAAGCACTTTATAAAATCATCTAAAGGGAAATCATCATCCTCTTTAAATTTATGCACCTTACTCTTAAGTCTTCTGCAAAGAGAATCACTATCATTATTAAGGTTGTAGTCATCATCCTTTTTAAAGAGTGAGGCTGTTCTATTTAAGTTATCCTCATTATTTACATAAGAGATGACTGCACCAATGCTGTTTGACAGCATCAGATTTTTTGCTGCATATTTGCATAAGGTGGCATAGTCAAAATTCTCAGTTACGTACATCAGAGAGTTTTCTTTTGACAGTACGTTGCAAAGAACAATCTGCCCTGCTCCCTGCAGTCTGTCACTGTCACAGTCCCTGCCGATTACAAGATCTTCAAAAAGAGTTATATCGCTTGAGTCATTGCATACCTGTCTGCGGCTGAAACAGGATAATGCTGTATTATCAAGTGCCTTTTCATCAAGTCTTAAAACAGTTTCTAACTGAGCCATTTTGTACAGGATAGACGGCTCTCTCTCATCAACAGGGACTATTACAGCTCTGTTAAGGATAAGCTCTTTGTGATTTTTTATTTCCTCGTTAAGAGGTCTGTCTGATAGGACCTGCGGATTTAGAGGATCTGCTTCACATTCAAAAAGGTTGGAGATTAATAAAAGAGCATTCTCAAAAGGCATATCTGCCTTTGAAAGTTCAAAATTATCAATGCTGTCAAAGTCACTTACAGGAGAGAGGTTGAGCTTTAACAGTAAGTCATTTGCTGCCTGCTCGCCGCTGTTTTTTGCTATAGCTTTTATAAAGCAGCTGTTGACAAGATACCTGTCATTTTTAAGTTTTCTAAGATAACAGTCAGCATTGTCAGTATCCACATTGTCAATGGCACTGCAAAAGACAGGCGTAAAGTTGCCGTAACCGTCTGTATAGACAGGATAACCGAACAAAAGTGCTCTAGTTGCATTTTTATCAACACAGGATGTTACATTTAACGCCTCAGCAGGAATTTTTGCCTGATAGGCAAAGAAGCTGTTTTTTTGTGTTGAACGAACGAAAAAAGGAGTGAAGTGTCCTTTAAAAAGACTTTCTGAAAACTCTTTTTTATTCAGGGTAAAGTTACTTACTCTGATAAGTAAATCGTGCTTTAAATGAAAAACCAGCTCCTTTAAATATCTGTAGGAATCGTTTTCATTAAATAAGCCTGCATTTAACAGAATTTCTCTAATCTCGTCAGAACAGATACTTTCATTTGTGATTGATAATAAAAAGTCTTTGAATGAATAATGACTGCCATCAGGTCTTGCAACTCTGTATCTTTTACCGTTACTGTCTTTTTTTATAAGCTCTTTATCAGCTATCAGTTCATGCTGTGCAAGAATAGCCTCACCGTAAGACAGATCGGTTTTGGCATAGATCTTCTTTCTGAAGTCTCTAAGAGAGCGGGCTGAAGATATGTTTTTAATTGCAGCTAACGCCTTTTGAGTATTCTTATCCATTTTACTGCTCGTCTACAAAGCCTTTACTGAATCTGCTCTTTGGTTTCTTTTGGACATTGGAGCTTTCATAGTCTGCATATGCCTTTTCCTCGTTTTCTAGCAGCAGTTTACTTCTGTTCTGAAGTGCTTTTGCTCTTTTTGAGATTATAAAAAGCAGTAGCAGTACTAAAGCTACAAGTGTAACCACACTTAATGAAGAATATAAAAAGACCTGAGCAGGAGTGCTCTTTGTCTTGCTCTCAAGATTTCGCCTGTTCAGTGATTTATTCTCATTTTTGAGCTTTTCTATTACAGCGCCACTGTCCTTTGAAGCTGTCTCAAGCTCAAGAAGTTCCTGCTCAAGCTTTTTTATTTCCTCCTCGTACTTTGCTGTAAGCTTAGGATCAGAGGATTCATTTTTCATTTTTGTCAGTTTGTCTTTTCTTGAAAGGAAGATTGCTCTCTTTTGAAGAAGAGTCTGAGTGGCTTCCTTCTGGTGAGCCATATCCTGAGTTACTGACACATTTAACATCAGTCTAAAACCTGTGTCTTTTGATACAGTAGGTTTGTTGTTGGTATATCTTTTCTTTTCGCTTCTAAGAGAGCTTGAAAGCTCACTTTCATTTGTAAGATAGCTACCGCCTCTTACGGTACTGCCGCCTCTCTGTCCTGCCAGCCCCTCAATACCTGTTGCCTGAAAGGCTTCGAGCATATACTCCTGTGCATTGCCAAGCATATCAAACAGTCCAAGTGCATTAGGACTTTTACGGCCTATAAGCTGTAACCTTCCGTTTGAGCTGTTAGCTCCGTAGAACCATGCATAATCATTCATCTGCAGTTTTCCTGGCAGTACAGGTCTTTGAGCTTCCAGATCCTTTTTACTTACAGCAAGTCCACCTCTTTGAGCAAAAGACCAGAAACATTCTACAGGCAGCGTGGCGTTGGCTTTCTCCTTACCCATTGAAGGTGTTTCAGGGATAGACTGCAGATAATCTGAGAAAGCTTCTGCAACCTTTTGAGCATCGGCAAAACTGATGTTAACCTTTGGCAGAGCATCGGTCTTTGAAGGCTTTGCCTTACATTTGCCATTCTTAATTGCACCTGCCTGACCTTTTGTCATCTCATACTTCTGGATGTAGAAGAAATAACCTTTTTTATCCTTAAAACCGCCTCTGACAGCACACTGACGCTCTGACTGCATCAGGGCTCTGCTATCGTCAGATGAACCTTCTGTAAAAGTGCAGCTGTGTGTTATATCAGTATCCTTAGCATCATTTGTATAAACCTTTCTAAAGACAATAAAGTAGTCTTTGCTGTTACAAGGCAGAGGTAACACCAGATCATCCGGCATTGGTTTAGGATTGAATACTTTTGGACTTAAATCTGCAGGTGCTGTTGACAGTTTTGCAGCCTCAGCAGGTGCTGATGATAGAAATAAACTTACAATGAAAAACGATGTCAGATACTTCTTCAGGTTCATAACTTGTATATTGTTTTAACTGGTAATCTTTAGAATTATGCTTTACCTGTCATTATAAAGTAAACGCACACAACAAATATGTGAATTCACTTCAATTATTATACTACCAGAGCTTTATAGATATGGACTGCTGGCAAAATTAGTATGGATTAACCATTCTGTGATAATTTCATTACTATTTGAGTTTAAAACAAAGTAAACTCTTGAAAGAACTACAGGTAAGAATGTTTTAGATAATTTTGCATAAAGGAACAAACGATGGTTAAACAAAACAGAAATACGATTGATGGATTAGTAGATAAAACAGCTGTAAATAACAAATCACCTGATGACTTATGTTTTGATCCATCAGATGCCTCTATTACACCTTTTTCAGATAAAAGCATTCCTAATAATGTGTTAGATGTACTTGTTAAACTTGGTGATAAAAAGGTTAACAATGATCCAAAATCTACTGCTGATTCTAATAATGCAGATCAAAGTGAAGCTATCCTGCTTGAAGACACTGTAAGTAGACTTCTGGATAAAATCATAGAAAAGCGTGTAAACCAGCGTTTAAGTGAACTGGGGATTACTGATTCAAATGGCTCTTTAAATAAGAGTTCTATAGAAGAAATTGAAGAAAAGAACTCGAAACAAAGTTTGAATGCTCCTAATATTACTGCTTCAAAGGAAATTGTTAAAAGAAAATTCAAATACCATCCTGAGACAAAAGAAGAACTGTTAAAACTCTGCAGAGATGAAAGTGTCTATCTTGGTGATATTGATACCTCAAAAATCACGGATATGAGTCGTCTGTTTGACGGAGTTTTTGATTGCTACGACAGAGATTTCTCTGGTATTGAATTATGGGATGTTTCTAACGTTACTGATATGAGCAGTATGTTCTCTTGCTCTTCTTTTAACCAAGATATCAGCTCGTGGGATGTTTCTAACGTTACTAATATGAGTTGGATGTTCGATAACTCACCTTTTAACCAGGATATCAGCTCATGGGATGTTTCTAACGTTACTAATATGAGTTGGATGTTCGCTAACTCACCTTTTAACCAGGATATCAGCTCGTGGGATGTTTCTAACGTTACTAATATGAGTGTGATGTTCTATTATGAATCATCTTTTAACCAGGATATCAGCTCATGGGATGTTTCTAACGTTACAGATATGAGGTATATGTTCTCACGCTCATCTTTTAACCAGGATATCAGCTCATGGGTTGTACCGAATGGTGATAAGGAAGCATTATTTACAGATGAAGATGATCTTCCTTTTTAGACTATATTAGCTCGAATATTGATACTAATTCATGTTGCTACCATTTGTGATCCATGTTTTTAAGTAGCTTCATGCGTAAGATCAAGACTCTTTGGCTATTTTCATCTCAGTCTAAAACATTTTGAAGTACACAGCGATGCTTTACCTGATGGCTGTCTGAAAAGAGAAGGTATCTTAGGAATAGGATTTAAACTCCTAAAAATAACCTTCCAACTCACAATAATGGAGCTTTAATGATATACGTAACAGGCGATCTTCACCGTGAAGTTGATATCGACAAGTTATATAAGATCGCAAAACTTGATACTGTGCCTAATATCGTACTGATAGCCGACGATTTTGGAGGGGGCTAGTATTCAGCAGGTCCCCTGAAAATGGCATACAACCTAAACAGCACGACAGGCGTTTTTAAAGTACCTGTCATTTATTCTCTTAAAATCATCACCTGCCCTAGCAATCACGAGAACTACGACACTATCTCAATGTTGCCCAAAACAAAGGCTTACGGAGGCAGAACAGTAAAACTCTATGATAATATTGAACTGTTAGACAGAGGTTATTTCTTTACAATTGAAGGTAAAAAGATCTTCTCACAAGTAGGAGCAATGTCATCTGACAAACAGTTCCGTACTGAACATGAAACCTGGTGGTCTCAGGAAACTGTGACTGAGGAGAAGTTTCAGAGATCACTAAATGAACTTACAAAAGTAAACTTTAAAATCGACACTGTGCTTACTCATACAGCACCATCATGAATTTTATCCTCACTTATGGATTTCTACATAAGAGATTCGTTTCATACTTTCTGCTACATGATGTTTTTCTCTCATGATATCAGCTAAAGATATCCTGAGAAATTAAGGCAGAGAACTGATTTTAAGCACTGGTACCATGGTCATTTTCACGAAGACATAGACTTTAAATGTGATAACAGAAAATTCTCCTGTAGCTTAAACTCATTTACAGAACTTTAGCTCTAATCACTTCCAAAAGTAGTCATCTGTAATCATTGCAGACAGCAGATTGTGTATACCAGAATTATCAGTGGATTTTTAAGATGGACTGGAATGAGCTTACTATCTGAGTCCATCTTTTACATGGAAAGAAAAGCTGTTTTAACTATCTCTTCTCAGAGTTTTCGTTAAACAAGGTCATAGCAACACCATTTGGCATAACCTTAAAGCCTGATTTCTCATAAAAAGGACAATTGCTTTTATCCTCAGGCATAACATCGATATAAAGATAGTCTTGATATTTCTCTTTAATCATCTTGATAAGAGTCGATGCAATATGGGTATCCTTGATACTCAGAATCTACTAAGACGTAATGGATAAATGCCACCATTTCACCATCATCTAAAGTTCTGGCAAGGCCTACTAACTTATTTCCATTCCATGCTGTAACTAAATTTAAGAATTCATTAGAGCTTTATGTAATCTCTGAGGGAAATTAGCTGAATACCAGTTAATAGACTTAAATAAACGGTGAGTATCCTCTTTAGAGAACTTCTTTTCAAAGGTGTATTCAATTGACAAAATAACAATTACCCTTTTTAGTATTGGCCTTCTTTTAGGCCTGTTAAATTAAGTATATCTTCAGAGCTCATGCCTTTATTTTTCATTTTTATGGCAATATTTACTTGTGCCTGCTTTGAACCTTCTTCTATTCCTTGTTTCAAACCTTTTTCTATTCCTTGTTTCAAACCTTTTTCTAGTCCCTGTTTTAAACCTTCTTCCTTTCCTTGTTTCAAGCCTTCTTCTTTTCCTTTTTTTTGACCTTCTGTAAAACTTGATTCTAAAGTTGCGTAGTTATCCCACATTTTCTTCAGACTTTCTTCATAAGCATATTTTTCCTTTTCTGAAAATTTAGCTATTTCAGCAATTCTAAATAACCTTGTGAAAACTTGTTCTTTTAAGGCAACAGGTTTGTCATTTAAAGCAGAAAGATTCTTAATCGCAAACATCCACTTATCTTGTATAGTTTCAAGTTCATCTGCATTTTTAGTGAACTTTGGTAATTCTAAATAGTAGTAAGCTAATTTGTCATAAAATTGTTTTTTTACTGCTTTGTCATACAAAACAACTTCATGGCGATATGGTTCACTGTCTTTATCTAATACAAAGTTTAAAATACCTATGGTATAAACGGCCTTTAATTGGTAATTCCAAACTCCTTGTGGAGCTTGATTTCTTATAGCAAATGAGCTGTAAAAGATGCTTCTATCTTTAAAATAGTTCTGAACAGCATTTTGCATTTCGACAATGATATATGCATCATCTGATGTTTTGCAGTATACGTCAAAGATTGCATCTCTATCTGAGACTAGATCTCCTAATTGCTCTAAAGATAAATATGACAAATCTACAATCTTGTCTTTTAAATTCAAAAATGAATTTAAAAAGCTTATTAAGATATCTTTGTTTAGTTCTGTTCCAAACAGTCTTTTAAATCCAAAATCTGTATAGGCGCAGACATATCTACCTTGATCAATTGGCATAATGGCTTCCTCTTAACTATTTTCTTTATTGTACCTTACAATCATAAAAAAAGATCTTCCCCTTTTAATTAAGTGAAAGATCTTTTATTGTTCTTTTCTAGACTGTACTAGAAACTTTGTATTAAAGATTTGAACTTAAACTAGTTAAGTTTTAGTTCCTTTAAAACATAAGCTTTTAAAGTATTGTAGTCAGCAGGTAACTCTACAGCCTGTGAAGCTAACTTAGCTTTATCAGCTAAAGCCTGAGGTAGAGGTAAATCGATACCTAAAATTCTATCTACATCAGCCTTGAACTTAGCTGGATGTGCTGTTCCCAGGAAGATACCGGTCTCACCATCTTTGAGATTGTTCTCTAAGGTCTGATAGGCAATAGCAGCGTGTGGCTCTAAAATATAGCCTGTCTTTTTATACAGGTTCTGCATGGTCTTTTCAGTTTCAGCATCTGACATTGAGCCGAATGCAAAATCCTTTAATGACCAGCCCTGCATCTTTACCAGAGCCTCAACACGTGGCCAGTTGTTAGGTCTTGAGATATCCATTGCGTTTGACAGTGTTGCAACTGTTGCATGAGGATCCCACTTACCTGACTGAAGGTAACGTGGTACAGTGTCATTGGCATTGCAGGAAATCACAAAACGGGCCTTAAGACCTAAGGCTTTAGCAATTAAACCTGCGGTGATGTTACCGAAGTTACCGCATGGAACAGAGAATACCACACTGTTTCTCTTCTCTTTTGGCAGCTGTGATACCGCCTCAAAATAGTATGATACCTGAGCTAATAAACGGCTGATGTTAATTGAGTTGGCACTGTTAAGACCTACAGCAGTCTTAAACTCAACATCATCAAAGGCAGTCTTTACCATGTCCTGACATTCGTCAAAAATACCGTCAACCTGAACTGCCTTAATATTCTTGCCTAATGTGGCAATTAACTTTTCCTGAAGATCTGAAATCTTTCCTTTTGGATATAGAACTACAACATCAATACCCTTCTGCTCATAGAAAGCAGCAGCTACTGCAGCACCAGTATCACCTGAGGTTGCAGTTAAAATAGTTAAATGCTTATCACCACGGATAGAGCCTAAGACTCGAGCCATGAAGCGAGCACCAAAGTCTTTGAATGCTAAGGTGGGACCGTGGAATAACTCTAAGGCATATACATTCTCATCAGCTTTTACTATTGGAACTTTAAAAGTAAAAGCATCAGCAATAATGCTCTCTAATTCAGGGATCTCATCACCGATTAAGTGACGTAAAATCTTTTGAGAACGCTCAACTAATGGTAGGTCTAATAACTCATCTACATTAGCTAATGGCTCAATATGGTCTGGGAAGAATAAGCCCTGATCTTTACCAATACCTTTTACAACTGCCTGTGCAAAAGATACCTTCTCGTTATGATCTTTTAAATTGTATAGTTCCATAATTTATTTACTAATCCTCTAAAGCTTCTGCATAGGCACCACGTCTGTCTATCTTACAAATATGACAGAATCCGTCTTCGTTGGCAATAAAGTTTCTCTCAAGATATTCTTTCATCTGCTCTGCCTTTTCTTTGTCTTCAAAGATTGAGAATACAGATGAACCAGAGCCTGAAATACCGGTTGCAAGAGCTCCCAAGGTCTTACCATGCTCTCTTGCATCAGTAAAACCTGGAATTAAGCTTGCTCTGTATGGCTCTGCAATTACGTCGATTAAGCAGGAAGCTGCAAGCTTGTCATTACCCTCATGACAAGCATGTACGAAGGTAGCTAAACGACGGCCAAAGGTAATCACATCAGTACGTGAATATTCCTTTGGAAGAATTTGACGAGCAGCATTAGTTGAAACTTTAATACCAGGGAAACATGATACCCAGTACCAGTTATCAAAATCAGGAAGAGTGGTAGATATCACTCCATTTTCCTGAACGATAAGCTGCAGACCACCGAAATAGCATGGAGCAACATTATCGTAATGAATAGAGCCTGAGATTTTTCCCTCAAGTCTACCCATAAGCTCAAGGCAGCCTTCCTGACCTAAAGCTTCTGAATGAATAGCATCTAGTGCTACTACAGCAGCTACCACAGAAGCTGCTGATGAGCCTAAACCTGAGCACACTGGAAGGTTCTTAGATAACTCCATGTGCACATCTTTAACTTTTAAGCCTTTTTTCTCTAAGGCATCTTTGTACATTAAATATGCATCGTACACGATGTTCTTTTTAGGATCAGATGGCAGTTTGTGGGCAAAACGACCAACCACTGCAACATCACAACCCTTTCCTGAGTTTTCAGAGATGGTAATTTCATCTCCTAATAAAGCTCCATCGATTGGCTTTAGAGCTGCGCCTAATAAATCAAAACCTACTGACAGGTTTGCAGCTGATGCAGGAGCATATGCTTTAAAAATCTTAGACATGGTTAAATTCTAATCCTCATGAGCCCAATTCTGTAAACGTAAAACATCAGAGAGCACACCTGCTGCAGTTACTGCAGTACCAGCACCATAACCTCTGATTACTAATGGAATTGGCTGATAGTAAGCTGTGGTGAATGCTAAAGCATTCTCACCGTCACGAACCTTGAATAAAGCCTGATCAGGACCTACTGCCTGTACAGAGCAGGTGCACTTACCGTCTTTAATAGAACCGACATAGCGTAATACCTTACCTTCAGCTTTAGCTTTTTCAACTAAAGATGTAAATGAAGCATCTGCTTTCTTGATGTTCTCGATAACTTCCAAAGCATTATTGCCCTGTAAGTATTCAGAAGGAACAGCTCCTTGTACATCAACGTCTGATAACTCTAACTTCAGACCGCATTCACGAGCTAGAATTAACAATTTTCTTGCCACATCCATACCATCAAGATCGTCTTTTGGATTTGGCTCAGTAAAGCCCTTCTCATAAGCAATCTTAGTTGCCTCTGATAAGGTCATACCATCTTCAACTAAACCAAACAGGTATGAAAGAGTACCTGATAAGATTCCTGAGAAGTCAATAAGTCTGTCGCCTGCTGCTAACTCATTCTGCACAGTATTGATTACAGGAAGACCAGCACCTACGTTTGCTTCATATAAGAACTTTCTGTGCTGAGCACGAGCTGTTCTTCTTAACTCCTGATAGTACTCATAAGAACCGGTGTTAGCTTTCTTGCTAGGTGTTACCACATGGTAACCTGCTTTCATGAAATCAACATACTTAAGAGCTAACTCTTCAGATGAGGTGCAATCAACTAAAACTGGGTTAATTAAATGAGCGTCTTTAATTAACTGCTCTGCTGCCTCTGGAGTTAATGTAGGTTTATCGCTCTTAGCTAATAAATCTTTATAGTTCTCTAAATCCACACAATTTGGATCTGAGATAAAGTGCTTAGAGTTACCGATACCTACAACACGAATATCAATACCATGACTGTCTGACAATTCAGTTCTCTGACGCTTTATCTGAGCTAAAAGCTCACCACCTACACCACCGCAACCGATTAGTACAACATCAATACGCTGTCTTGAATTAAAGAAAGCTGTATGGGCAAAAGCTACCGCCTCTGTAACTCTCTTTTGTGAGATTACAGCTGAGATTGAACGTTCAGATGAGCCCTGAGCAATTGCTCTGATGTTTACGTTTGCCTCAGCTAAGGCTCTAAAGAATTTACCTGAAATACCGCGCACCATGCGCATACCATCGCCTACAACGGAGATAATTGCGCAACCTTCCTTTATTTCAACAGGATTTAATAAGCCATCTTTTAGCTCTAACTTAAATTCTGCATTGATTACTTTCTTAGCCTTAGCAAGTTCTGACTGGCTGATGCAGAACGAAATTGAGTACTCAGATGATGACTGAGTAATTAAGGTAATAGAAATTCCTGCTCTTGATACAGCGGTAAACAGACGACCTGCCATACCTACCATACCCTTCATACCTGGACCTGAGATATTGATTAGAGCAACATTCTTTAAGTCAGAAATACCTTTAATTGGTACTGATAAATCAGTTTCCTCAGAAATTAAGGTGCCAGGACCTTTTGGGTTCTTGGTGTTCTTAATTAAGCAAGGGATCTCAAACTGTGCAATAGGAGCAATGGTACGAGGATGTAGAACCTTAGCACCAAAGTAAGATAACTCCATAGCTTCAGCGTATGACATCTTCTTTAGAAGAACTGCGCCTTCTACTACTCTTGGATCACAGCTGTAAACACCGTCAACGTCTGTCCAGATTTCACAGCACTCAGCATTTGAAATTGCAGCTAAACATGCAGCTGAGTAATCAGAACCATTTCTGCCTAACAGTACTAACTGACCTTGAGCATTACCGCCACAGAAGCCTGACATTAAAGTGATAGCTTCTTTGTCATCAGGCAGAGCGGCATAACGTGCTCTTGACAGCTCAATGTTTACAGAAGACTCCATGATACCGCCTTCTGTTACTAATACCTGAACAGGATCAATTACTCTTACTTTCTTGCCTAAAGCCTTTAACAGCTCTGACATGATTAGAATTGAGAAACTCTCACCACGGCTTTCAACGAATGCCATTACAAGTTCAGGACATACACCTAATAAAACCATACCATCTAAACGCTGTTTTAAGATGTCCATGGTCTTGTTGAATTCACCTAAAATATTGTCAGTGTCGAACTTTTCGTACTTTGAGCCTAAGGTTGTAATAATTGGTTCAACAATAGCGCGGATCTGAGCGAACTCTTCGCTTCCGTCTTTACCGGCAGCACCCTGTGCTACCAAAGCTACTAATAAATTGGTGATCTTTGCTGGAGCAGACAGAACTAAAGCTGTCTGTGATCTCTTAGCAGTATCAAGCGCAATTTCAGCTACATCCTGAAATCTCTGAGCATTTGCAACTGATGTACCGCCAAACTTAAGAACTCGCATAAAACTAGGCTCCTGTTGAAAAGCTAAATAATCTTTTTATAGTTGAAGTTAACGACTTTTAGATTTAAATCTATCTTGTTCTAAAACACTAATCTTACTGTCTTAAACACAGGTAAATAATCCTGACCTTACAAATTTCTAGATAGGTAACTTTGAATATGTGCTCTACATCTATAGATCTGTAATGTTGTAATAAAGTTGATGTTAACTTTTTTATTTATTGAGTAATTCAATAATAGATATATGAAAGCCTTATTTTTAAAGTTTTATAAATTATTGTCAATTCAAATTTGCCTCGTCTTTGCCATTTTTGGCAGGAAGTGGCAGGCGCTCTTTCTTATAAATTAAAAATATTATTAAAGATCATAAAGTTAAATAATGGCACTATCCTTGCACCTTCCTAAAAAACATATTTTTTGGGAAATTATAAAAATGGGAAATGTACTGAATTTGGGCAATGTACAGGCAATTTTACTGTCATCTGACAGTTTGCTTGCTAAAAAACAGTTTTTTTCTATGCAAAGCAATGCTGTAAATGCATCAACCCTTTCATCTAATGCTACAAGTGCAGCTACAGCAACGCTTTTACCGAATACCAATCTTATAGCCAACACTATCAATGCAGGAGCTATCAATGCTAGCAGTTTAGTTGCATTTCAACGAGAGCTTGAAAGACAATCTAAACAACAAACTTATGAGGATAAGATCAATTCTTTAAAGCAGGGAATCATTTCTGCTGAATCTAAAGCATCTTTAGATTCAGCAACTGCAAGCTCTGCTTTTTATTATGCTAATAATAAAGAACTACGCTCCTCATCGAATTCTTCAAAAGCAGAGTTTTTAAAAGGTAAAAAAGATCTGCACGGTGAAGCTTATTCTCAAGATTTTGGTTCTGAGACTTTAGAGCCTGTAAATACTGATGCTTTAGATGAGTTAGCTCCAGTTTCTAGACACGATGCTTCATTAAATAATGATGACACCGATCCTCAAGTAATTGAACAAGAGTTAAAAGAGATATTTTTAAATTCATCCCATTGTGCTTCAAAGTCTATCTTTGAAAATGAATTGTCCTTAGATGACACTCCTATCTTTTTTGGATCAGAACATTCTCTTAGTGTGTCAGCATCAGTAGCTCAATTAGTCGATAACATGGTAAATACTCTTTTGAGCTACCAAAGCATTCCATTAAATAATGCCTTAGAGATGATTACAAATATCTCTATGTTAATGAAAGCAGTAAGTGACTGCTCTACTACTGCTATTGAGACCATCTCTCAATCAACTGTACTAACAAACCAGTACAATCCAAAAGTAATCATGCTTCCCCTGTATGTCTTAGGTTATAGCCTCATTGATTACCTCAGACGCTATAACTGCAAGGAGTTCAATTACAAGAAGGAAAGACAGAAAGCTGAAGAAAAGATCGCTAAAAATGAGAAAGAGCGTAAACAAAGAATGGCTGAGTTTGCAGCTTCTTTCCAGTTTAACTACAGTTAAAGATGTATACAGCTGTTAATGCTGTTTAGATTTTCAAAAGATCGCCCATCACTCCGTGAATAATATAAAGAAGAAAACTCATCTTTACATTCTAACGGTTTGTTTCTTATTCAGGAATTGCTTCTTTTTCTGCATATGAATAGTTCTTTTGATAATCAATTCGCATGACAGCTCTTAGTTACAAGTAGACTAAGTAAAAGCAAAAGTGCTAAAGGCTATGTAGTTAACAGCGTATTTACTTTTTAATGAATGGTGATTAGTGTCATTTATATTTCTAATTAAATCAGAATTTAAGTATAATCGCTAACTATAGGTCGATACTTAATAGACAAATTCATTTTCAAAAGAAAGAGTTAGAAGTCTCTTTTAGAGTGGCAAGGAAAACACAGCAATCGCAATGCTCTTTTAGTTAAAGGTGCTAAAGGTGTTGGTAAAACTACGCTTGTAAAAGAGTTTGCTAAAAATGAATTTAAACCTACATTCTGATTGACTTTGATACAGCAACTAAAGAGCTCATAAGCTTGTTTGATGACATGCAGAATTTAGATTTTTTTTTCTAAAGCTGCAACAGTTTACTCATGTAAGACTCTATGAACATGACTCAGTCATTATTTTTGATGAGGTTGAGTACTTTCCTCGAGCAAGACAGGCTATCAAATATCTTGTAGCAGATGGCAGATATAAATATCTAGAAACAGGCTCATATCTTGAGCGTAAGAAGAACCTTCAAAATATTCTGATACCAGGTGAAGAGTTAAAACTCACTCTAATACTTTTAGATTTTGAAGAGTTTTTATGGACTACTGGAGATGAAATCACAGCTGATACCATAAAACAGCTCATAGAAGATAAAAACGAGGCAGGAACGACTCTACACCAAAACTTAATGCAAAAATTTAACCTCTTCATGTTAATAGGAGGTATGCCTGAAGCTATCAGAACTTATACAATTACAAACAACCTTGAAGAGGTAGACTGTGTAAAAAGACAGATCCTAAAATAATATGAAGATGAACTTTTAAAGATTAAGAGAAAAGGATTTGCTTACAAGTTATTCAAGGCAATACCTGAAAACCTGCTTAACCAAGCCTCTAGTTTTATCCTGTCTAATGTAAAGAAAGGAGCAAGATCTGTTAGTGTTCAGAAGTTACTGCCAGATATTTTAAGTTCCTATGAACTTAACATTGCCTACAAAGTAATGAATCAAAATGATGAAGTAAGTCTTTTTGCTGATGACAGCCGCTACAAATTGTTTCTTTCAGATACAGGACTTTTCATTACACTTGCTTTTATTAACAAGAAATACACAGAGAATGTAATTTATAACTAATTGCTTTCAGATAAGCTTGAAGCTAATTTTGGTTATGTTTACGAAAATGCTATAGCTCAAATGCTAGTTTCAAAAGGTTATAAACTTTTCTATTACACTATGAAAAGTGAAACCTCTAATCATCTGTATGAAGTAGATTTTTTAATCTCTGAAGGTGACAAGATAAGTCCTATTGAGGTTAAGTCTTGCAATTACAGGCAACACAAATCACTAGAAGTCTTTTGTGAAAAGTTCAGTAGAAGAGTAAAGAACAAATACGTTATCCCCACTAAGGATTATGCTTTTGCTAATGGAATACATTTCCTTCCTGTATATATGGTTCCCTTTTTTAACTCCTGAAGATTTGAGATAGTAAGGAAGAAAGTCTCATAAGTACAACATGACAGTTTCATAACCGAATACACAGAAAATTTGGCTGTACAATACTTTAAGCACTTAATATCTCAAAAGAAATTTGCACCAAAATTTGCCACCATAATAAAACGCTTACGCTCACATAAAACATCGCATTCTTATGCAATAAGAGCTGTCTTTTTTGGGTTGCAAGAAAAAAAAGCGATCAAAATGTGCTTTTTATAGTAGAATACCGAAAGTTTGTGTGCTGAAAAGAAAGTGATATTCAATCAGAACAGCACTAACGGCTGTATCAAAAAATGTATTTATTGAGGATAGGATCATGAGAAAACCTGTTGTAATGGGTAACTGGAAATTAAACGGTACCAAGTCAACTGTTACTGATTTAATTAAGGCATTCAGAGAGCCAGCTGACAAAAATGCAAACGTAGATGTTGCAATTTGTGCTCCTGCTATTTTCATTGGTATGGTTGAATCATTAGCAACTGGTTCAAGCTTAAAGTGGGGTTCAGAGGACTGCGATATCCACACTAAGGGTGCTTACACTGGTGAGAACTCACCTGAGATGATAAAGGAATTCGGCTGCACCTACGCTATCGTTGGTCACTCAGAGCGTCGTGGCTACCACAATGAGTCAAATGAAATCGTAGCTGGCAAGTTCAAAGCTGCTCAGGATAACGGTTTAACTCCAGTATTATGCATCGGCGAGTCAGAGGCTGAGTACGATGCAGGTAAGACTCTTGATGTTTGCAAGGCAGAAATCAAGGCTGTTATCGATTTATGCGGTATCGAAGCTTTCAAGAATGCCATCATTGCTTACGAGCCAATTTGGGCAATCGGTACTGGTAAGACTGCAACTCCTGAAATCGCACAGAACGTTCACCACGGTATCCGTGAGTTCTTAAAGACCTTCAATGCAGAAGTTGCTGACGGCGTACGTATTCTTTACGGTGGTTCATGCAACGCTAAGAATGCTGCTGACATCTTCGCACAGCCAGATGTTGATGGTGGCTTAATTGGTGGTGCTTCATTAAAGGCTCCAGATTTCACTGCTATTATCGAAGCAGCTGCAAAGGCTTAATTAAAAAATAACGGACACGTGTAATATGGCAATCAAGAAAATTGGTGTTCTGACCTCAGGTGGTGATGCACCAGGCATGAACGCAGCTATTCGTGCTGTAGTTCGCACAGCTTTATCATATGGTTGGGAAGTTTTAGGTGTACGTGATGGTTACTCTGGATTACATTCAGGTAATTTCGTACAGTTAAACAGCCACTCAGTATCTGATCTGTTAAACCGTGGAGGTACTTTCTTAGGTACAGCTCGTTTCCCACAGTTCAAGCAGCCTCAGGTTCGTCAGGAAAGTGTTGAAGTTATGAAGAAACACGGCATCGATGCTCTAGTAGTTATCGGTGGTGACGGCTCATACATGGGCGCTAAGTTAATTTCTGAGTTAGGCTTCCCTTGCATTGGTTTACCAGGCACTATCGATAACGATATCGCTGGTACTGATGCTACAATCGGTTTCGATACAGCTTTAAATACAGCTGTTGAAGCTATTGATAAGTTACGTGACACCTGTTCTTCACACAAGCGTATCAGCGTTGTTGAAGTTATGGGCCACCACTGTGGCGATTTAGCTGTATGCGCAGCAGTATCATGCGGTACTGAGGCAGTTCTTGTTCCAGAAGTTCAGTGGAACAAAGAGCAGGTTTATGCTGACATCAAGAAAGGCATCGATTCAGGCAAGCGTCATGCAATCCTGGTTGTATGCGAGAATCAGACTGATGTTCATCAGATGGCTAAAGAGTTAGAAGAGTTAACAGGTCTTGAGACCCGTGCTACTGTTCTAGGTCACATTCAGCGTGGTGGTTCACCAACAGCTGTTGACCGTGTATTAGCATCACGTATGGGCGCATATGCTTGTGAGCTATTAAAGAGCGGCGAATCAGGTCGTTGTATCGGTGTTGAGCGTGGCGAACTAGTTCACCATGACATCATCGAGTGCATCAACAACATGAAGCACCAGTTCATGAAGAGCACTTACGATTTAGCTTTAAGTTTGAAGTAATTATTGCTTTTCTTAAAAATGCCCTCTTTTGAGGGCATTTTTGTTTCTTAAGATTTATCATCCACAAACACGGCTCTGCTTTTTTTGTTCGCAAATTACCACTATTAAAGTCAAAGATATACCTTTTCAGGCTATAACCTTCAAAGTAGGTTTGGAGATAATACATATGAAAGATATCAGCTCAACAGCCTCATTTGTGGACTTTACTTTAGAGAACTTTATCTATGTTGATAAGACTGAATACATTCCAAAGCTCGTCAAACAAAAACATGTTTTTATTTCCCTCCACGTCGTTTTGGTAAATCTCTTACCTTAGATACCATAGCAACTTTATTTGAAACAG
>ENA-UADF01000045-UADF01000045.1-human-gut-metagenome-genome-assembly--contig:-NODE-45-length-38728-cov-17.274119_pt1 | contig 38728 bp, 38 predicted proteins | sample MGYA00244222_ERZ654245 | MGnify/ENA primary metagenome ERZ654245 (study PRJEB26926, sample SAMN06165019) | human gut metagenome | biome: ENVO:00009003; feature: ENVO:2100002; material: ENVO:00002003...
AATAAAGATGAAACGGAATTTTACTTGAAATGATTTAACTGTCATATAGAAGTTAAATAAGATCTTACGTCTATCTTCAAATTCATTACTATCATTTAAGACTGCGGTTAAAGGTGCATCATATTCATCTACTAGCAGTACAACTGATCTTTCATCTTCATTTTCAATAGACTTCTCAAGTAGTTTTGCTGGAAAGTCTACTTTTTCATTTGTAGGTTTAATTCCAGCTCTTTCTAACGAAAACTTAAGACTGTCCATAAATTCTTTATTAAAAGAACTATTTGAAGGAACTTCTTTGAAGATAGAAAAGTCTAAATGAAGGACTTTATAAGTTTTGTCTTTCCATAAAGGTTCAATTTCTAAACCTTTAAACTTCTCTGTACCATGAGTAAATAGCTCATGCAAGGTATTGATAAGAGTTGATTTACCAAAACGTCTTGGGCGAGAAATGAAAAATGGACCTTTTTTAGAGGCAAATTGATTGATAATTGCTGTTTTATCAACATAAATACAATTATTGTCAATTAACTCTCCAAAATCGGTGGTATCTGGAAGTTGCTTTGTAAATTTCATGTCATAGTCCTAAAAAGATTTTTTCTTGACTTTAGTATAGCATCTTAACCATATTCAATTACCGACAATGTTAACAATAAGATTGTGTATTAATAATTGATAAGGGCCCTTAATTAAATCGGCGGTATCTAAAATCGGACACACATTTCATTCTTAAAATTAAGTATTCAAAGTTTCTTTCAACAGATCATTACAAAAATATTTAAATTCTTCAAACAGTCATCAAATTATGGAACGATTATTTTCTATTCTGTAGTCATTCAAAAGAACCGATTCATTTTTTAAGTACGACATTACGGTCAAAAGCTATACGTCATTAAAGATAACAATTTGAAAAATACTGATGTAAGAGCTTTTATGTAAAAGAGAGGATGTCTATGGAATACTATATTAAGCAAGCAATCCTAAATCTTGATTCAGATAAACCTTTAAAAGTTAGAAGTGCATTTTTAATCAAAGCTTTTTTAGACAACATATCAACTTGTAATGACTATAGAGTTGGCTCTGCAGACATAAAAGGATTTTTAGATGTCTTAGGATGGATATATTCAGACAAGCATTATTGCTCTAAATTCACACAAAACTATCTTACAACCATGTTAGAGAAGTCAAATTTCTCTCAAGAACAAATAAAACTCATCAAAAAGTACGTAACTGCAGCTAAAAAAGACATGTTTTCTGCAAACGAGTTTGAAGATCTGCTAGATAATGACGATCTTGGACCTGAAGATGATGACGCTACCTTTAGTAGCAGACGTCGTGGCTATCAATGCAAGTTAAGATATGAGCTGATGTTCAGCCTGTTTAAAACAGAAGCTGACAATTATGTAAAAAACTATAAGATGTCAAAAACCGATAGAGATTACCAAAAGAAAATAGCCAAGATTGAAAGCATGTTTTCTTTAAACGAGATTGAAACTAAAATTCTTGAGCTCATATATCTTATCGACAGTTACAGCTGTTGCAAACTGCTGTTTGATGAACAATTAGATTTAAACAAAGATTCTGAAATTTTAGCTGCAATCTACGAAACTTCAATTTCCAATATCAAAGAGAGCTTAGATAAACTTGAGAACTATGGTCTTGTATGCGCTTGCAGAGATTACCATTTAAGCTCTTTTGCAAATAAAATCTTAAGTTCTGATAACAAAAACGTAATTGATGAAGCTTTCAAATTTAACGGTTCTGATACAGACTTGAGGTCAGATGAAATTGAAAAAGATAAAAATAAACTTGCGCTTTTAAGAAAACTACTAGTTTCTAAAGAGATTAGCCCTGTAAATATCCTTTTATACGGTGATCCAGGAACTGGAAAATCAAGTATCGTAGGAGCGTTAGCAAAAGAACAAAAACTCGACGTATACAGTGTAAACAGTGATGTTGATGATAACGAACAAGACAGACGTTCTAAGCTTTTAGCCTGCCAAAAGATCACTGAAAATAAAGATAACTGCCTGATTGTCATTGATGAAGCTGAGCGTCTTTTAAATACAAGCTATGAGATTAGAAATAGCAAGGATAAGGCGTGGCTTAATGCTTTTTTAGAGCAGAAACAGTCAGCTCCAAAAATTTGGATCACCAATGATGTAAGCGAAATTGACAGTGCCGTAAAGCGTAGATTCAATTTGAGCATCAAATTCTCAATTAAGGAAGTTCAAAAGAGGATCTGTATTTGGAAGAGCATTGCTAAAAAATACCCTAAGGCAAAGCTAACCTCTAGAGTCATTTCTGATTTTAATAAAAAGTATGTAACTTCACCTGCTGTGATAGAGCAATCACTAAAGGCTGCTTGTGCCTTATTTGAAAGTCCAAAAGAAATCAAAAACATGCTTGAATGTCAGTTACAGGCCAATATTACCTTGAACAATCAGAATAAAGGTTGCGGATTTTTATTTGGTCCCCTATCTGGAGGAGAAGATGCTGACAATAATAAAGACATAAAGAAAAAGACTGACATAAAGAGATTTTCAGAGTTCAACAAAGAAGCTGTGTGCTTTAAACAAGATATTGATGTTTTCTTGAATGGCTGTAAGAAACTTTCCTCTATTATCAAAAAAGGAAAGTCTAAAAAAGGCATGGGTACTATGCTCTTTTATGGTCCTGCAGGCACTGGTAAAACTGAACTTTCAAGATTCATTGGACATGAAGTTAACATGAGAGTTAAGGTCGTAAGAGCAAGTGATATTCTTGATATGTACGTAGGTCAATCTGAAAAGAATATTGCTGAGCTCTTTTACGAACTTGATATCAAAAATGAAATATTGGTAATTGATGAGATTGATGGACTTATTTTTGACAGAAGCAATGCCAAAGCTCAATGGCAAATAAGTCAGGTAAATGAGTTTTTGACTCATTTAGAAGAGTGTAAAGGCTTTGTGATCTGCACTACTAACTACATCGACAAATTAGATAGAGCAGTCCTAAGACGCTTTTCAACTAAGATTGAATTTACCTACGCTAATGAGAAGCAAAAGCTTGCTTTATTTGAAACTGAGCTTTTACCTTTAGCTCATGATAAATTCACTGATGAGGACAAGCTTCGTCTGTCAAAGATTAAGTACCTAACTCCAGGCGACTTTCATGTGATAAAGGCAATGCATACAGGCATTTTTGCAAATGAAGACTCACTTTGTAATTCAGTATTTTTGTCTGAATTAGAAAATGAAGCCAAACTTAAGAACATTGAAGAACATCAAGGTAAAAAGATAGGCTTTTTAGGATAGTGTTTTTGAAAATTCAGTACGGGAGGGACATTAAGTTTTAATGTTCCCTCTGTACTGAAGATAAACCGCGCCACTAGACCGAGGATGGCGCTAAAGTAGACCTAGGTTAGGTGCACTGACATTCTGATAGCACAATAAGCATCAAAATCGCTTTTCCCTTAGGTGCAGCTAAACTACAGACACCATACTGAATTTATGACGGTGTCTTGTGTAACTTCACCTTTTGTTTTAACCTCTTAGCTAATTTAACCTACGCCATTGCTTAAGATTTTGCGTAAGCCTTTTGCATAGTCTCAATCTCTTTTGCTATCTCTTCTTTTAATGAGGCAGGCTCTAGTAAAACTGCATTCTTACCAAAGCCTAAGACAAAAGAAATTACTTCATATTTATTACTAGAGGTAAACTCAAGTAATAAAGAACCATCATCATTTAAGGTAATCTTTTGATCATCGCTCCACTTTCTGTCATAAACATAAGTAGCAACCTTTTTGTTAAAGAGGATCTTTACCTTTACAGGAACTGATTTTATAAAACCAAAAGTTTCATTACTAAATTCAATCTCTGGTAACTTTTCTGAACTTCTATTACTTAGAATCTCTACCTTTTGCATTCTATGTACTAAAAAGAACATAGGATTGTCGATAGTTTTCTCTACTTTACCAATGCTAGTTACACACCAAGCGCCAATGTAGAGAGTTTCTCTGTATGCAATCAGTTTCATTGGAGCTATGGTGTATTTTTTAAGCTCTCCATTGACCGTTTGCTGATACAGAATTTCACAGCATTTTCTTAAAGCAAGGCATTTTTCAAGTTCATTTAACTCAAGGTCGCAGACATCATAATTGATCTTACCTTTGGTAAAGCTATAGCCATAATGAACATCGTTAAAGAAAGGAAGCTCTTCAGAAGGGAGGTTTGCCTGAGCTTGCAGAGCTGAAGCTTCAATTTGATCTCGTGTTTTGTAAGAGAGTAAATGCCACATCAGATCACTGCATAAGATCATCTTGCGCAGACCATCAGGATTGATACTTACGTGCATACCTTTAGATGTACATGGCTTTTTTAGGCTGTAGAAGTTCTCTTTGCCTTTCTTTTTGACAACGATGCTTCCATAGTAGCTCTTCTCTAACTTATCAACTAAGCGTCCAATAGTCTGTTTAGAGCACATAAGCTTGTCTTTAAGCTCAGTTAAAGAGTATTCTTTTCCTGTAAACAGTAACAAAGAGTAAAGCTTTAGAAGTTTCTCATCAGGTCTTGCGTCTTGATCTAACTTAGCAGGCATTTTGTCTCCTTACAAAGAGATTTTCTCAAGATGAGCTTTGATGTCGGATAGATGCATGGTATAGGCATCCTCGCCCTTTTCAGCACCAATTGGATTATAGTATTCCTTGCGCAATCCAACTTCTACAAAGCCATACTTTTTGTATAAATTTTGAGCCACGATATTACTTACTCTTACTTCCAAAAAGCATTCCATGTCCTCAATTTCTAGAGCTTTTTCTAAGGTTCTATGTAAGAGTAAAGAGCCTAACTTTTTACCCTGATAATCAGGATCAACACCTATTGTTAAGAGATCGGTAGAAAACTTTGTGTTATAGATAACTGAAAAGCCTATGAGCTTTTCTACATCAAACAGGCCTAAGATGATGTAACTGTCATCAAAACACTCAATTAAAGACTGAGCATTCCAAGCGTTTTTTTGAGTTCTAAGCTCAATCTGTTCTAATTGAGGTACTAAAGACAGATCATCTCGTGTAAGGACTCTAACCAAATATCTTTGAGGCAAGGTCATTTGAGTCTATCTCCAAATTCTATGAGCAATTCATTCCATATCGCTCTTTTACCAACTTGCAATACATAGACAGTACCCTGACGCACAAGATCTGTTTTATCTAATAACAGAATGTCACTTGGGAGATAGTTTACTGAATCGTCATATGGCTTGATATCTAGACCTTTACTCTTTAGAAAATCTACTAAGCTCTGTAAGAATGGTACATCTGAATTCAAATTGATGAAAAGATCAGCTCTCTTTGCTCTTAGTTTATAAGGCAAAGTCTTCCAACGAGGGAATGATTCTTTTACATTCTCAAGAACACTCTTATCAACAACTCTGCCGTCAACTACTGGAGTAGTGTTATTTGCAGGTGGAGCAGCAGTTGGGGACAAAGCTTCTTGAGTATGTGAAGATGTTGGATCAACAGTTGATGTTGTAGCAGTTGTTGGTGTAGCTGTTGCAGTTACCTGTACATTGTTAGCGCTACTTTCACTAACAGGATCAACATTTTCTGTAATAGTGGCTTCAGTAGGTATAGATGAATTATCAGGACCAACATTTATGGATGCAGGAGTATCTACTTTAAAAATGGAAAGTTCATTATTATGAGTTAAAGAGGTATCAACAAAACTTGCTGCAACCTGATTTAAAGGAGCATCAACTGTATTAACTACAGCATTTGTTACTTGAGAATTAGGAACTCTCTCTGCAGAATTGTTATTAACTGATTCAATATTCTCCTGAGGAGCAAAAGGCAATTTAACGCCTTTACGCAGTGTCCAAGTTACCTGATTAGGATTAAAGATCATAACGAAATTCCAAAGGAGATTCTTAATCTACATATACCATTTCTAAAGCAACAATCTCACAAACAGGAGTATCAGTCTTTTCTCTACTCTTAGAATTATTCTCTAAAACTAAAGCTACTGGTACTACTGTCTTATCTGTAAGACGTCTTGCGTACTTGTTCTTTATGATTTGCTCTTTAGCTTCAGTAAGTTTTATGTCAATGTCTTTACTGTTATCTGTTACCTTTAATTCAAAGAATTACAGATACTCACCAGCTTCAGCTGTAATATCTGCTCTGCCGCATGCTCCCATTACCTCAGTTGAAGCTGATACATTAAAGGTAAGCATTGCAATCTTTAATACAACTTTAAAACATGCTTCATTAAAGACTGTGACTAATTCTTTTGAAAGCTCATTAAAAAAGGTGTTAAAAACTTCTTTTATATTATTTACATCACCAGAAGATGATGCTTCACAAAAAGATATTGTATACCTTATTTTTGCATCTTTTTTGTGGTTAAAAGCTCCAATAAGCGGTCAGCAAAGGCCTTTTTAGCCTCAAGATTTGGAAGTCCGATTTTATAAAACTTATCGGATGATCCTTTTAAAAGATACATAACTGATAAAATTCAATGGACTTGATGAATTCATATTGAAAAAGATAAAAAGTTTAGTTGAAGTTTTATTTAGTATAGCAGGTTAGGCTAATAATGTCTGAGTAGTGTAGAAGTAGAAAAATTAGAAAGTAAAAAAATAACTATTTGAAAAATAAAGAAAAAATATAATTTTAGAGATAAAAAAAGCAGTCATAGACTGCTAGTTAAGTGGTGCCCGGGGTCGGAGTCGAACCGACACGGAAGTATAAGTTCCGAGGGATTTTAAGTCCCTTGTGTCTACCAATTTCACCACCTGGGCAAACTTCAGCTGGAGGCGCGTTTCAGAGTCGAACTGAACTATACGAATTTGCAATCCGCTGTATAACCGCTTTACTAACGCGCCACACTTTGGAGCGGGAAACGAGGTTCGAACTCGCGACCCTAACCATGGCAAGGTTATGCTCTACCAACTGAGCTATTCCCGCATCCGATGTGTGACATTATAGATTATTTTTTCTATTCGTCAAGTTTTTTTTGATCTTTTTTTAAGAATGAAGTTAATCAATTTCTAAAAAATTCTCTAAAGGCATATAAATCGCCTTTGACTGTTAAAAATACAAAATCTCGTTTAAAAGGATTAGAACATTGAAATGACATTTATATCAATATTCATTCTAAAACACTAGGTTATTTGCACAAAGTACGTTTTAATCCTATGTTAAAAGATAAAAATCTGTAATATATTCCCATAATTTTAAAGATACATTATTCATAGAATTTAATATTTTTATAAAATTCAAAATATTAGTAACTTTTATCGTTAACAAAATTTGTACAAAATTATTTTCAATTTTTGCAACGACATCGTCATAATTTGAATTTTTTATAAGACAATTGTAAAAACAATCTACAATCATCTTGGTAAGATAAAAAATATTAGAACAAAATCAGTCAATTTCTACAAACAATAATCAAATATAAATACTAATAAATTAAGATGTTCTTGATACAACAAACGAGGGGATCTGTATGTCTTTTCTTAACAATCTATCATTCATGATAAAGATCATCAGCAGTTTTTCTGTGTGATCTTTTTAACCGTCATTCTTGCTACCACTTCATCCTTAACCATTTCCTCTGCTAGAACCGCTACTATTGATAAGATTGACGCTTTAAACGTTAGATATGAGAGAACAAGACGAGCTCTTGATTCCTTCTACAACATGAACTTTTTAGCTAAAGATTTAGTATCACAAGCAGGAAATACTCAAGACCTAATTTCTAAACCAGCAACTCTCATAGACAAGATGCAAGCTTGTGCTGATGCCTTGCAGATGAAAAGGTTCCCTAAAGAAATCGGAGCCATAAAAGAAAGTACTAAAGCATACTTGGCAACCTTTAGAAAGTGACTTTATCCCCCTTATACAAAAGGGCAACTATGATAAAGCTGAAAAAATCTTTATAAATTCTTTAAATCAAGATGTTATGGTTATTTGTAACAACATGGTTACAGTGAACGGTAATCAATTAAGAGAAACTCAAAATGCAATGGCATCTATTAAGAGTTCAGGCACGTACATTACTATCATCAGCTGCACTGTATTTGAGGTCTTAATTGCTATCTTCTTGACATATCTGATAGCAAACAACTTATCAGCTCATATTAAGTCTATTTCTAAGCTTGCATTAGAGTTGGCTAAAGGAGATATGACAAGAAAGCTTAATACCAACAGAAAAGATGAGTTCAGACTTCTGATGGTAGATCTTGAGAAGATGAGAGTTTCATGGCAAGAGAGTATTTCTAAAGTAATATCTTCTGCTGAAAAGCTAAAGGATGTTATTGGAACATTGACTAATACTTCAGGTTTAATCAGTAATACAGCATCAGACAATCAGAATAGAGCATTGACAGTTGCTGCTTCAGACGAGATGGTATCAACAACACAGGATATTGCTAAAAACTGTGAACACGCCTCAGCTGCAGCAGAAGAGTCTGCTAAGGCAACTGAGACTTCTGTAGCTAAAATTCAAAACGTCATTGATAAGATCAATGAGCAGGTAATTAAATCAAGAAGTGATGCTCAACTTGTGCAGAAACTGTCAGATCAAGCCCAAAAGATTGGATCGATTTGCAAACAATTGATGATATTGCCGCTCAAACCAATTTACTAGCTCTAAACGCTGCTATTGAAGCTGCCAGCGCTGGCGAAGCTTGTAAAGGATTTGCTGTTGTGGCTGACGAAGTCCGTGCATTAGCTTCTAGAACTTCTAACTCTACTCAAGAGATCACCAACATGGTTCAGAAAGTTCAGGCAGACGCAGGCCAGGCTGACGAAGCAATGCAAATATCAACAAAAGTTATGGATTCGCTAGCAAATGAAAGTGGTGAAATTGAGGAAATTTTGAATACATTAACCACAAAGATTAACGAAGTTACAGGTCAAATTACTCAAATTGCAACCGCTGCTGAACAACAAACTGTTGCTACATCAGAGATTTCTTCTAATATGAAACAAATCACAGATGGTTCAAAAGAACTAGCTGAAGATCTAGTTGACGTAAATGAAGATATCAAACAGACAAATACTCAACTTACGGTTCTATCCAATATGGTTTCAGAATTTAAAGTTTGATAAATAATAAACTCATAGCACAAGCGCACACTTTGAGCACAGTTTAAAACGTACTGTTTTCACCGCAGTACGTTTTTAATGATGTGATTTTTAACCGTTTTTAAAGAGGAATTTACATAAATTTACTTTCTTATTAAGAATAATTGTTATCTACTTCATATTTTTGCTCACAAATTTGTGAATTTGCCCCAATATTAAGCTTTTTTGTGAATTATTTATGAACACTGCCGACTATATTAATATATCCGTTCAAAAAGCGGGAACACAAAGCAAGCCAGTGACCTAAAAAAATAAAAATATGAGGGGGCGCTATGAGGTTTTTATATAGTCTAACAATTAAGAAAAAGTTAATTCTAAGTTATCTATCGCTAGTTATCGTATCAATCGTGCTGTCTTGGAATTCTATTTCTAACTGCCTTACCAATAAAGACGTAGCAGGATTCGTTCATACTACACTATCTGAACGCTATGGCAGAACCAGAACCACAGCAGATTATGCTTTTGCTGTTAATACTATCATTCAAAGTATTAGCAATGGCGTCTCATACGATAGTGCAAAAGCATCTTTAAACGATAATGTATCAAAAATGCAAGTTGCTGCTGATAAGTTGCAGATGGCAAGATACCCAACTGAAATTGGTGCTGTAAAGAAAGCTACCTCTAATTTCATCAATCTTTTAAATACTCAATACATACCTTTAGTTGAGAAAGGTGAAACTGAAAAGGCTACCTTGTTCTACACCTCACAAATGCTGACTGACTTCATCGTCATTCAAGAGAATGTTGTAAAGGTAAATGGCTACCAAATAGCAGTATCTAAAGATCATGTAAAAGGTATCACAAGCAACACGCCTCTAGTTATTGCTGTATGTTTAACTCTGTTCTCTATCTTTGTTGCTGTTGCTATTATCTGCACCATGCCTAAAGCAATCTCAGATATTATCGGACAGTCTGTACGATTCGCATCAACCCTTGCTTCAGGAAAACTAAATCAGGAAATTAAAAATCGAAGACATGATGAATTCAGTCCTCTTTTAGATGCCTTAGAGAAGATGAGAAAATCATGGCAGGGCAATATTTCTCAAATTCAGGATGTTACTAGAAACATCAAATCTACTATGCAAGAGATCGACGCTTCTTCTGCAGAAATTCGTCAAACGGCTGAACAAAACCAATCTCATTCTTTAACAGTTGCAGCAGCATCTGACGAGATGGTATCAACCACTGCAGATATTGCTAAGAACTGCGAACAGGCTTCAATTAGTTCAAACGAATCATCACAAATCACCACGACTGGTATTCACAGAGTTCAAGATACTATCGATAAACTTGATACACAGGTGGAAAAGTCAAAACAGGATGCTCAGCTAGTTAAGAACCTAGCAGAACAGGCTCAAAAGATCGGAACCATCGTTCAAACAATTGACGATATTGCTTCACAAACTAACTTATTAGCATTAAATGCAGCAATTGAAGCAGCCCGTGCTGGTGAAGCTGGTAAGGGATTTGCTGTGGTAGCTGATGAAGTCCGTGCTCTAGCCTCAAGAACCTCTGCTTCAACTCAAGAAATTACTAGAATGGTATCTCAAGTACAGACAGATGCTAATGTGGCAGATGAAGCAATGCAGGCATCTGTAAAAGTAATGGATGGTATTTCTGCTGAGACTGGTCAGTTACATTCAATCTTAAGTGAAGTAACCGATAAGGTAACTGAGGTAAATGCACAGATCACTCAGATTGCAACAGCGGCTGAGGAGCAGACCACAGCTACATCAGAGATTTCTTCAAATATGAAGAACATTACTGATGGTTCTAAGAATCTTGCTCAAGAACTTCAGGTGGTCAATGGAAGTATTTCAAATACCCACGGAGAAATTGGCAGACTATCTGAGATTGTTCATATGTTTGAGATTTAATTTTCCAATAAATAATTGGAAAGAAATAAGCTAAAGCAACAGGTCATATTCTTATGAGTATGACCTGTTTTTATGACCGCCTAATCAAATAAGCACATTCTTTTGCTAAATTTCACAAGATTTTGATAAAATCTTCTCAATTTTTTTATATTCTTCTATTATTCACAGACGAAAGACTGTTATTTGCTCTAATAGTTTGTTTTGGAGAAGCAATGTCATTTACCTCATTTCTACTGAAAACCGTTGAAACCATCACCCCATTTACAACCTTATCCTCTCTGTCAGCAAAGCTAACAGATGTTCCAATGGGCAGATTTACGCAATTTTTAATTAAGAACTTTATTAAAGCATTCAATATCAACACAGACGAGATTGCTAATAAAGATCTTGAGTCTTATAAAACCTTCAACGACTTCTTTATTAGAAAGTTAGAAGAAAACGCCAGACCTTTGGACAAGGATTGTTTAGCCGTATGCCCTGTTGACGGCACCATAGGACAAGCTGGCAAAATTACCAATGGCAGACTAATTCAGGCTAAAGGCATTGATTATTCATTAAAAGCTTTAGTTGGTGGAAACAGTATCGATTCAGAACAATTTGAAGATGGTCGTTATACATGTATCTACCTATCTCCTTCTAACTACCACAGAATTCACATGCCAATTGATGGAACTTTAAAGAAAGCTATTCATGTTCCAGGAAGATTGTTCCCTGTTGGTAGAAGAAACATTTCAAACATGCCTGACTTGTATACAGTAAATGAAAGAATGGTATGTTTTTTTGAAACTGCAATAGGGCCATTATGTGTAGTAATGGTAGGAGCTGCTTTAGTTGGCAGTATTCACACAACTTGGGGTGGTACTGTTAACAGAAGAGTAGGTCTTGAAATTAAAGACTACTCAAAAGAAAACATTCACTATCAGCAAGGTGATGAAATTGGTTACTTCAAGTACGGCAGCACAGTTATCTGCCTGTGGGGAAACAATCAAGGTGAATTACCTTCAGATATTGAAACTATGCTTCCTGTAAAAATGGGAAGATCACTAATCGTTTCTGCTCAAGAAAAGTAGAAAATTTCTTCAAAATTGCATAATTTTGAGATTTTAGATTTTTGTCTATTATTGTAGATAGTATTTTATATTTATTTTCAAGACGTTAGTAAAAACTGACATTTAAAAATAAAAAAAAATATCATTTACAGTTATAATTATGTTGTTTTTTTGCTTGCTAACCTTGGACTCTGTTTTATTGTGCAGAGATCCTAACGGTAATTAGGAGATTCACGTGGAAAAATATCAAGCCGATGTTGCGATCGTGGGTGCTGGTGGTACTGGTCTTCGCGCTGCTATTGCAGTTGCTCAGGCTGACCCTAAGTTAAGAGTAGCACTCATTTCCAAAGTTTACCCAATGCGTTCACACACTGTTGCTGCCGAAGGTGGTGCTGCTGGTGTTGTTCGTGATGACGACTCATATCAGAAACACTTTGAAGATACAGTAGCTGGTGGTGACTGGCTATGTGAACAGGATGTTGTTGAGAAGTTCGTTCACCAGGCACCTGAAGAGTTATATCAGTTAGAACACTGGGGCTGTCCTTGGAGCCGTAAGCCAAACGGTGATGTTAACGTACGTCGTTTCGGTGGTATGAAGGTTCCTCGCACATGGTTTGCTGCTGATAAGTCTGGTTTCCACATGTTACATACCTTATATCAGACATCAGTTAAGTTCCCTTCAATTCAGCGCTTCGATGAGCACTTCGTATTAGATCTTCTAGAAGAAGATGGTCAGTGCCGTGGCGTAGTTTGCTACGATTTGCAGAACGGTGTATTCCGTCAGATCAATGCAAAAGCAGTATTCTTAGCTACTGGTGGTGCTGGTCGCTGCTACCTATTCAACACTAACGGCGGTATCGTAACTGGTGATGGTATGGCTTTAGCTTATCGTCACGGTGTTCCATTACGTGATATGGAATTCGTTCAGTACCACCCTACAGGCCTTCTAGGTTGCGGTCTGTTAATGACAGAAGGCTGCCGTGGTGAAGGTGGTGTTCTATACAATAAGGATGGTTACCGTTACTTACAGGATTATGGTCTAGGCCCTGAGACTCCTGTTGGACATCCAAAGAACAAGTACATGGAATTAGGTCCTCGTGATCGTCTATCACAGGCTTTCTGGAACGAGTCAAAGAAAGGCCGTACCATTAAGTATCCTTTAGGTGAGGCTGTTCACTTAGACTTAACTCACTTAGGTGAGAAATACCTACATGAGCGTTTACCACTTATCTGTGAACTTGCTATGACATACTCAGGTGTTGATCCTGTTAAGGCTCCAGTTCCTGTTCGTCCTGTTGTTCACTACACCATGGGTGGTATCGAGACTAACGGTAACACCGAGACTCGTATGCCTGGTCTATATGCTGGTGGTGAGTGTGCTTCAGTTGGTATTCACGGTGCAAACCGCTTAGGTTCTAACTCATTAGTTGAGACCATCGTATTCGGTAAGATCGGTGGTGATGCAATGGCAGAACGAGCTCATCAGTTAAAGGACTTCGATTCACCTGAATTAGCTCGTCAGGCAGAAGCAGCTCAGAAGCGTGCTTTAGACCTATTCGATGTTAAGGGCACAGAGTCACAGTCTAAGATCCGTCATGAGATGGGTCAGTCAATGGAAGAAGGCGTTGGTATCTATCGTGAAGAAGAGTCAATGCAGAAGACCATTGATACCTTAAAGGACTTACAAAAGCGCTTAGTAAACGTTGGTATCACCGACCGTGGTCGTGTATTCAACACCGAGTGGATGAACCGCATCGAATTAGGTTACACCTTAGATGTAGCACAGTGTATGGTTCACTCAGCTATCAACCGTAAAGAGTCACGTGGTTCACATCAGCGTTTAGATGGTCCTAACGGTGCATACAAGCAGCGTGATGACGTAAACTTCTTAAAGCACTCATTAGCATTCAAGCAAGATGGTGCTGATGAGCCAAGAATCGAACTAAGCGACGTTAAGATTACAACCTTCCAGCCTGCTAAGCGTGTATATGGTGCTGAAGCAGAAGCTGCTGAAGCCGCAAGAAAGGCAAAGGAGGCTAAATAATGGAATCACAGCAGAAAACTATGAAGATCACTGTTCTTCGCTATCGCCCAGAGCAGGATAAAGCTCCTTGGGAGCAGACCTTTGATGTTCCTTACCACAAAGATACATCAGTTTTAGAAGCTCTGTTCTACATCAAGGACAACTTTGAGCCTAGCCTGTCATTCCGTTGGTCATGTCGTATGGCTGTTTGCGGTTCATGCGGTATGATGGTAAACGGTGTTCCTCATTTAGCATGTAAGACCTTCTTACGTGACTATGAAGGCAAGGACATGAAGATTGAGCCATTAGCTAACTTCCCTATTGAGCGTGATTTAGTTGTTGACTTATCAGATCTCATTGAGAAGATTGAGCGTATTAAGCCTTACATCATTCCTGATGCTAAGAACGCAAATATGCCACTGAACAAGAACTTCAAGCAGACTCCTATGCAGATGGAAGCTTACTTACAGTTTGCTCAGTGTATCAACTGCGGTTGCTGTTACGCAGCTTGCCCACAGTACAAGCTGAACCCTAAGTTCATCGGTCCTGCAGCTTTAACTCTGCTATATCGTTACAATGTTGATAATCGTGACGCTGGCGCTAAACTTCGTGCACCATTCCTAAATTCAGAGGAAGGCGTTTGGGGCTGTACCTTCGTAGGTTACTGCTCAGAGGTTTGTCCAAAACACGTAGATCCATCTTCAGCTATTCAGCTAGGCAAGAAGATGTCTGCTACTGACTACGTATTCAACATGATCAAACCGGAGCACTAATAAAATGAGCGAAGTAAAATCATATCGTAAGCCATACAACCCACCTGTTAAGAAATTAACTTGGTGGTTAGATAATCCATTCTACATCTACTATATGGTTCGTGAAGGCACTGCTGTGCTAGCATTACTAGCTGTATTAGAGATCGTATTTGGTATCTTCATGCTAGCTTTATGTGAAGTTGGCTCAGCACCTACCTTAACTGGTGTTGCTCCATATATTTGGTACTTACAGAACTTCCTAGGTAACCCAGTTATCATCGCAATTAACGTTGTAATCCTAGTTTCACAGTTATTCCATGCTGTAACTTGGTTCGCTTTAATGCCAAAGGCTGTTCGTGTATTCATGAACAAGAACTCAACAGAGCTTCTGCCTGAGTGGGTAACCAAGAGCGCTTTATACTTAGCTTTAGTTGGCGCTACTGTTGTTATCTTGGCTGTTGCTTTCTTAACCATTTAAGGAGAATTCACAAATGCGTCAATTCCTTCCAACTCGTTCAGACGAGCCAATGTACTGGTTAATGTTCGGTGCTGGTGGCATGGTAGCAGCTATTGTATTACCTGCAATCATGGTAGTTCTGATTGCAGCTGGTTTAACCAGCTCAGATCTTCAGCACTGTGTATTAAACTTAGGACAGGTTTACAGCATTTTCAGTAACTGGTTCCTAAGCCTATGCGTATTTGGTGTTGTTTTCTTATTAAGCTTCTACGCTTTACACAGAATGCACCACTCAAGCCATGATTTTGGTATTCACACAAAACTAACATGGTACATTGCATATGGTACTGCTGCTGCAATATCATTTATTTCACTAGGTTTACAGTTCTTAATGTATGTTAAGTTCTTTTAATTAAAAGAAAAAATTAAGTGAACTTAAGTTAAAAAATCGAGCAATAAACTGCTCGATTTTTTTTGATATTGTTAACAAAATTTAACTATTATTTATTTTGAATTCTGCTATAATTTGCGTGAATTTTTACAAACTACATTCTTCAATCTTATTACTCCGCTAGGAGAGCCTAAATATGAAAAAGACTAAAATGGTCTGCACTATCGGTCCTAAATCCGAGAAGCGCGAAATTATGGAAACCTTACTAAACTCAGGCATGAACGTAATGCGTCTGAACTTCTCACACGGTGACTTTGAAGAGCACGGTGGTCGTATCACAAACATCAACGCAATCATGCAGGAAACAGGTAAAGTTTTTGCAGTTCTGTTAGATACCAAGGGTCCTGAGATCAGAACCTGTGATCTTGAGAACGGCGAAGATGTTTCTTTAGTTACTGGCGATAAGATCACTTTAACTTCTGACAGTAATTTTGTTGGTAACAAGACTAAAGTTGGTGTTACCTACCCTAACTTAGCAAAAGATCTAAAAGTTGGTGCAACTGTTTTATTAGATGACGGTTTAATCGGCTTAAAGGTTATCGAAATCAATGGTGACGACGTTGTCTGCGAAGTACAGAACAACGGCGAACTCGGTGAGCACAAGGGTGTAAACCTGCCAAATACCCACATTTCTATGCCATTCCTGTCAGAAAAGGACAAGGGCGATTTATTATTCGGCATCAAACGTGGTGTTGACTTCATCGCTGCTTCATTTACCCGTACCAAGGAAGACGTTTTAGATATTCGTAACTTCCTTGACGCAAACGGCGGTAACGATATCAAGATCATCTGCAAGATCGAAAACCAGGAAGGTTTGGATAACTTTGAGGATATTCTTGCAACTGCTGACGGTATTATGGTTGCCCGTGGTGACATGGGTGTTGAGATCCCTGCTCAGGACGTTATCTTCGCCCAGAAGCACATCATCAAGCGTTGCAACCAGGTAGGCAAGCCAGTTATCACTGCAACTCAGATGTTAGATTCTATGATCAAGAATCCACGTCCAACCCGTGCTGAGGCAGGTGACGTAACCAATGCTATTCTGGACGGTACTGATGCAGTTATGTTATCAGGCGAGTCTGCAAAGGGTAAGTACCCACGTGAGGCTGTTCGCACCATGAACACCATCTGTGAGCGTACTGACTCATACTGTGAAGAGAATCACGGCAAGGTATTCCCTGCTGTAGTTTCTGCAAAGACTGTTACTGATTCAGCTTGCTTAGCTGCTGTAGAAGCTGCTGATGCTTTAAATGTACCAGTAATCGTAGTTGCAACAGAGCACGGTAATTCAGCTCGTGCAATCCGCAAATTCAATCCTAAGGCAGAGATTTTAGCTTTAACACCAAACGTAAAGGCTGCTCGTCAGTTATGCGTAACACGTGGTGTAATGCCTAAGATTGTTGACCGTATTTCTTCAACTGATGAATTCTTACAGTTAGGTAAGAAGTTAGCTGTTGAGATGGGTCTTGCCAAGGCTGGCGATAAGATTGTTATGGTAAACGGTGCATTAGTTCCTTCAGGAATCACCAATACCATGTCAGTACAGACTATCTAACAGTAGTCGTCTGAAAATTGGGGAGCAGATGCTCCCCTTTTTTATTTCCTAAAAGCCAATCTGTGTTTTACTCAACTAAAGGCATCCAGTGCTCATCACGGTGTGCCTTAAAACACATTTTCAGCTGTTCTTCATTGTTCTTTTCTGTGGCAAGGTCTGGAAGTGAGTTCTCTGTAAAAAAATCAACCGCTGTTGTTTCACTGTTTTCTTTAAACTCTCCTCCTGTGATAGAACATTCAAAAAACATCTTGCAGACACCATAAGGATATAGAGGAGAATTGTGCTTTGCTCTGTCCTGAACAGCAATAAGCCTTATTACTTTCACATCAAAGCCAGACTCCTCTCTGGTCTCTTTTACAGCATTTTCTGCAACAGAAACATTATAGTCACACCATCCTCCAGGTAATGACCAAGTACCGTTTTTCTCTCTGACCAGAAGGATCCTGTCATTTTTGAAAATAGCAGATCTCGTATCAATTTTAGGAGTCTGATAGCCTATCTCATTGCAGAAGAGATCTTTAACCTTACCTACGTCAAGATCGGATATCTCTGACATCATCTGAGCTGAAATTTCTCTAATTTTTTCATATCGTTCTCTGTCAAAAACGTCCTTACCGTAATAAAGACCTTCCTGAGCTATACTTTGAAGATCTTTTGTCCAAGTTAGAAATAATCTGTTATCCATAAAGTTATCCTGACCGTTTAACTGATAAAAAATCCCTGTATCTAATCAGTCTTAAATACAGGGATATCGCTAAAAAATGTATATTCAGAAATAAAACTAATAATCAGGTGAATTTAGAATTTCCTGATTAGTCTTATCCTTAATATCCTGAGGAATCTGATCCCAGGCCTGTTTTATAGGCAGGATAAGATTAATTACTTCATCAATCTGAGACACATCCAAAGATACTGAAGCTTTTGCAAGCAACTCTTTCATATAGTCATAAAGAGCGTACATTCTGTCAAAAAGCTCCGGATTTCCTCTCTTGTCCAGAGCGGTCTGCAGACCATTGATAATACCAATGGCTTTATCGAGTCTGTTTGCCTTGTACTCAAAGTCATTGCGCAAAATAGCGCCTTTAGCCTGAGACAGGCGTTCAATCAAACCATCATACATCATCTGTATGATTCTGTGAGGATCTGCTACAGAGAGCTCAGCCTCAAGGTTTGTGCGCTTATAAGCTTTTAAATTACGTCCGTACATTTGATCTCCTGCAATCAAAAATACTCATTTACTTAATTATATTATCGTGCAAATTGAAAAAATGTTTAGCTCCAATTTACAAAACTTGTGTCCTGTAATACTTATCAGGTAATGATCTAAGTTAAAAATCACGATTTTGAAGGCTATTCTAACAGAAAAAGACATATTTTCATTTAAGACACTTTGCTCAATTTGACAAGAAAATAAGCATTTTTAGAAGAATTGACAATATATTGAAAAGATTGTGCAAATTTCATACTCTCAAGATTTTTAAAATTAAGACATAGATAAAGAGAACCATCGATTTATGGTCAAAATACTATACGAAGAAGAGGCTTATATGAGTGAAGAGCAGAAATTTGTTGTAACCGCAGGTCGTGACATTTTAGGCAAGTTAGCACCAGAGTTTGCAAAATACAACGATGATGTACTGTTCGGTGAAGTTTGGTCTGACAGCACTTTAAATTTAAAGACACGCAGCATGATCACTGTTTCTACCTTAGTTGCAAGTGGCATTACTGACAGTTCTTTAAAGTTCCATTTACAGAATGCAAAAAAGAATGGCGTATCAAAAAAGGAAATGGCTGCCATGATTACTAATGTAGCTTTCTACGCAGGATGGCCTAAGGCATGGGCAGCATTTAATATAATTAAAGACATTTATAAAGATTAAGAGGATTTTATGAAATACACTGATAAGGCACAATTTGAAAAAGCAAATGTGTTTGGTAAAGGCAATCCAAACACAGCATATGCTCAGTATTTTAAAGGAAATTCATTTTTAAACCTGTTATTAAAACCAGGTGAACCTTTTGTTGTCGCAAATGTTACTTTTGAACCTGGTTGCAGAAACAACTGGCACGTTCACCATGCTACAAATGGTGGTGGCCAGATCTTAATCTGCACCTGTGGTGAAGGCTGGTATGTAGAAGAAGGCAAAGAACCTGTAAGTTTACATGAAGGTTCTGTAGTCTTTATAAAACCAGAAGTAAAACACTGGCACGGCGCTAAAAAGGACAGTTACTTCTCTCATGTTGCTGTAGAAGTTCCAGGAGAAAACACTTCAAACGAATGGCTTGAAGCAGTCTCAGATGACGAATATGCAAAGTTAGCATAATCTACATTGATGTTTGCCCTATTCACAAGGAGTTGTTATGAAGTTTTCAAAGCTGATTAAGTGTCTATCACTAGGAGCTATTATGAGTTTTTCAGTAAATTCATTTGCCGCTGCAAACGATATCGTTGTTTATTTCTCAGCATCAGGTAACACAAAAATTGTGGCACAGGCGTTAGCTAAAAAGTTAGATGCACAGGCTTTAGCTATTGAAGCTAAACAGGTATATACCGACGACGATTTAAATTACAGACAGGATAATTGCAGAGCTAATGTTGAGATGAAGACTCCTGATGTAAGACCAGAGATTGCAAATGACTTGTCTGCCGTTAATGACAAAGAAAACGTATATTTAGGCTTCCCTATTTGGTGGGGTACTGCCCCTAGAATCATACAAACCTTTATTGAAAGCTATAACCTTGAGGGCAAGAACATTTACCTGTTCTGCACCTCAGGAGGAAGTTCAATCGATAAGTCATTATCAGATATGAAAGCTCTTTATCCAAAGTTAAACTTTGTAAAAGCACAGAGAATTAAGTTAGGTTCAGCTGATGCCGACATTGAAGCTTTGCTTGCAAAATAGAAAGCAAGATCCTAAAAGGATTAACTAATGACAGAGAAAGACTGAAAGATCTCTAAAATTTGACCTGAAAGTTGTAACTTTCAGGTCTTTTTTTGAAGCGGTATGAGTCAAGGCTATGCTTTTTCGTCAAAAAGTATACCTTTAGTTTCAGTATCTTTTTTAGAAACAGAGGTATTGTCTCTCATATCCTTTAAGCGCTCAGCAAGCTTTAAGAAGTCCTCAGATGGGATCTGTCGAACCAGCTTTTCTGTATTAAGATCAGTAACCTTAACTACAGTATTCTCAGTATCTTTATCGATACTGAATGCAAGACCAATATTCTGGCGGTTCAGATCGTTTTTACGCTCTTGAATTACCTTCTCATTATGCTCCTGCATATATTTAGAGAGCTTTTTCTCTTCATTGATTTTTTTAGCAGTCTCTTTTACTACTTCATCAAGATCTGAAGCACTAGTACTCTTTGTTTCAGGATCTTTAACTGAATTAGTATTATCTTTTACTGCTTGAGTTTTTTGTTTTTTTACATCATCCGCAACAGTACTGTCAGCCTTGGTTGTCTGAGTATTGGCAACATAGGCCTGATTAGCTACTGATGACATTGAATTAGAACTAGTAATAGTAATATCGCTCATAGCTAGCCTCCCCTCTTATCGAGAGGTAAAAATTTTTCTCTCCTAAGAAAAGTAATGTTACTCTTCTATCTGTACTCTATAACGGACACTTTTTTTAAAACTTTAAGTAAATTTAAAAAAATTTTGGGGAAGCTATCTTATGAGTTTTTAAGCAAAATGCGCCATCGACCTTATAAGGTGATAGCGCATTTTCTATATATCGTTCTGACAGATGCCCTGATCTATATGGGACAGGAACATCTAACCAAGAGCTTTAAATTAGGCTAAAAGACGTGCTGCATCAAAACCGTTTAAGTTAGCCTGAACAGCATTGCCACTTTTGGCAAACATTGCTGTGATATCAGCTACCATGTTCTTTGCATTAGATGCATCAACTTTAACAGAGCTTACTGAATCTCCACTGTGAGCTCCAGTCTGTAAATTTACAACTGATGAAGCGCCTGTATTAACCTGAGCATTACCTTTAACAGCAACATTAGCTACACTGTTAGTTGCAGTGTTGGTTGAAACAACGGCATTAGCATTTGCTACATTTGTATTTAAGTTAATCATATTCTCTTCCTCTCACTGATATTATTATATGTAATCAAACAGAGACTGTTTAGATAACATGCTGTAAATTTGACGTGAAACAGCTAGCTGATTTTGTGATTGCACTAAATCAGATGCTGCTTCAAAGGCATCAACCTCGGATACTTTTGCTTTTGACTCAGTCTTGATGTCTGATAATGACTCGTTTGAATCTAAAACTGTAGTAATAGTATTCTGTCTGGCACCAATCTGACCACGGTAAGAATCGTACTGAGTCATTGCAATACCAACTGACTTTTGAACTTTAGCAATAGCTGCTGTTTTTTCAGTATTGCTCAAGGTTGGATCGTTAATCTTATTAACAATGTCTGTTAGTACATTCAGCATGTTGTCAGTATTAGGAGGATCAAGTTCAACACTGATAGTGCCAACATAGTTCGCATCTCCTAAAGTAAACTCCATGCCCTTAACATTGATAGTACCGTTAGACTTATCAACCTCACCCTGCTCTATCACCTGACCGTTCTGATCTAATAGAGAGAACGCACCATCTGGAGTTACGTTAACAGTCAAAGTATTATTAGCACCTAAAGCACTTGAGTAATACTGCTCATATAAATCACCAAAATCTCCATATGAACTAATTACTGCACTTGAAATACCTGGATTACCAGTAACTGTCATAGAGTCAGCAGTACGGCAGTTCTCAAAAATATCCAAACCTGAATCTGATACCTGAACAGTAACACTTGGTGATACTAAAACACTTCTGGTTGAACCATCAGCCTGACACTTATAATGACCATCAGAGGTTAAAGTGTAGGTTGGTACATCTGATTTAGCACCAGAGAAAATGTACTCACCTTCAGTATTCTGAGTATTCATTAAGTCATATAAGTGATCACGAGTCTGAGCAATTTCAGCTGCTAGAGCCTTTAAGCTACTATCATCATTTGAGCTGTCAACACACTGAATTAAACGGGTGTTGATGCTAGACAGAGCTGACCACATTGACTGCAGAGAGGTTTCCTCTTCAGATAGAGTATTAGCAGCTAAACCACCGTCTTTAGAGTACTGATCATAAGCTGCAATAGCACCTTCGTATTTTACTTTTGATGCCATACCTGATGGATTTTCACCAGCAGTGCTGAACTTTAAGCCTGTGTTATAGCGTTTAGCTGATTCATCTACAGTTGAGTTAGCCTTCTGAATGTAGGTGAGGCTACTGGTAAACTGCATGGTTGTTGAAATTCTCATTTAGCAGCCTCCTTTAGAATGAACTGATTAGAGAGTTAAAAATAGTTTGAGAAGCTTCGATGATCTTTGCACATGCCTGATAGGTCTGTTGATACATCAGTAAGTTTGTAGCTTCTTCATCAAGGTTTACGCCTGCATCTGACTGATAAAGCTTGGTGGTTTGCTCAAGCTTGGCAGTAGCAGCTTCTTCATTAGCACTAGCGGTGGTAATTGATGCACCTAATTCTGCTAATAGGTTTGCGTAACCGTCATTAAAGGTAGTAGTCTTTGATGAACCTGTAGTTCTGGTAATGTTCTTGCTTCTAATCTGGATTAGAGCAGTACCATTGGAGTTATCAGCCTGACCACCTTCATTTATTTCAATTGAGAACTTATCCTCTTCTTTTACAGTACCGCTAATGGTGATGTCATAACCATAATCCTTTAAAGGAGTATTGGTATAGGTACCAGTTGCATTGTCATAAGTCACTGCATTAGCTAATACATTAGTACCGTTACAAGAAGCTGGAGCTCTACCTAAGATTGCGCCATTTGAATCTTTAACTACATAGTTGCCGTCAGCATCAATAACGATGTTAGTTGGCGCACCTGCATTAAATACAGGCTTACCATCAGCTCCTACTGATACACCATAGTCTGCGCCAGTATTTGAACATCTTGAAAGGGATGCAGTTGCATTACCGTAATTGTTTGAAGCTGTACGTGTTCTTACAGCTGAAGCAAAGGCAAAATCCTCTGGTTTTGATACATTTGACTTAATATCAGTACCAACCATTAAAGTAGGCTGTACGTAGAAAGTTGTACCTTCACCTTTTAAAGTACCGAAGTCTTTATTAAATGATAAAGTGATACCATAATCATCTAACCTTACAGAGGTAGCATTATCAGGGATATTACCTATCTCATTGGTGATATCAACTCTCCTGTCATCTGCATCGACCTTGTAAATGTGCATTTCTCCGCCATTGAAAGATACCTGGAAAGAGTAGCTCTGCACATTTGAGCCCTGGTTCTCATTGAAGGAGAAAGCGATGCTGTTATCTGGATTATCTGATCTGCCAAAACCGCCAGGAATTGTCAAAAGATCGCCACCTGCGATATCTTCTAGAGTGAAACCTGCTTTGTTCTGAACATTTAAAGCATCAGCTAAAGAAACCATAGCCTTACCAAGCTCACGCATGGTGGCACGGATTTCTTTGGTAGAATTTAAATAACCACCTAAAGAACCGCCGATGTTATCACTTGATAACTTTACATGACTCTTATCCTTGCCTGAATCATAGATGCTGTCATAGGTAAGATAGATATCGCTTTTTGTTACATCAAACTTGTTCTGCTCCTGGGTAAGTTTTGCATAGACATCACCGTTGGCAAGCAGCATGCCTGAGTCCATGTAGACCTCATAGGTGCCGTCCTGCTGAACTTTAACGTTAAGTCCGACATAACTTGAAAGATTGTTGATGAGACGATCGCGTTCATCTAACATCTGCATATAGATTTCATTGTTAGTTGCATTATCAGAAATACTTAAAGTTCTGATCTGATCGTTAATCTTGCAGATTGACTCTGTCAAAGAATTGATGTCATTTACGTTGTCTGAAATCTGGTTATTAACTGTATTTAAAGACTCAAGCATAGAGTTGTTAGCTGAATTTGCTCTTTCAACTAAATTCTCTAATTGAGCTTTAGCAGCTGATCTGTTAGCAGAAGAGGTAGGGTTATTAACTGCTGTTGATAATTCATCAAATACAGATGTTGCTGCATTAGCAATAGACATGGTTGAATCAGACAGAACCTTATCTGCTGTATCCATACCTTCTTTATAAGCAGAATAGTAAGCTTTGGTACCAGTATCAGTGAACATCTGACGCTGTACATACTGGTCATAAACACGCCTGGTATAGGTTGCGCCTACGCCCCAGTCTACACATGAAGTGTATGTCTGAGTTTCTTTACGAACGTAACCGTCGGTGTTTACATTATTGATGTTGTTAGAAGTAGCATTAAGCAACTTCTGACTGTTTAAAACACCATATTTACCAGTTAGGATTAAATCGACTGACATTTTATGACCCCTTTATGGCACTGCCAAGTAATTGGCAACTAATTGCCTTTTTTCCTCTTCAATATATCCATATGCTATTTGTATGCCATAAATGCAATTTTGCGTGAAATTTTTTTAAGTTTGTCTGCATAGTTGGGATCGGTAGCGTATCCAGCTCTTTGAATTTCCTCAAAATACTCATCAGGAGAGTAACTTTTGCCGACTGCTTTTTCGTATCTTGGATTCTCTTTGATGAACTTTAAATAATCCTTCATACTGTCTAAAACGTCAGAATATTTTCTAAATGAGCTGACCTCACTTACAAACTTACCGTTTTCAAATTCAGGAGATGCAAGTTTCTCGCTTTCACCTGTCCAGGATGAATTAGCTTTAATACCGTAATAGTTGTTACCGGCAGAGACATGTTGTCCCCATCCAGTCTCAAGAGCTGCCTGAGCTACCAGTACTAATGGATTAAAGCCTAAGCCTTCGACAGCCTTTAGAGCATAAGGCATCATCTTTTCGACGAACTCTTCTTGTGATTCAAAGCTTGACATAGTATTAGGATCAGGCAAGCCTTCATACATCTTACGCAATGAGGTAATACTACCCTTTGCATCGATGTGGCTGTCAATGAACTGACTGGCACTGATGTTAGAGCCTTTAATGTAAGAGCCCTGCTGATTGCCGGAGACTGACATCCTATCAAGCTCTTTCATGAGTTCCTTACCCTCATCGCCTAAGGATTTGGCAAACTGTTTTGTCAACAAATAAGTAATAGAGTTTTTGTTCATACCCTCTTTTGAGGTCATGGTGGACACGTTCTGCTGAGCTAACATATCCTCAAAGAAACCTGAATATTTTGAATGCAGAGGTGAATCAGGATTAATGGTGTCGTTTGACTGACGCATGGCATCAACCCAGTACTGATTTAAAATTGACTGGAACTGTTCTGCTGCAGCCTTTAAAGCCAGAGCCTGAGACTTTTTGTCGCCCTGACCGAGCTCTCTTAACTTTCTTAAGTTACGGTGATCGCTGACAAGTCCCATGTCAGGACCTTTGTCTGTGGAAATCATTAAATCATCACTCATAACACACCCGGTTCAATTATCAGTTTATTGACTGTATTACTGTTACAGATACAGTAAAGCAATTAGTGTGCCATCTGAAGATTATCATTAGCAGGATGTGTGTACTGACAGTGCTGAATTTCCATGCATCTTAAAAAAATCTGACTGCAGAAATTCAGTAACACAGCTCAAACAGGCACATTTATCATTGAACTTACAGGTAATAATCAATAAAATGACCAGAGTTTATATTTCTCATATCAGCCTAATAAGATGATGTCTACTTTCAGGAACCAATCTGCAGTGGTTAACCTTTGGAAACTACCTTTATCCACAGTTTCACTCATCACACTGGCAACAGTAAAATTTAACAGCGGCGCATTTTAATATTCAGAATCAGTTTATCTTTTCACTATAAGAGACAGTTCTGCAAAAAATATAATCTTAAGGCAGTTTTACGTGAGGATGTGATCTCTATAAAATTCCTTTTTTCAAACTTAAGATATGCTTTTACTGCTTTATCTGTAGCAGGTTCTTCCATTACCACCTGTATAAAAGCGTTTTCTGCAGATTAAAGCACATGACGTTTAAGCAAAATAATAATTTACAGTCAGCAAAATCAGATTTATATGTCAGAGAACATTTCTTTTAAAAGAGACGAAATCATCCCCTTTTTAAAGCAGTTGTCAAGAATGTTCACCTATGTGAGTCTTCTTGATGTTGCTGCCGGAAAAAAGTACATAACAGCAGAGAACGGTGAACTCAAAACCGTATCTGTAGGCGAGGACGCGAGCAACCCCGACAGCATCACCATGCGGGCCCTGAAAGGAAAGACTCAAATCAACAAGTTTGAGTTTTTAAAACAGAATATCTTTTTTGTAACCGCAAAATACATTCTTATTGAAAGCAGGGAGTATGTTCTTGAATCAGTTTCCATGATCAATAACGATTCTCTGTTCAAGGATTTTGGAAAGAATGATTTTATCAGACTGTTCAACGAGTACAGTGACGAAAACTACCGAGATCCGCTGACAACCTGTTACAACCGCCGCTATTATGACGATCAGAAACAGGCCCTGCAGAAAGCCACAGCCATTGCCAGAATTGATCTAGATCTGTACAGGCAGATCAGGGAAACCTATGGACCTATGGTTACAGAGGCTGCATTAAAGACACTTGGAATCACCATACAGAAATGTGTCAGAAAAACCGATTCGGTTATTTATCTTGAAGGCGAGAAGTTCCTGATATTCTTCTACGGCATGAAACATCCTGTATTAAAAGGAAAACTTGAGGAAATCAGATCTGAAATACAGAGAACGGTTATTCCTCAGCATCCTGCTGTAAAGCTCAGTATAAGCATAGGCGGATATTTTTCTGAGAAGATCTCGATAAATGATATTACCAAAGCCCAGAAACTTCTAGATGAGGCCAGGTTGCATTTAAATTATGTGGTTGTAAATTAGCCCGACACACTAACGGCACCAGAGAAAATCAGTTACTTTGACTTTTCTGCACAAACTGCTTTAAGGCTGACAGCCATACACATTCTCTCCGTCATCAGGCAGAACCTTATTTTTCAGTCAGTTTTCTCTAGCGCAGAGTCTATCTTTTATGCCCAAATATTCCAGCACACACTATGTTCTCAAAAACAGTCACAAAAAAAGTTTTCTAAACCTCATTAAAAACTCTCTTTTGTGTTATTCAGGGTAAAAGCACCTCCCCCTGAAACTAAAAGCGGCAGCCTTACTGGCTGCCGTTCAATGTTGCTACCTTAGAAAAATTTAGCCGATAACTCAGTATGCCTTTACTGGAAGAGCAATATTCTCAAAGGTAACTTCCTTTACGTTCTCCCTGTCCTTTACAGAAACAATCTTTCCTGAATAAAGGTATGGAGTAAAGATGGTATCATCACTGTTTACAGGAGCAAAGTAGAGCTTTACCCTGTTTTCAGCGCGGCATTTGTCATCAGAGCAGGCATTTGCTCTGATGGCGTTGGACAGAATTGTACCGATAAGAGCATGCTCGGTTGAATGGAAACCGTTTCTCCAGAAGAAGGTTTTTAGACCGAAGTGATTTAACTCACCGTACTGTCTGTCAACATAATCATTTACCCATGGTCTTAGAGTATCTTGCAGCTCATAGTCACCTGTAAGAGCTAGTGTCAGAGCTGACTGATCAAGTTCAGCATACTCCCACCAGGAGGCATCCTTCTTTAGAAGATCGCCATACCAGTTTGTGTGTTCATCTGTTTGGGCACTATGTAAGGTTGTGAGCATACCGTGTTTTGCAAACTCTTTAAGCTTTTCATTACCGGTCATGCAGGCTACAAGGTATTCCATCCAGAAAGCCTTGACGGTGTGACCGTTGTCAAGATGGCGTCCCTTTTTGAGATCAAAGCATGACTTGTTGTCAATACAGCCGAAGAAGCGGTTTCTGTCTTTGTTGTAGAAATGGTTGTTGATGCTGTCAACGGTTTTATCAAGATCAGCTACAAAGGCCTTTTTATCATCCTGAGGGATCAGTCTTAATGTCAGAACCATATAGGCATTTATCTGATCTAAAAGAGCCACAAGCTCCTTCTGAGTGGTTTTGTCTGATTTTGAATCCTCAAGACACCATCTCATAAGATCTGCCTTTTCATCAAAATAGGTGTCATAAATATACTTTTCTGAATCCATGATAACCTTAATCACCTCAGGATCATGGGTAAGATAGGCGTTCATGGCAAGCCCCACGAGTGCATAGCTCAGATCCTGAGAGGTTCTCTGAAGTCTCTTTACAGGAAGAGCATGGTCATCAGCAGTTAAAGGCTTGCCTTGTTTCATGAGAGAGTAGAATCCGCCTTCAGGATCACGTGCATTCTTGAGAAGAAAATCCACACCGGCTTTGTGCAGTTTTAAAGCCTGTTCATCACCTGTAAGGTTGAAGAGAACACCGTAGGCAAAGGTCTGTCTGGCCTGCATTCTCACAAAATCAATACCTGAAAGCTCCAGCATGTTTCCTAAATTACCTTCCCCTTTGCAGCTTTTCTGATTGCGCAAAGTACCGTCATCACATCTCCAGGTAGGGAAATTACCAAGAGGCACACCCTGTGCATCAGGATGCATCCAGTATTTTGCAAGAACTGATGTGTGCTCTGCCCACTGCGCAGCAGTTGGAAGATATTCAAGGTTCTGTTCTGCGGCGAAGGATACAGAGGATAAAAGGATAAGAGATGATGCTATCAGATTTTTGAGTTTTGCCATTTTATGTCAGGCCTCCAGATGTGTACTCAGCATACACATACTTAAAAGAGATAAAAATTTTGTAACATTATTCTGGACATTAAACGAATATATGCACTGATACTTCAGTAAGTATCAGTACATATTATTTACTGTCAGCATTTAGCATTTTAGTATTATAAAAATCTTTTTCTTTCAGTATCCCACTTAATTTTTAACATAATCCTATTATTTTGTAAAAATTAATAGTAACAGGCGGTAAAAAGACATTCAAAACGGGCAGTATTCAATCATAAATACCATTCTGACACAGCGTTTACCTGATGATTTGTCAAAATAAAAGCTGATAGGGAGGAGTGAACTTTTTGTGAAGTCAAGAAGGTGTTTTTTCAATTTTTTGACGGTTGAATAAACTGATTCAGTCTGAAAAATTTATGAAAAATAAATTATCCGCAATTATGCAACAGTCCGAAATATATGCTTTTTTTTGTGGATGTATAAATAAAATCACAATATGGATCACAAATATATTTCAATGATCCCCAAAATAAAACTAAATATTGTCAAAATTTTGTCGACATCCTCTGTATGTAGTATGATATCAGTAATTATATTTAATAATAAAAATCAGTATCACTATAAGAGCATGGAAAACTGCTTTTGTATAAATAAGATGTTTCATTCGGTGTAATTATGAAATTTTCTGGAAACCTCCTGATCCTCGAAAAAGACAGCCAGAAGCGCCAGTCGCTCGAAACCATATTCTCATTTTTAGGTTTGGTCTGTCAGAGTGGCGATGCAGCCGACTGCCTGTCATACTTTGAGGCTGAGGATGCAAATGTTGACTACTGCGTACTCGGGGACGTCGACTCTCTAGACTGCAGAAAGCTGTTAAAGGAACATAAGGATACAGCCTTTCTTTTATGCACCTCAAAGTGCAGTGAGGATTTGAGCTCATGCGCAAACCTTATGGGAACCATAAGCAATGATCCCAACTATGATGAGATCATCTCTCTGCTTCACTACTGCCAGTCCTTCAGGACCATGCGCAGATATTCCAGAAAATCAGGTGACGGTGCTGCAGCCCTCATCAAGATGTTAGTGGGTCAAGGCAAAGCAATTACTAATGTTCGTCGCTTAATTGAGCAGGTAGCATCTACTGATGCCTCAGTACTTATCTTAGGTGAATCAGGTACTGGTAAAGAGGTGGTAGCTCGTGCAATTCATGAGTTATCTAACCGTAAAAATAAAGCTTTCGTTCCTGTAAACTGCGGTGCTATCCCAGGTGAATTACTAGAGTCAGAATTATTCGGTCATGAAAAAGGTGCATTTACTGGTGCCATCAGTGCTCATGAAGGTCGTTTTGAATTAGCTGAAGGCGGTACCATCTTCCTAGATGAAATCGGTGATATGCCTTTACAGATGCAGGTAAAGTTACTGCGTGTACTTCAAGAAAGACAATTTGAAAGAGTAGGTTCAAACAAACCAATTAAAGCTGATGTAAGAGTAATTGCTGCAACCCATCAGAATCTTGAAAAGATGGTCGCTGAAAAGACCTTCAGACAGGATCTCTACTACAGACTTAATGTCTTCCCAATTGATACACCTCCACTGCGTGACAGAACCGATGATATTCCCCTGTTAGTTCAGGAGCTTGTAAACCGTCACGGCAAGGAGCAAAAGGCCTCAATCAGATTTACTCAAAGAGCTATGTTACAGCTTATGTCTTGCCCATGGCCTGGCAATGTTAGAGAGTTATCTAACTTAGTTGAAAGATTACTAATCTTACATCCAAACGAAATTGTGGATGTTGATGATCTGCCTGTATCCTACAGAGGAGGCAAGCTCGAAGACGATCCCTACGCCGAGCGTATGGCACTTCTTGACAGTTTCTCCGTTCCTCTGCCAGGTGACGAGGTTCAAGAGGATTTTGATGTTGAGGAAGCCGACAGCAAGCCTATTGATCTTCCGCCTCTTCCTGTCATCGAAGGTGAGAACGATATGGCTCAGGCCTTTATGCCGACACTGTCTCCTGATGGCATCAACCTCAAGGATATGGTTTCAAACATTGAAATCAATATGATTAAGCAGGCTTTAGGACAAAGTAACGGTGTTGTTGCAAAAGCTTCTGAAATATTAGGCTTACGTCGCACAACTTTAGTTGAAAAAATGAAAAAATATGGCATCGTAGCCTCAAACTAAGGATTGGTCATGGATATTAAGCAGTCAATTTCAGAATTATTAAAAGATAAAACAATTCTAGTTACTGGTGGTACTGGCTCTTTTGGTAACAAATTCATCAAAACTGTCTTAGATGAGTACCCTGTAAAAAAGGTTATTGTCTATTCTAGAGACGAATTAAAACAGTATGAAATGCAACAAAGACTTGCTAAATATTCCAGCAAGATGCGCTATTTCATCGGTGATGTTCGTGATCTGACAAGATTGAATCTTGCAATGAAAGGAGTGGACATTGTGGTTCACGCAGCAGCCATCAAACAGGTACCAGCTGCCGAATACAATCCAATGGAATGTATTAAGACCAATATCAACGGTGCTGAAAATGTTATTGAAGCTGCTATGGCTAATGACATTGAAAAAGTAGTTGCTCTTTCAACAGATAAAGCTGCTAATCCAATCAACCTTTATGGAGCAACCAAGCTTTGCTCTGATAAATTATTTACAGCTGCAAATAACTTAGTAGGTTTAGGTAGAACCAGATTTGCTGTGGTTCGTTACGGTAATGTTTCAGGATCTCGTGGCTCTGTAGTACCTTTCTTTAAGAAACTACTTGCTGAAAAAGCAGAGTTCATACCTATCACTGATATGAAAATGACACGCTTCTGGATCTCATTAGAGCAGGGGGTTAACTTCGTATTAAAGACCTTAGTCAGAATGCACGGTGGCGAAGTTTTTGTGCCTAAGATCCCTTCAATTAATATTGTAGATTTAGCTACAGCTATCGCTCCTAATCTTCCACAAAAAGAAGTAGGCATCCGTCCAGGCGAAAAGATCCATGAACTTATGTGTCCTAAAGATGATTCAATGCATGTAATTGAGTTTAACGACTTCTTTATCATTCGTCCTTCAATTACATTTAATAGCAGATCATCTGATTGCTATAAAACTACCATGCTAGGTGAACAGGGAAAGCCCGTAGAACTTGGCTTTGAGTACAATTCAAAAAATAATCCTAACTTCTTAAATGTAGAAGAAATTAGAGACTTTTTACAAAAACAGGAAAAGTAAATGATACCTTACAGCACTCAGACAATTGAATATGATGATCTGGAGGCTGTAAGAGATGTTCTTACTTCTCCATTTCTCACTTGCGGTCCTAAAATCACCGAATTTGAAGACAAAGTTTGTACCTATACAGGTGCCAACTTTGCTGTAGGTGTTAATTCTTGTACTTCAGCTTTGCACCTTGCCATGATTGCTTTAGGTGTATCTAAAGGCGACAGAGTCTTTGTAAGTGCAATTAGCTTTGTAGCCTCATCTAACTGCGCCCGTTATCAGGGAGCTGATGTTGACTTTATCGATGTTGATAAATATACAGGTAACCTTGATGTTGATAGCTTAGAACAGATGCTCATTGATGCTGACAAAGAACATAGATTACCAAAGGTTGTGGTTGCAGTTCACCTTTCAGGTAGAGCTGTTGATCTTGAAAGAATAGCTAAGCTAAAAGCTAAATACGGCTTTTATCTAATCGAAGACGCAGCTCATGCTTTTGGTGCGATTTATCATGACACTATGATAGGCTCCTGTAAGTTCTCTGATATTACTGTCTTAAGTTTCCATCCTGTAAAAATCATTACAACAGCAGAAGGAGGAATGTGCCTTACCAATAATGAAAATTTGTATAAGCTCATGCGCAAATTCTCAACCCATGGTATTGAGCATAATCTTGATGCTCTTGAGAACAAAGATATGCCTGCTTACTATTATGAAATGCAGGATTTGGGCTTTAACTACCGTCTGTCAGATTTGCAGGCAGCATTAGGTATTTCACAATTAGCTAAAGTTGATGAACTCTTAAGAAAACGCCGTGAAATTGCTCATGACTATCAAGAGCTTTTAGGTGACAGTGAGAATTTGACCTTGCCTGTAGCTGATACTCCTGAATCAATAAGTTCATGGCATCTCTATCAGGTAGGTATTAAAGGAGATTTTAGAGATACTGTCTATAAAACTTTAAGATCACGTGGCATCGGTGTTCAAATCCATTACTTACCAATTTATGATCATCCTTACTACAAGAAACTAAAAGACTACCCTCTCTTAGATGGTGCTGAGTATTTCTTTAAACATACTCTATCAATTCCTTTATATCCTAATTTAAAGAAACTTGATATGCAGATGGTAGCAGCCACTCTTCAAAGCGTTGTAGACAACCTTAATGAGTAAACTCTTTGTATGTAAGTTCACAGGTATGTTTTTATGAGTAAAATTGCAGTTATTCCTGCTCGTGGCGGTTCTAAAAGAATTCCTTTAAAAAACATTAAAGAGTTCAATGGAGCACCTCTCATCAGTTATTCAATCAAGGCTGCCTTAGAAAGTAAACTTTTTGATAAAGTCGTAGTTTCAACCGATGATGAAAAAATAGCTTCAGTTGCTAAATCTTTTGGAGCAGAAGTTCCTTTTTTAAGAGATAAATCTCTGGCTGATGACTTTACAGGTACCTTTGCAGTTGTCAAAGATGCTTATCTAAAACTAAAAGACTCCTTTTCATCTTTAGATACTGTCTGCTGTATTTATGCAACAGCGCCTCTTTTAAAAGCAAAACATTTACAAGAAGCCTACAACCTCATGCAAAATGCTCATGCAAAATCTGTTATCAGTATCTGTGAATTTCCTTTCCCTATTCAAAGAGCTTTTGTCAAGGATGACAATGGTAACTTGTCATATCGTGAGCCTAAATTTGCTCCTATGAGATCTCAGGATCTGACAAAGTGTTATCAGGACTGTGGCTTATTCTATTTTTATGACAAATCCTGTTTTGAGTATGCTAAAGACTATCAGTCTATTGGCTATGCAATGCCTCGTCATCGTGTCATCGATATTGATACTCCTGAGGATTGGGATTATGCCTGTGCTATGGCAAAAGCTGTAGAAGAACTTAAGCTTGATTGAACTTATGTCTTTAAGTTAATTAAAAATGACTAATGAAAAACCTACCATCGTGGCTGTATTAAAAGCTGATGAAATCATCGGTACTGGTCACTTAATGAGAGTAAAAACAATCTTAAATTACTTTAAAGATTATAACCTTGCGCTTGTAGGTGACTCTCTATCTGAAGCTTTACTACCTCTGTGCAAAGAGTTTTCTGAAATTACCATAACTTCTAAAGATAAATTCGCATCATCTGTATTAGCATTTCATCCAGCACTTTGCATCATTGATCATTACTATTTAGATGCAAGCTTTGAAGAACAAATCTACCCTTATACAAAAGTTGTTGTAATTGACGATTTAGTTAACAGAAAACATCAATGTCATATGCTCTTTGATTCCTGGGTACTAAGACAGGATAAAGAATACCAGTCATTAGTTAACAATGATTGTATTCTCTGCGTAGGTCATGACTACAACTATGTAAAAGAAACTTTTTCAAAACTCCCCCACACAGTATCCAAAACTGGTCTACCTCGAGTTTTAGTTAACTTTGGAGGCTCAGATCCGGCCCATGCCTGTCTCAATACTGCAGTAGGTATTAAAAATGGTAATTTAAATCAGAATTATGAATTTACCTTTCTCTCAGGGATGTCTAATCCAGATCATGACAAAATAAAAGACTTACTCTCTACACTTGATAACGTCACAGTGCAAAGACATTGCTCTGATATGCCTGTCCTCTTTTCAAATATCGATCTTGCAATAGGTGCTGCAGGTGGTATGAACACAGAGCGTAACGTAGCAGGCATTCCCTCAATAGTTGTAGAGATAGCTGACAACCAAAAAGGTGTTTGCTCATTCATTAAAGAGTACAACTTAGGTGAATGTCTAAAGGTTGAAGACTTAAAAGATCCGGTTATCGTCAACGCAACATTACAAAATTTAATCGCAAATAGATCAATTTACACACACAACTGTCAGAAGCTTTATTCAAAAAATGGCATTTTAAATGTTGTAAACAACATCAAAAAATTATTAACATTGTATTAAACAAATACATAAATATAGCAAAACGTCACATTCACAAAAATGTTCACTATATTATTCAACTATATCAAGGAATTAGTTTTAGGCAGGAATTTTTGAGAATAAGGCTGTGTGCGAAAAAAAAAGTGCACACAGCTGTCAATTCACCTTTATGAAAGCTATCATCTTAATGGTTCATTTGGGGAATGAAAACCATCTAAACTACATAGCAGCGTCATAATAGCAAAATCACCCTACTCAAAATGAGATATACATCACATTTCTGTTTACGGTACATAATTAAGCTTAAATCACATTTTAAAAATAATATTTAAACTTATTGTAATCGCTTACATATTTTTTTACTTTTATCCCTATTACCTATAACTTTGTATATATTACATCTAATGTATTAAGCAATTATATTAAAAAATAACCAAAGTAATCTGATACTAAAGCTCTTCAGTACCTTCTAAATGTAAAGGTAGTTGCCAGTCAATAGGCTTTTTATGATGAGCTATTAGATAATTATTTGCTGCAGAAAAATGGTGGCATCCAAAGAAACCACGACTTGCAGACAGAGGACTTGGATGAGCAGCTCGCAATACGCAATGTTTAAATTGATCAATTTGCAAACCTTTTTGTTGAGCTGGTTTTCCCCACAACATGAAGACGATGTTCTCACATCTGTCGTTAATGGCTCTGATGACACCATCAGTAAAATCTTCCCATCCCTGATGCTGATGAGAATTAGACTCTCCACAATCAACTGTTAACACAGAGTTTAATAAAAGCACGCCCTGTCTTGCCCATGGAATTAAATTGCCATGATCTGGAGCTTGAAAGCCGGGAATGTCAGTACTTAATTCTTTATAAATGTTCTGTAAGGAACGTGGTATTTCAATACCAACATTTACAGAAAAAGACAGGCCCATGGCAAAACCAGGAGTCTGGTAAGGATCCTGCCCTAAGATAACTACTTTTAACTTATCAAAAGGAGTATAGGCAAAAGCATTAAAGATATCCTTTTGAGGAGGAAATACAGTAACTCCCTGCTCCCTTCTTGCCTTTTGAAAAGCATAAGCATGTTTAAAGGTTTCAGTGTTTTTTAAAGGTCCAATGATATCTTTCCAATTAGCCATGTCTGCTCCAAAACAGTTATTTGTATCAGATAATAATATATATCATCACTAAGTTTCATATAAGAATAGTGTTGTATTGTATAATGACATCTAGAATGTGTGAAATAAATGCCAAGAATTCATGCATTACTGTCTATGATCTGTAAGAATAACAAAATTTATGCAGATTATGCTTTTTTTAAGGAGACTCAAATGCAATCATCAAATCCTGCCATCTCTGTCATCAGAAAAAATGCAGGTGTATACAACTTCGGTGGAACTGAAGCTGGTGCAACCATTTCTGGTACTACAACCAAATCAATTGTGTTAGTAGCACTAACCTTGATCATTGGCTACTTTGCAATGAATTACACCATAAACTCTGTCTATACCACAGGTCAGGTACCTAATGTTTTAATGTTAGGTTCAGTAATTCTAGGCTTTATTGTAGCTTTAGTAACCATCTTCAAGCCAACAGCCGCACCTATCACAGCTCCAATCTATGCTGTTTTAGAAGGTGGTGCTTTAGGCTCTTTATCAGGTATTTTTGAAATCCAGTACCCAGGTATTGTCTCAACTGCTGTGATGTCTACATTTGTAGTAGTTATGACTATGCTTGCTTTATGGAAGTTTAAGATCATTGTGCCAACACAGCGTTTTCGTTCAATCATCACTGGTGCTATTGGCGGTATCTGCGTTCTTTACATTGCAAACATGATTTTCTCACTATTTGGCGCTAACTTAATTCCTCAGACAGGACCAATCTCAATCATCGTTTCATTAGTAGTTTGCACCGTTGCAGCATTCAGCTTAGTTTTAGACTTCGAGAACATTCAGGTAAGCGTAGATGAAGGTCTACCAAAGTACTTTGAGTACTACAATGCCTTCTCATTATTAGTAACCATTTGCTGGTTATATGTTGAGATCTTAAAGTTATTATCAAAGAGAGATAACTAATCTTCTCCTTTAAGATACCAATCGACAAAAAGAGAGCCTTAGGCTCTCTTTTTTCTTTGTCATACAATTAAGTTATCAGTACAGCACAGGATCGGTTACCGAAACCTTAAAAAGTGTATAGCCTACAACAGTACCTTCAATTACCTTAATATCGCCTACTTGCAAGCTATCTAAAAACATTAACCATGCTCTTATCAAGAGTAAATTTAACATTGGGTAAGCCATAACTGTCAGCTGACATTTCAACAAAAAGTTCGTCACCTAAAACAGAAATCTTAATGATCTTGCCTTTAATGCACAGACGTCTGTCTTTATAGACATCATCAGCTTTTTCTTCATTTAGCTCATAGTCAGTCATGATCCTGTCTGCGGAAACTACTACAGCCTTTGCTACAGGAGCTGTATCTGTAACAGGAGAACTTCCTACTACAACATCTTTACTGTCGTCTTTTTCACTCATTACAGGTGAGCTCTTACTGTTAAGAGCTACACTCATGTTGACGTCAAACGCATCAACTTGAGTGGGAGCTTATGTTCTAGGAGTTTCACTATTACCTGAGTATGTTCCTTTACTATTGATACTAGTATCATCAAGTGGCTTATAGGCTTCACCAGCATAAAAGCCTACTATAGCGATAGCTTTTGAGATACTGATTTTATTGTTTTGACGTGTAAGATCTGAGGCACACTTTATGAGATCATCATCTGTAAAACCGTCACCAGAACCTTCTACAGAGGACACAATCTTATCAATGCATGGTTTTACAATAGATCTTATTTCATCATCAGAAGAAGCATAGACCACACAAGGATAGAGTTCTGATAGAGCAAATATCAGTATAGATAACTTTTTCATAAAGCCATCCTAAAGGTCAAACAAACGTAGGTATCATCTTTGTCTTAACTTTCCATTTATTATGTTTGTTGCACTCATTCTTATAATTTTAATCTGTTATCTCTGTAGGATGATTTATGTGATTGCTTACACCATCACTCCTTTTTCCTAGTTCTATGTTGTTTTCATTTTATGAAGATTTAGCCTCACATTTCAAACATGGTGCTTTTACCTAAAGTTTAAAATTACTTAAAAATCAAGGAATTAGAAAGAAGCTGGCAAAATGGTCTTTTTAAAAGCTCGGATTTAAGACTCGTTGCACAAAATTGCATGAGAATTTTCATCTAAATAGAGCAGGTTTTAAGAGTAATTAAGACGTGTCAGTGAAAAGAAGCAACGAATTGCTGTTAATAAACAGCTTTTAAGCATATAACCTGACTGAGATTGGCTCAAATTAGTGTACTTAACACAAACTTAACACAAAAGATTGAACCTTTTTATAAATCTCTTGTCTAAAAGCGTTGTTTATGAATAAAAAGCGACTTTAAACCGCTTTTCTATTTCTGTGAATTTTAATCAAAGGACTCGATCTGTTTTAAAGCTTATTCAAACTACATATTTCTTTAACTTCAAACAATTGTTTTCTTAAAAGTAAGAAATCTGTCTCTTATACACATCTCCGAGCCCACGAGACGCTCATGAATATCGTAT
>ENA-UADF01000051-UADF01000051.1-human-gut-metagenome-genome-assembly--contig:-NODE-51-length-35749-cov-19.732448_pt1 | contig 35749 bp, 24 predicted proteins | sample MGYA00244222_ERZ654245 | MGnify/ENA primary metagenome ERZ654245 (study PRJEB26926, sample SAMN06165019) | human gut metagenome | biome: ENVO:00009003; feature: ENVO:2100002; material: ENVO:00002003...
CTGATGAGAAAAGAGATATAGACCGAAAAGATTCCTTAAGATGATGCAGGTTATTATTTGAAGGTTACTATATCGTTCCTACAACACGTCAGCCACGATGACCGTGACATTGTCGGCTCCGCCGTTCCTCTTGGCCGCGTCCACCAGCTCGGCGCAGCTCTCCTCCGGCGAACCGGATTGCAGAAGCCTCTCGACAGCCTCGTCCTCAAGCATGTCCGTTAGGCCGTCAGAGCAGATCAGGATCCGGTCCGACTCCATCACACGTCCGGTGATGTCCTGAACTAGAGGCTCAGTGTCACAGCCCGCACCGATGCAGTTGTAGAGGGCTTTCCCGGCAGGAAGAGGCACCATGTCCCTTTCCAGAAGCGTCTGGTCCAGAGTTAGTTGCCGAAGCATTCCGTCTCTCAGACGGTACGTCCGGCTGTCACCCACGTTCACAAGCAGTGTCATCCCCTGCATCCACACAAGTCCGGTCAGCGTACATCCCATCGCCTTGCTCTGCCACTCTTCCCGCGCTTTACGGTTGAGGCAGAGGCTGACAAACCCGATCCTCGCTTTCAGATCATGAGCTGGATCGCCATGCTCCTGAGACTTGTCAAGCAGGAATGCGCGCAGGGTCTCCAGCGTGAACTGGCTGGCATACTCACCGTTCTCATGGCCGCCCATCCCGTCCGAGACGAGCAGGCAGAAACTCTCATTTCCAATGACTTCCTTTTCAATGTTCAAGGAACCATCCCTTATGAGGTACATCCCGGCGCAAGCCATGTCCTCATTGTTGTCACGGACTCGTCCGACATCCGAAACGCAGCTGATCTTCAGTCTCATAGGCTATTCAACCGTAAATTTCAAAGTGGCTATCTTAAGCTGCTGGCCCTTACGCAGGGTGTACCATTTGTCTTTCTCCAATCTCACCCCGTCTATGACCGTGCCGTTGGTCGAACCCAGATCACAGATCTTCCACTCGCTGTCCTCTAAAGCCAGCTTCCCGTGACGACCGGAGACATATTTACAACTCCCTAGCTCCGGGAATATTCCCCCGCTCCTGCCAAACTCCCCTTCCTTGAGGTAAAGTGTCATCCCTTCCCCTCTTAAGGTCAGCAACGCATCAAAAATCTGGTTCAAATCAATCTTCTCCAGAGGCTTAGGAGAGTTTGACCGTACCTCCGGATCCTTCGGCTTCGGAGAGTCGGATGACCCAGGATGTACGGCTGATTCCGCAGCGAAAAACTCCTCGGCGCTGACCAGATCCTCGCCACAACGGGGACACGACACGCCCTTTCGGGGCTGCCTACACTCAGGGCAGAACATCAGATGCTTCCCGCACAAATCGCAATAGCGGCTGTCTTCGTCTATAACACCTTGACAGAACGGACATTTCATAGCAGATCCTCCTTTGTTATCGTCTTTGGCTTGGAACCCTCGTAGGCGGCCTGACGGTCAGCGCCCTCAGCGATGAGCTCCTTCATTCTTGAATATGCCCGGCCGGCCACCGCTGACTTGACCTTGCCGAACAGGTTCCTCACGTCGCGACCGTTGCCGAAATCGAACGCGCGGTTGTCATACATATCTATGAAGCGGTCTTTCAGAATAGTTTCGGCCTCAGGCTCAATGGAATATCCTTCCTTGCGGCAATAAAGACGGAATATGTCCATCAGCTCCTCGGGATTGTAGTCCTCGAATGTGATGGTCTTGGTGAAGCGGGACTTGAGGCCGGAATTGGAATCCAGGAACCGGCCCATCTCCCTCGTGTAGCCGGCGGCGATGCACACGAACCTGCCCTTGCGGTCCTCCAGCAGTTTCAGCAGCTCGGTCACGCTCTCGTTGCCAAACTCGTCGTTGTCGCCTTGGATCAATGAATATGCCTCGTCGATGAACAGGATCCCTCCCATCGCCCTGTCGATCGTCTCCCGTGTCTTCGGAGCGGTCTGGCCTTGGTACGGAGCCACCATGTCCGCCCTCGACACCTCGATCACATCCGGTCTCGCGATCACTCCGAGAGAGTACAGGATCCTTCCCATCAGCCTTGCGACAGTGGTCTTGCCGGTTCCCGGATTGCCGAGGAACAGATAGTGGTCAGGAACGATCGCCGTGAAGTCCCTGCCGGAAAGCTCGCTGTCCATCTTCTTCTGTCTCATCTCGTTGAGCATTGAACGGATCTCCTTCTTGACGCTTTCCAATCCGATAAGCGAATCCAGTTCCGCGAGGCACTCCTCCTCGGACGCCACTTGCGGCTCCTCGAACGGAATGTCTTCCGGAAGGATGGTGAAGAATGTTTCCTTGCCGACCTGGCTGTCAGGAAGACCGTTGACCCTTGCGCCGATGTTGCCCAGCACGCTGTCGAGCATATTCCTTGCCTCACGGGCATTGCCGAAATCCTTCCCCGACTTTTCCGCCGAGAGCTTCCGGAACGCCTTGAGGGCTTTGTCCAGAGTGCCACCTGCAAAGGAGTAGCCCTGCCCTTCGGCCATCCTGCGGAAGATCTCCGTCAGTTCCTCCGGAGTGTAGTCTTCGATGTTTATCCTGTGCGTGAACCGGCTGGCGAACCCTTCGTTGGCCTTCATCAGGTTCCGCATCTTGTCCTTGTAGCCGGCGCAGACCACCACGAACTTGCCCCGGTCGTTCTCCATCCGTACCATAAGCCGTTCCAGAGCCTTAATCCCCTCGGAATCAGAGCAATGGCCGGTGTCGTCAAACGGAGCGAGCGCATAGGCCTCGTCTATGAAAAGGACTCCGCCCATCGCCTCGTTCACAGCCTTGTCCATGTTCTTGTCCGACTCGTTGGCGTAGGTGCTTACTATGTCCTTGCGGCCTTTCTCGACGACCCTGTCGACCTGGCATATTCCCATCGCCTTGAAGAGTTTGCCGAGCACTCTCGCCACGGAGGTCTTGCCCGTGCCTGGGTTTCCGGTCAGGATGATGTTCACGGGACGGATCGAGGCCTTGCCTCCGAACTCCATCCGGCGCTGCTGGAAGCGCATTTCCTCCGCCAGTTCCCTAAGGGCCTTCTTGACACTCTCCATCCCGACAAAGGAGTCAAGCTCCTTCATCACGCTCTCCACAGAAATCTCCTTCGTGCCGTCCGGCCCGGCTATGTCCTCCCAGGTCAGGACTTTGCCCGAGCGGGCATATTCATCATCACTCATTTCCGCCGTTCTGGTGCAAAGCCGCTCGAAGCTTCTGTCGAAGGCGTTGCGCACATCGCGGGCGTTGCCGAAGGTGTCGGTGCGGCCAAGGTACATCCGCTCGAAGAATTTCCCGACCTTCTCCGAAGCCTCTTCGGTGAGGGTCAACCCCTTCTTAGCCACCATGTTAAGGAATATCTCAGTGAGTTCCTTGCCGTTGTAATCCTTGAACTCGATCTTCTTCTTGAACCGCGAGTCCAGTCCCGTGTTGGAACGGAGGAAGGTGGTCATCTCCTTGGTGTAGCCGGCGATGATGCAGACGAAATCGCCGGTCCTGTTCTCAAGATACGGAAGTATGGTGTCGATGGACTCTTGCCCGACCTTGTCGTCGTCTCCCTGTTTCAATGAATATGCCTCGTCGATGAACAGGATCCCTCCCATCGCGCTGTTTATGACCCGCTCGGTCTTCAGGGCCGTGTCGCCGACGTACTGTGAGACAAGGTCCTTGCGCATCACCTCGACCAGATGGCCGCTCGGAAGCACCTGAAGGCTGCCAAGAATGTCGGCGAACAGCCTTGCGATCGTGGTCTTGCCTGTGCCTGGATTGCCTGTGAAGACAAAATGGCTTTTCAGCTGCACAGGCTTGCCCGGATTGTCCCTTTTCTGACGTTTTATGCTGTCAATGATGGACTTGATCTCCTGCTTGACCTCCGTAAGTCCGGTGAAGGCGTTGATCTTCTCCATGATCTGCTCCTCGGTGAGTTCCTTGAACGGCTCTCCCGGAATGTCAGTCTCCTCGATTTGGGAGCCACCACGGCTGAACATGTTGAAGGCGCTCTCCTCGGCGACCTTGCCCGCAAGGATTCCGTTCTCCTTGGTTCTGCCGTCACGGAACATCTTCTTGAAAACCAGCCCCAGCCTCTTCTCTGCCTCAGGACTGACCGCCGTTCTGAACCTATCCCGGATCAACGACACGCACAGAGCCTTGAGATCGCTGTCCTTGAATGACGAGATCTGAAAGCGGAACTCAAAGAGAGACAATGCGTTGCTTTCCGCGCTAATGTAGGTGCCAAAGCCGTCCTCAAGTCCGCACAGAATCACCACCGGCATGTTCACATTGACCTTCATCCTTGCGAAAAGCTTGTCCAGCTCCGAAGGGCCGCCTTGTGTGTCCACAAGATTCTGGCAGTTCGTCACCACCAGCACACCGGTCTTGACAGCGGCCAGGTTCTCGTCCAGACTGGAGTTGAACTCGTCCCAGTCCGCCGCGTCCACGGTCTTTGGCTTACGGCTTTCCGAAATGCGGTTGTCGTAAAGTATCTGAGCCAGTCGGCCCGCCAGATAGGTCTTCCCCGTCCCGGTCTCCCCTGTGATGATGCAGTCGAGTCCCGGGCGGGCGTCGCTTCCTGTCCGTTTGCGGAACTCGGCTGTCTGCTCGCAGCGCTTCGTGAAATTCTCCAGCGGCTCCCTCACGCACTCCTTCGCGATCATCCCGTGCGGCATGCCAACGGCCATGGAACCCGCCTTTCCGGCCTCCGGATCCGCGGTCCCGCGTGACCCACCTGCAACCGGCTTACCGACAGCCGAGGCATCGGCGGCAGCAGTCAGCCTCTCCCCGCACCATTTACAGTACGAAGCCTCATTTCTGTTCGTCTTTCCGCACTTCTGACACGTTTTCATGGGCTTTCTCGGTTATCTTGTCGATTGTGTTATGGATCTTAGGATGGTTCTCTTTCAGGGAATCCATGTCCGTGATCTTCGGTATCGTGGCCACAGGAAACAAAAGAAGGAATGAGGTGACGACTGCCATCACCAGATCCTTGAATTTCTCCCAGAGGTCACTCAGGTACTTTGACCTGTAGAACTTCTCGTTGCCGAACAGGGATGAGACGAAATCGTCACTTCTCTCCTTGTAGGCGAAATGCAGGGGCTCCAGAATCTTCTGGTCCTCGTTCGGACTGTGCATCCTCCTGAGCTCACGCGCCCCGTTCATCCTCTTGAAGATCAGTCTGGCGTACCAGAACACAGCGGCGGCGACCACCACGATCGTGACGTAGACCATGAACTTGCCGAGGAACCATTTGGATAGGAAATAAAGGAAGACAGTGCCGACTATCCACCTGAACAGAGACCTTAACAGGCTTCTGTCCAAGTCATCCAGATAGATGTGAAGATTCAGGACCAGAGGAAGCAGCAGGCTCCCTCCCCAGAACCAAAGCTCCGACTTTCCGGCCTCGATTGTCGGGTAGTCGATCGCTCCCAGAATCAGGTAGAACAGCAGCAGGAGGCACGGAGCGAGACCAAAGACGACATAAACTACCTTCTCCAGGAGTCCCAGCAGGAGGATCGGAGTCTTGGTCTTGTGCCTTGCCACGGCGCCGGAAGCCTTTTGGAAGCGTTTGTAGTAATAGTCGTCTTTGTAGTACTTCCCGATGACGTTCAGGTACTGGGATGTCAGCTTCTCGTAGGCCAGACGCTTGCTCAGATCCGCCTCCGGATTCTCCTGGAGTTTGGAAGCCACCCAAGCTTCAAGTCCGTAATATTCAAAAGCTTCCTCTACCTCCTCCTTTTTGATTTTCGTAAGATCATCAAGATGGTAGACGTAGCTTCCGGAAGCCGGGAAATAGAAGTCGGCGCACTTGGTCAGCCCCTCGACGGCCTTCATTATCGCGATCTTGTCGTAGTAAGGGCCGTACTTGTTGGTGTTGTCGGCGCTGCCGTAGTTCGTGCAGTAGCTGATCCATTTGTCCTGCGAGGCTAACCGGTCGCCTTTCGTCAGGAAGAATCTATGCAGGTAGGAATTGTTGTAATTACTGGTGAATGACGAGATTATCAGATCGATGAGAGAGGCCTGGCAAATTTCCGAATAAGGATTGATGTCAGAGTACCAGTTGTCGTACATCTTCTGCCTGTCACCGTCAAAGACACAATAGAAGGCATTGAAGGCGACGTTTATCAGCACGCCGATAGTGTCCCCGTCCATCACGTAGTTCGGGTCCTTCGGATCAGAGATCAGACTGATGTCCGCCGCCGGATTGATGGTCTGGATGGTCAGTCTGAACAGCATCTGGTAGTCGGTGATGCCTTTGCGCACCTGGATAAGCCTGTCCGCGTCCTTCTCGGAGAAGACCCTGACCATCTCCGCGAACCCGAGCGAGCAGAGGAACTTCTTATCCTCCTCGGCCACAACCCTGTAGTCGGAGCAGAATTTCACCACATCCGTGATGTTGTAGCAGTCCACATCGGTGAACTTGTCCTCCTTGCCTGTCTTCTTGCCTTGCAGGGTCCGGAAATATTTCCGGTCATACACTCCCCAGACAATCACGCTCCTGGCGTAGCCGAAGCTGTCTTTCAAGGCATTGCAGGTTCGTGAATATAAACCGTCAGCCTCCTTTTTCCCTTGCCGCGCCTCGCAATAAAGGTAGATCGGGTTGCTTCTGTCTCCCAGGGTCGAAGCGAAGCCGCTGTCCCCGTTGAGAAGTTTGTTGACGTTCACGCAGACCTTCCCGTCACGGGAATAGAACGGCAGTTGCGGGTCCAGAGCGAGCGCGGCGGCGTAGAGTCCGGCCACCTGGTTCTTCGGATAGACCCTTTCCACGATGTTGTTCAACTTCACCTCCATCTCAGGCATGACCCTGCTGATCCAGGAACTGATCTTTCCTTTGTAGAGGTAGGCGGTACCAAGGGTCTGGTCCTCCATCATGAACTGAGCCAGCTCCTTGGTCGTGTGAGCGATCTTGTTCTTTCCCGAATCGAAGACAACCCTCAGGATCTCAGCGTCTTCCACCACAGGTATCTTCTCTCCCTCAAGAGTTCTTCTGATCTCGTCGTAGCTCCATCTGTTCTCCGGCTTACCGACCAGAAGCCCTCTGGTGATGGTCCTCAGGGGCTCTGGCATGTTGTCCGGCACTGGCAGCTTGCCCTGGATCTTCAGCTTCACCAGCTCTGGTTCCTTCTTGCGGAACTCACTGTCCCCCATCCACAGGGAAAGGACGGACATGCCGAGCGCATAGTAGTCCGATGCCGCCGTCATGATCGCATAGGTGACATCCCCGATGCGGGTGGTGTTGGCGTAAAGCTCCGGAGCGGCGTAGATCACGGTTCTGGACTGCGGAGTGTTGACGCTGCCGTCATCCCCGAGAACGTCCGCGATCCCGAAGTCCGAGATTACGGCAAGACCTGAATCCTTGTCGGTGTAGAGAATATTCTCGGGCTTTATGTCCTTGTGCAGCAGCCCTACCTTGTGCAGCTCGCCAATGTTCCTGGCGGTCATCGCGGTGATGCGCAGAATCTCCTCGGCATTGTTTCGGAGGTCGTAGGAAGCCACGGAACCATCCTTGCAGAAAGGCATCAGGGCGTACCCCCTGTCAACGTCGCCGATCCTGACAACTCCCGTCTCAAGAATATCCACGATCGCGGCCTTCCCCTTCAATTTCTCCAGTCTTTTAAGAATATCCTTGCGAACCCCATTACCCCGACGGTACAGTTTCAGAGCGAAGCTTCCTTTCTTCGAACTCACCACGTACACCTCGGCCTCGCCTCCGTTTCCTATCAGCCTGTCGATGGCGTAACGTTTGCCTCCAAGTGTAATCTCCTCTTTAGCTGAGACTTCCGCTCCGCCGTCTCCAAGATCGTCCGCATCAGTAGCCGTACAGGTGAATGTGGCCTTGGCGGTCACCGTTCCCGTCCCTTCGGAATCGGATTCTGTCCTGCATGTTCCTGTCTTGCTGATGTCTGCTACGGCTGTGCCGCTTTCTGCCATAGTATCTGCCATATTCTCGATTTTTGTAATGATTCGTGTCGCGCTGGCTAAACGAAGCCCAGTATCTTTTCTTCCTTATACTCACAGACCCATTTCCCGCCGTGCCACGGCTCACAGCACTCGCTCGGACGGTTGTGCCAGCATCCGCAGAAGTTGCAGACCCAGGCGTTTCTTACCTTGGTGTGGATAATTTTCTCAACAGGCAACTTCCTTGCGGAGAAGTAGTTCCTCTGCTCCTGCGGAGTGGAGCCTGCCGGCGGCAGCATCTCGGAGAGAGCCTTGTTCAACTCTTCCTGGATCTTTGAATATTCCGCCCTCAACTCCGCCTTGCTCTTCATCTTACCGGCCGCCGGACCCGCCGGAGCGCCAGACCTCTGCTCCTGCCGTACCTTTTCCGGTTCCTGAGCCTGCCGAAAGGTTGTCTTTCCCAATAACTCCCTGAGCCTCATCACATCCTCAGGCAGCTTCGCCTCTATATTCTCTTTGGCGACCTCCTCTTCCGCCGCCTCGATCATCGTCTGGATCTCCGCCGCCTTGACAGCCAGTTCCGCCGCCTTAAGGAACGCCGGATCCTTCCGCGCCCTCTCCAGCTCCTTTTTCGCAGCCATCGTAAGCGGCTCGTTGCACTTGCTGCAGAACCCTCTGACATTCAGTGTCCCGCACTTAGGGCAGACAATCCCGCTCCTGCTCATCCCACATTCCGGACACTCATCCTCGCCGCGAGGGATGTCGGCTCCGCAGAACGTGCACCAGCCGACAAGTGAATGTCCGCATCCAGGGCAAAACTCCCAGCTTTTCCTGATGTCCTTTCCGCAGTAAGGACATGTCGCGCCATCCGAAGACGCGCGCAGAGCTTCTCTCTGTTTCAGGATGCCTTCCTTGTGCAGTTCCTTTCTTTTCTGTTGGAATTCAGCCATTTTCTAATTCTTTGGAAGCGTGATTACAAACTCTGAGCAAATCGGATAATGATCGGAAATGTAGTTGATTCCGAATTTAGGCTCGTCTACCACCCGAAAGCCCGTGGCCTCCGCATTGCGGTAAAGAACGTGGTCAATGGTCTCCAGTTTGCTCCCCGGGCGACCGAAATTGTTGAAAGACGGAGTCTTGTCGGCTTTCTTCACGGTCTCGGAAGCTTCGTTGAGGTACGTGGTGAGAGGCTTGAGAGCCTTGTCGTCACACGTTGTGTTGAGGTCGCCGGTCACGAACACCACAGCCTTGTCACCGGCGATCTCCTTGATCTTCTCCACCATCAGCAAGGCACTTTCGGCGCGGGCCATTTCCCCGACATTGTCAAAGTGTGTGTTGAAGAGGAATATTATCTGTCCGGATTTCCTGAAACGAAGCTTCACCCAGTTGGCCGTCCTGACATATTCAGCGTCCCAGCCTTTTGCCTCCGGCTCCTGATCCTCGTTGAGCCAGAATGTTCCGTAGCCCAGAAGATCGAACCTGTCCGCCCTGAAGAGGATCGGGTTGAATCCGGAATCCTTGTTCAGCGTGCCGGGCTTGCAGTCGCCGTCAATCATGATGTACTTTTGCAACTCTTTGGACAAGAAGGACTTCTGCCCGAAGGTCGCTTCCTGGAGTCCGATGATGTCAGGATGATATTTCCGGATCGCCTTCACGCACCCTTCCTTGCGACTCTCCCAGTTGTACTTTCCTGTGTCGGCGGGAAACTGGATGCGGATGTTGAAAGACATCACGCTGGCGCTCTCGCTCCTGGCGGCGGCTCCTGGCCCGCACACGACCAGAGCCGCCGCTATGGCGATAATTGACAATAACACTCTTCTCATAAACCAAAAAAATCAGACTATCTGGTAATCTTCGCCACCCAACCCCCGCCGGGAGCCATGTGGATCCTCACGATTCCGTCCGCCGGAATCCGCGCGGAAGTCTTCTTGTAGTCTCTCGCGGCTCTGTCCGCGTTGATGCCATCCTGAAAGACGGTCATCTCGCCGCCTCCGATGAAGCCAAGGTCAAGGTCAAGATCACGCTCGTCCCAATTGGTGAGCGCTCCGACGTACCAGGTCTCCCCGTGGCGACGGGCCACGGCGACATATTCACCGATCTCTCCGCAGAGCGGAATGGTCTCGTCCCAGACGGTAGGAAACTCCGCTATGAATTCCGTGCATTCCGTTTCTGCCATGTAGTTGGACGGCGAGTCGCAAAGCATTGTCAGCGGCGCCTCGAAGACGGCATATTCGGCGAGCTGACGGCAGCGTGTACCCTGGCTCATCGCCTCCGATCCGACCGGACGGTAGTTCCTCCTGACCGCGTTGCGCATCGCTCCCTGCGTGTAGTCCATCGGTCCGGCGACCATCCTGACGAACGGTATCGTCACGTCGTAGGTCACCTCGTCGTAGTCCTCCGGACTCCATTTCAGCTGCTCCAGCCCGGCCACGCCCTCGAAATTGAGCACGTTAGGATAGGTTCTCTGGATGCCGGCAGGCTTGTAAACCCCATGGAAATCAATCAGAAGATGATTCTCGGCGGCTATCTTCGCCATCCTTTCGCAGAACCTCACGGCCTGCTGGTCGTCCCTGTTGATGAAATCGATCTTGAAGCCCTTGAAGCCCATCCGGGCGTAGTGGCTCATCGCCTTCTCCGGATTCTTCACGATGCTGTTGTAGCTTGCCCAAAGGATGATGCCGACATTCTTGCCGTCAGCATAGGCGACAAGTTCCTCAAGGTTGATGTCGGGATTGATCAGGAACAGGTTGGCCTTCGCTCTCTGCGCCCATCCCTCGTCCATGATGATGTACTCGATACCGTGCGCGGCAGCAAAGTCGATGTAGTACTTGTAGGTCTCGGTGTTGATCCCGGCGCGGAAGTCCACCCCGTACAGATTCCAGTCGTTCCACCAGTCCCATGCCACCTTTCCCGGCTTCACCCAGCTCCAGTCGGCGTTCTTGTCCGCCGGGGTGGCAAGCTGCCATACAAGATCCAGATCCATCAGCGACTTGGCGTCCGGCGTGATCCCGACAACCTTCCACGGGAACTTCTGCCCGGCCTCGACCTTGGCGATGTAGTCGGCGTAGTCCATGTCCTGGTAGACATACACCCCGTTAGGGCGAAGTCCCACAGGATAAGGCGCGCGGACACTTCTCAACTCCTTGCCGCCCTGTCCGTTAAGGAACATCCCCGGGTAGCCCAGCAGATCTGATTCGGTGACGACGATCTTCACTCCGCCAGCGGCGTCCACCGTCATCGGAAGGAACACCAGCCTCTCGGGATCCATCTGAGACAAATGAATATGCTCGTACGTGTTCTCGAACGAATTGACGAACTGTTGCTTGAAAGTCTTTTTCTCATTGCTCTTGACGTAAGGCACCCAAGCTGTCCAGTCCTCGGCGAAGTTGAATTCCGTAAGTTCGTCAGTCACAGTAAATTCTCCTGACTTGGCCGTGGAGACAAACCTGTAGGCGACTCCGTTGTCGAACGCCCTGAACTCCACGCTGTAGCCCTTGAACTCAAGTGTAAGGTGGTTGTAGACATTATCCACCGAGGCCTTTTTGTAGTTCATCGCCCGAACGCCTCTCTCGTCGCAGGAACCTTTTCTCACCTTGCGGACCCTGTCGCTTCCTCCGAAGACTGTCCCGTCCTCGAATGTCATCGAGATCTCGGACGGCGTAATAAGCGCCACCCCGTCACGGCTTATTGAATATCTCAGCCCGTCCCCGGTAGAGATTTCCGCCACGATCCTCCCGTCCGGAGAGGAGACCGACCACGTTTTCTGCGCCCCGAAGGCAACCAAAGGCAGGCAAATGAACATCGCCGCCGCTGAAAAGAATTGTTTCAGTGTCATATTTCCCATAGAATGATCCTATTTTCAATAAAAATCAAAAATAGTCATTTTGTCGTATTTTTCCAAAGCGTGAGAATCGCAGGAGCGCTCTTCAGGCAGAACCAGCGCTTACTGTAGGCAAATGCTCTAAAAAAGGTGTGCTATAGGTATTCGAGATTGTCGGGCATGCTGGCTGTGGTGACTAAAGGGCAAGTGAAGGTCACATTCCACCGCCGTCGGGGCAGAGTGTAAAGTTTCTTTACAGCGGGTGTAAGATTTCTTTACACTTTGGAGGGAATGGCGGAAAGGATAAGATATTCATAAATAATTAGTTGGCTAATTTGGCATGACATTGGCTTGGCGGAAACGGTGGTTTTTAAGGACAAGGTTATGTCAAGCACTTATCTGAGGTTCCTGTCGAGGAACAAACTTTACACTTTCATCGAGGTTTTCGGGCTGTCGGTGGCGCTGGGATTTGTCATTCTGCTGGCTTCGTATGCCAGGACGGAATTCAGTGTCGGAGCGAAGCAACCGCTTTCAAGGCAGCTGTATGTCATCGGGGCTGGGAATTCTTTCGGAATGACGCTTGGAACATCCGAGGAGTTTTTCCCGTCCGTTCCGGAGATCAAGGCGTGGACTAGAATCAGCTATGGGGGAACTGCTGATGTTATGGTCGGCGATGACTATTATCAGGCGGCGGAGATTTCGGTTGACACGAATTTTTTCAAGTTCTTTGACTATCGCCTTACAGGTTGTCCTAAGGACAATGTTCTGGAGAATGAGGACGAGGTGATTCTGTCCGAGTCGTTCGCCAAGAAAGTGTTTGGAAATGAGGATCCTATTGGCCGGACATTAAGCGTCGATAAGAGTAAGTGGACAGTTGTCGGGGTCGTTGAAGATTTTGGGCCTGTCGATGTGTTCAAACATTGCGATATGTTCACAAGCATCAAACGTGCTCAGAGGCGGTTTGCGTGGATGGACAATTTCGGCAACACTATTCCGATTGTCCGGCTTGACGAAGGAACTGATGTGGAAAAGGTGCGTGATGATCTTCTTAAAAAGTATCTCGGGTACTGGAATTTCTATAAGGCTGACAATTCCGATAACGCCTTTTTGTGGGGAGCAAGCGTGACGAGACTTGACAAGGTCTATTTTTCGGATTTGGAGGAATATAGTTGCATAAGAACGGGTGACAAAAAACAGGTTGGGTTACTATTCATTGTGGCTCTGGTGCTGCTGATTTCCGCCATATTCAATTACATCAATCTGACTGTCGCGCAGACGGGAAAGCGCGCCAAGGAAATGGCCACCAGACGGTTGCTTGGCGAAAGCTCAAGGAATATATTGGCGAGGTACATCGCCGAGTCATTCGCCTTCACGGTCGGGTGTTTCGCCGTGGGCTGTCTGCTGGCATATTCATTCAAACCGCTCTTTGACAGGATTTTGAACGCCGACATTGTGCTGACTCCTGACTTGACCACAGTACTTTGGGCCGTTTTGGCGTTGGTTGTCATCTCTGTGATCTCGGCGCTGCTTCCAGCGCTGCTTGTCTCGCAGTTCAAGCCGATTGATGTCGTGAAAGGGGAGTTCCGTTTCAAGAACAAGATGATTTTCGGCAAGGTGTTTATCGTTCTTCAGACCGTGTTCAGCACCATCCTTATCGCTATGGCGATCACGATGTCGGCACAAGTCAGCTATCTGGTAAACCTGCCTGTAGGTTACGAGACAAAGGATGTCATTCAGGTCTCTTCCCAGGATGTGGGTTATAGGAGAGGACCTCAGGATGCGCTTCGCAACAGATTGAAGGCTCTGCCTCAGGTGGTTGACGCGGGACTTGGAATTACTTCTCCAATATCCTGCGGAGCGAACGGTCTTCACGACGAGAACAATCAGATAATCGGTTGGATGCGTATGGCCCAGTTGGATACGACTTCGCTCAGGATCTTGGGAATCAAGGTCTTGGAGAAGTACAGCGAAATTTCCTCGCCAAAAGTGCTTCTGACGGAGACCTCCAAGAGGAGTCTTGGCGTGACGGCGGAACATCCTTACGCTGGTGGAAGCTACACGAAAGGTGAATATGAAATCTGTGGCATCATCCCGGATTTCCGCGCCAACAATGCACTGTTCGAACCGATGGAGAATGAGCGAAACTCTATAAGGATCATTGACGAGAATTATGACTATGCTTTCATTCAGCTTCTTAAGATAACAGGTGACCGTGCCGAGGCTATGGCTGCGGTCAAGAATGTATGCAGAGAGTTCGCGAAGGAGACCACGGGCGTTCCTTTGGAGATGTATGCTTACTATCTGGACGAGAAATTGGTCGATGACTTGAATGGAACCAAGAACACTATGCTGCTTGTGATTTTTTTCATGGTCATGGCCATCCTGATCTCCGCTCTCGGATTGTTCGCGATGTCACTCTATTACACCGAGCAGCAAAGCCGCCAGATCGCTGTCCGCAAGGTTTTCGGCGCGGAAGTCAGCTCGGCCGTATGGACATTGTCCAAGTCGTTCATGATCATGAGCCTTGTCGCCGTCGTGCTTGCCGTTCCGTTCGCCGTGTGGGGCATCACAAATTACCTACAGGCGTTCTACACCAAGATCGCCTTCCCTTGGTGGGCAATTGTGCTTGCGGCCTTGATCTCGCTGCTGATCTCATTCATCTCCGTCCTCGGCCAGACCTACACCGCCGCAACCGAGAATCCGGTCAAGAATCTTGGTCAGGAGTGATGAAGTTTCTTTGTAGGTAAAGTCCCCTTGGCCTCTTTCTCCTGAACTTCCAGCCCCATACCCACTGTTTCACCGAGGAGATTGATGTTGTGTCCTACAGCCCAAAGTACCTCTCGAAGAATGCCTGTATCTTATCGATAACGGACTTCTTCTTTTCCTGTCTGTTTCCGCCACCAAACCTTGACATAGGAGGAAGAATCTTGTCAATGTCTGTTCCTGTGGTCCTCACCTGCCCGTCCCGGAAACTGTTGTCAATGAATGACTTTGTCTCTTGTGGCTTAAGATGTTCACTCTCTATGATTTCTTTCAGGTCTTCATCTTTCCGCTGCTGGACAAAGTCTTTCCAACTCTTTTCCACATCAGTATCCGCATTTACACTACCAATGAAGTTTTCAATAAGTTCTTTCTTGCTCCTGAGCTGCATGCTTGAACCTATGGCTTTGGAAATATTCACAAGTATCTCCTTGTTTGTGCAGTTGCTGTCGTGATATTTCTGGACAAGAAGGAGAATATAGTCAATGTTTATCTCCACCTGCCTTATAAGTTCAGTCTCAAACACAAGATCATCATTAATGTTCTCTTTATCCCCGGGTCTGCGTCTTCTCCACTTTTCCTGAAGATCGAGATAATTGCTCTGGTAATCCTGCAACTGCCTGTCAGTGATTATTTTCTGTCCATCAAACTGGTCAAAAGTGGAAAGGATGTTGATGGATTTGAGCAGGCTTCCAAACAAAGCCACAAACCGTCTCTCCGCATCTTCACCCAAGATTGGCTGCCCATCAGGGAACTCATTTTGAAGCTGCTCCACAAGTTCCTTATAACCATAACAGTGTTTCCCCTTTTCCGTGTCGTATCCGTCATAATAAGACAGGAAGTCTTTCAACACCACAATACTGCTTGCATCCTTGTCTCCAAAGAGAGCGATGGCATCATCTGTGGCCTGCTGGAGATCCCTGAAACAGACTATATTACCAAAGGTCTTGACAGAGTTCAGTATTCTGTTTGTCCTGGAAAATGCCTGTATCAGGCCGTGCTGTTTCAGGTTCTTGTCCACAAACAATGTGTTGAGGGTGGTGGCATCAAAGCCTGTAAGGAACATATTCACCACTATCAGCAGATCCACCTGTCTGTTCTTCATCCTCAATGACAGATCCTTATAATAGTTCTGGAACTTGTCGCTTGAAGTGTCATAGTTGGTGGAGAACATCTTATTATAGTCCTGGATAGCCCCTTCAAGGAAGTCCCTTGACTGCTGGTCAAGCTGAGTTGTGCTTTCAGGGTTCTCCTCCCCAAGTATCCCATCAACTTCTTCCTCATTTGCACCATAACTGTATATGGTAGCTATCTTCAATCTCTGTGCTTCCGGGAGATCAGCTTGCTGCCTTTTGAACTCATTGTAGTATGCTTTGGCCATAGGAATGGAAGCCACTGCGAACATGGCATTGAAGCCACCAAGTTTCTGTTCAGTCTTGTGTTCAAAAACCTTGACCCCTTTTCTGGCACTTGCCACCTTATGAATATCATCCAGCACACGGAAAGAATAGTACGAACTCCGCTTTGTCTTCTGGTCAAAGTGCTCAAGGATGTATTTCACCACCTGAGATATTCTTTCAGGAGAGGCCATAGCTTTCTCCCTGTCTATGGCTGAAATCTGTTCATCATTGATATTGTCTTTCTCCTTGATGGTATTCACATAGTCTATCCTGAAAGGAAGGACATTCTCATCATTGATGGCATCCACTATGGTATATGTATGGAGTTTGTCTCCAAATGCCTGCTGGGTAGTTTTCAGTCTCATATCTCCACCAGTCCCTGCATTCTGTGCAAAGATTGGAGTGCCTGTAAAACCGAACAGATTATATTTCTTGAAGTTCTTGGTGATGGAACTGTGCATCTCACCGAAGTTGCTCCTGTGGCACTCATCGAAGATTATCACCACCCTCTGCTGAAATACAGGATGGTTCTTGTTCTTCTGTACAAAGATGGAGAGCTTCTGGATGGTGGTGATTATAATCCGGTAATCATGATAGCCACCCTTCTTATCCTTATTTTCCAATTGTCTTTGAAGCACTGCAGTGGAAGTATTTCCATCAGCAGCCCCTTCCTCAAAGCGGTTATACTCCTTCATGGTCTGGTAGTCAAGGTCTTTCCTGTCTACAACAAAAAGAACTTTGTCTATGTAAGGGAGCCTGGACGCCAGTTGGGCTGTCTTGAATGATGTCAATGTCTTTCCGGAACCTGTTGTGTGCCAGATGTATCCACCACCCTTGATGCTGCCATAAAACTTGTAGTTATTGGCAACATTTATCCGCTGGATTATCCTTTCTGTGGCTGCAATCTGGTATGGTCTCATCACCATAAGCATCTTCTCACTGGTGAAGACGCAGTATTTGGTAAGGATACTCAGTAGGGTGTGCTTTGAGAAGAATGTCTTGGTGAAGTCCAGAAGGTCTGTGATGACCTTGTTGTTGCTGTCAGCCCAGAAAGAAGAGAACTCAAAGGAATTGCTTGTCTTCTTTGACTTGTTTCTGCCGCCTGTCTCCTGTTCTTTGAGGTGATTGGCGCGGGTGGTGTTCGAGTAGTATTTGGTATTTGTTCCATTTGAAATGACAAATATTTGCACATACTCATACAATCCGCATCCTGCCCAGAAACTGTCCCTCTGGTAGCGGTTTATCTGGTTAAAGGCCTCTTTCAACTGTACGCCCCTGCGTTTCAGCTCAATGTGTACGAGTGGGAGTCCGTTGACAAGTACTGTCACATCGTACCTCGTGTCGTAGTTTCCGCCTTCCTCGACATACTGGTTTATGACCTGGAGGGTGTTATTATGGATATTGTCCTTGTCAATGAGTTTGATGTTCTGGCTTTCACCTGTATCTCTTTTAAGAACCTGGATATAGTCTTCCTGTATCTTGGCTGTCTTGGCTACAATATCATCGTTCTTGTTGGCAATGCAGGTATTGAAGAACTGCTCCCACTCATTATCTGAGAAATGATAGTGGTTGAGTTTCTCCAGCTGGGTCCTGAGGTTGGAGATAAGGTCAGTTTCTGTATGGATAGGGAGATATTCATACCCCTGTTCACCAAGGAGCCTGATGAACTCTTTCTCCAAATCAGCCTCACTCTGGTAGGCTTCTGCAGGAGTTGCCACGTGGTCATACTCTGCAACCACAGTGTATTCCTGGCTTTCAGCTATGATATTGTATTGTGCCATTATTATGTTTCTCGTGTTTTGTTATGCTCCTTTTCTTTTGAAGGTCAGGAGTTTATCTCTATAATATTCGTATTGTTGTCTGCGCTTTTCAATCTCGGCTGGAAGACCTGAGGTCAGGTCATTGGTAAGTGTGTCGAAATGATTAAGGATCTCAACCATCTTTTGCTGTTCTAACAATGATGGAAAAGGTATCGGAAAGTTTGCAATATCCTTCAGGCTGATATGCGGAATGGCTCCCTGTGTTTTCTTTTTATCAACATAATCAGGGAACCAATTGCAAATACAGTAGTAAATATAGTTGATGTTGGCAGATGAAGACCTTATCCTTGCAACTCGCTGGACCAACAACAATGGCAAGTGCTCTTTCTTAACCATACCAAAACTCCTCCCTACCAGAGATCCATCCATTGATATTACAATATCATTTTCATTGACAATGTATTTTTCCAGACCTTTTTCACTTTCCCAATACCTATCATCAGTTTTATTAAAACATAACTGTCCTCTTTTGATGTTGACCCCTCTCATTAGTTTTATTCCATTATCTGCAAATAGGGAACTGTCAAAAGGGAACCCAGATAATAGGTCTGCCACATCACCTAATTTCTTCCATTGCACATCAGTTCGTCCCTCAAAAGAGAGAAGATTATCTCTGTAATAGTTGTTTTGTTGTAATCTTTTTTGCAGTTCTGCTTGCAGTTCTGCTTGCAGTTCTGTAAACGCATCTAGAATCCTCACGATCTCTTCCTGAACAGGAAGTGGCGGCACGGGGATTTCAAAAGACTGCATTACCTGTTTGTTTATGTTGTTGATAGTGGAGCTATTTATCTGGACATCCAAATGGTTTGAGAAATAGCCACTTGTTAAGATGTGATATACAAACCTTGGAAGAATTGCATCCTTGCACCTCACAACAGCCATAAAACCACCAAAGGTGTAATCCATATTTTCAGGAATGAAGGCCACTTTCCCAACATGCTCTTTACTTCCACTTCCAGCACACATCAAAATGTCTCCGGCAAAAAGATGCTGGGTTGGTTTTACCATAACATCTTTTGAAACCAGTTTTACATCTTCAAAGTTGAGAATATTTAGATGGAGAGTAATGTTATTGGCCCTCAATACTTTATATGCATCATCTGCTTGAGTTTTGGCTTCTTGTTCTTTGTTGTATGTAATGCCACGAATTAAATCACATACATCAAAGAAAGGATGCCACTCTACCCCATCCGGACAGTATTGTTCTATCAGTTCTTCTAACTTGCTCATATTTCCTTCTGTCAAGTATTGCTTTTCCCTTTTAATTGCTTACATTTGCATCGGAGATTTTTTTTATTTGAATGGTTGAGGGGCTCGTCAAACTTATTTTAAAAAGCATTCGCCCACGGGTGAGTGCTTTTTGCTTTTAAGAGATGTACTGACGGAAGTACTCTCAAAGGCCGCTCTCAGCTCTCAAGCTAACAACAGTTCTTATAAAAATGAAAAAAATCTCTATCATCATTAAGTTTGACGAGCGCCCTGACACAGAGTGCAGAGCAGCTCACAAACCTATTTTTGTCAGAGGCCATTTCAGATTGGTCGGCGGCAAAAAGGTTTACGTGAAGGCCCACTACCGTAACCGGTAGGCGGACTGCCTTGTCTGAACGCCCGTCAGTATCGGAGCCGCTCCTCACACGAGCGGCTTCGTCATTACCTTCCTCTCCGAAATGGCACAATGACATCATATTTCAATTTCCTTTATTATCTTGTCAATCTCAGCCCGCAGCACATTCTCTCGCTCCACTATCTCCGCAAGTTCTGCATTGAGCTTCACGATATCCACTTTCTCGCGCGTGTCTTCCTGCTCGACGTATGTAGAAACCGACAGGTTGTAGTCGCTCTTCGCAATCTCATCATTGGCCACAAGCTTGCTGACATACTGCACGTCTTTCCTGTCAGTGAAAATATCAAGAATATGCTGGATGTTCTCCTCCGTGAGTTTGTTGGAGTTGGTGACCTTGACACATTCCTTGGTAGCATCTATGAACAGGGTGCAGTTATCCTTTTTGGCTTTCTTCAAAACCATAATACAGGTGGCAATACTGGTCCCAAAGAAAAGGTTGTCAGGGAGTTGGATAATGCAATCTACATAGTTGTTGTCAATCAAGTATTGTCTTATCTTCTTCTCCGACCCACCCCTATACATCACGCCGGGGAAACATACTATGGCAGCTGTGCCATTGCTTGCAAGCCAGGAAAGAGAGTGCATAATGAATGCAAGGTCAGCCTTGGACTTTGGTGCAAGCACACCAGCAGGTGCAAATCTCGGGTCATTGATAAGGGTTATATCATCATCCCCCTTCCACTTTGTTGAATAAAGCGGGTTTGAGACAATTACTTCAAAAGGCTCGTCATCCCAGTGCTGTGGAGAAAGGAGTGTGTCTTCACAGGCTATGTCAAACTTATCATAGTCGATGTCATGAAGGAACATATTGATCCTGCACAGGTTATATGTGGTGAGGTTGATTTCCTGTCCGAAGAAGCCCTGGCGGACATTATCCTTTCCCAATATCTTCGCAGCTTTCAGCAGCAAGGATCCTGAACCGCAGGCAGGGTCATATACCTTATTGACCTCACTCTTGCCCACTGTGGCAAGTTTTGTCAAAAGCTCACTTACTTCCTGCGGAGTGTAGTATTCTCCACCGCTTTTTCCTGCATTTGAAGCATACATTCCCATCAGGTATTCGTATGCGTCACCGAATGCGTCAATGGTATTGTCTTGATAATCACCCAATTTCATTGACTCGATGCCTCTCAGGAGTTTGACTAGTTTTTCATTTCTCTTGATGACGGTAGCGCCCAGTTTGTTGCTGTTCACATCGAGATCCGCAAACAGCCCCTTGAAGTCATCTTCACTTGCAGTTCCCTTTGCGGAGTTTTCAATGGCGGAGAAGATACCTTCAAGTGTCATATTCAGGTTGGGGTCAGCATCACAAGTCTTGCAGATGTTCTCAAACAGTTGTGAAGGAAGTATAAAGAACCCCTTGACATTCACCATCTCTTCCCTTATGCCTTCTGCCTGTGCATCATTAAGGTCAGCATAATTGAAGTCCTTGTTGCCTGTCTCCCATTTACCCTTGTTTATGTATGTTGTGATGTTTTCAGAGATGTATCTGTAAAAGAGCATCCCCAAGATGTAGGATTTGAAATCCCATCCATCCACGGAGCCTCTCATCTCATCTGCTATTGCCCAGATGGTTCGGTGGAGTTCTGCACGCTCCACTTCCTTTTTATTGTCTGTCATAAAGTTGATTATCTTGCCTTTGCAGAGTAAAGGTATGAAATAATCACCAAATAGGCAAAATAGTGGCCCTTTATAAGTTCAAATATAAGTTTAAATACCATTTGGACTGCAGGAGGCACTCCAGGTCACGCTGAAAGCTTTGCCACAAGTGAAGGATGCCGGATTGGGTATCAAAAAGAAACCTTGACATCACGGCGGAGCATCCTTTTGCCGGCGGCAGTTACACAAATGGGGAATATGAAGTCTGCGGCGTCATTCCTGATCTCCCTGCTGTCCGTTGTCGGCCAAACCTACACCGCCGCAACCCGCAACCCCGTCAAGACCCTCGGTCAGGATTGAGTTAGCAGTTCATCGCGCCGCAGCAGTGGATAACCTGCCCGGAGACATAGCTGGAGAGGTCGCTGGCAAGGAACACCGCCACGTTGGCAACGTCCTCAGGTGTGCCTCCGCGGCGAAGCGGGATCTGCTTTACCCAAGCGTCGCGCACTTCCTCTGAAAGGGCGTTGGTCATGTCCGAGACGATGAATCCCGGCGCGATGCAGTTGGCTCTGATTCCGCGCGGGCCCATTTCCTTGGCAATGGATTTGGCCAGACCGATGAGACCGGCTTTGGATGCGGAGTAGTTGCACTGGCCGGCGTTGCCTGAGACTCCCACGACAGAGGACATGTTGATGATGCTTCCTCCTCTCTGGCGGGCCATGATCGGAGTGATGGCGTGGATGAAGTTGAACGCTGACTTAAGGTTCACGTTGAGGACAGCGTCCCACTGCGCCTCGGTCATCCTGAGCATGAGTCCGTCCTTGGTGATGCCGGCGTTGTTCACAAGGATGTCAATCCTTCCGAAATCCGCAAGAATCTGGTTCACGACGTTGTGCGTCTCCTCGAAATTGGCAGCGTTGGAGGCGTAGGCCCTTACCTTGTGGCCGAAAGCCTCGATGTCCTTAACGGTCTGCTCTCCGGCTTCATTGATCACAAGATCAGTGAAAGCCACGTCAGCTCCCTCGGAAGCGAACTTCATGGCGATTGCCTTACCGATTCCTCTTGCGGCGCCCGTGATGAGGGCTACCTTTCCGTCTAAAAGTCCCATAATATTCAGTTAAATAAATTAAAATCTCCAGTCGGCGCTCCGCCATGTTCAGATGGCTTTGGCGCAGGGTGTATGCCGCAAACTTTAGACCACAGACGAAGCCTCGGTCATATTCATTTTCCGGCAAACAACCGCAAAAGTAAGCTATCTTCCCACGATGAGCAAATCTTTAGGCCGCAATTTGGTGAAAGAAAGGAAGAAGTGGCGAAAGCCACGAATAAAATGGCTATCTTTGCCGGGACGGAACAATGAATGTTCCTAAAACTGAATAGAATGTATGTCCATCTGATAAAGATGGATGCGGAACAATAGATTTTTGACACCGATGAGTGAGATACGCAACCCTCAGCTCTGGGAAAGCGGAGAGCTGAAAATAGAATGGGTAAGGCATCACATGCCACTGCTTGAAGGTCTGGAGAAGGAATTTAAGGAGACAAAGCCGTTCAAAGGGCTGAAAGTAGCCCTTTCCGTGCACCTGGAGGCCAAGACGGCCCATCTCTGCGAGGTTCTCTCCGAAGGCGGCGCCGAGATGTACGTCACGGGAAGCAACCCTCTATCCACCCAGGATGACGTCGCGGCGGCGCTCGCGCACGAAGGTCTGAACGTCTTCGCGGTCCACGGAGCGACTCCCGAGGAATATGAGCACGGCATCAGACGGGTTCTCGAATGCGGCCCTAACATCATCATCGACGATGGCGGAGACCTTGTGACAATGATCCACGAGGACTACCCACATCTCATTCCGAACATCATCGGCGGCTGCGAGGAGACCACCACAGGAATCCTCCGGCTTGAGACGATGAACCGTGAAAAGAGGCTGAGATTCCCGATGATGCTTGTCAACAACGCGGCCTGCAAACATTTCTTCGACAACCGCTACGGCACGGGCCAGTCTGTCTGGGACGGCATCAACAGGACAACCAACCTGATCGTGGCCGGGAAATATGTCGTGGTCGCAGGCTACGGATGGTGCGGCAAGGGCGTGGCGATGAGAGCCAAGGGACTCGGTGCGAAAGTGATTGTCACAGAGGTGGATCCTATCAAGGCGATGGAGGCCGTAATGGACGGATTCCAGGTTATGGGCATGGCCCGGGCCGCCGCTGAAGGCGACATATTCGTGACTGTTACCGGCTGCGACGATGTCATCACCAAGGAGCATTTCCTTGCGATGAAGGACGGAGCGATCTGCTGCAACGCCGGGCATTTCGACTGCGAGGTGAACGTCGCCCAGCTTAAGGAACTCGCTGTGGGAGAGAAACCTGCGAGGCAGAATATTCAGGAGTACACCCTCCCTGGCGGTCGCAGGATCTACATCATCGCCGAAGGAAGGCTTGTGAACCTCGCCGCGGGAGACGGCCATCCTGCCGAGATCATGGACATGTCGTTCGCCATCCAGGCTCTCAGCGCCAAGTACTTGGCCGACAACAGGATGGTACTGGCGAGGGTACCGGGTGAGATGCTTCACAGCGTCCCTGAGTCAATCGACCGCGAGGTGGCCTTCAGAAAGCTGAAGGACTGGGGCATAACGATCGACACCCTGACCCCGGAGCAGCACAGGTACCTTTACGGAGAATAACCGCTGAGGAATATTCCCGAAAAATCATTGATTATCCTTAATGCTTTAATTATTAGAGTAACACACTATGAGACTTATTCCGATCTACACCTGGACAAAAGGCATCCGGAACTTTGAGCATAGAAGGAAACAGTTTTCCAAGCAGCCTTGGGCGCAGGGAGTGCTTCTGCTCTGCTGCGTCGTGGTGGCGATGCTTCTGGCCAACCTTCCGTTCACCAAAGAGTTCTACCACAACGTTCTGGAGACCGACATCTCCCTAAGGTTCCAAAGCCCTGGCGGAGAGAGCATTCTGTTCCCTAACGGAATGACCGTCGAGAAGTTCATCAACGACATCCTGATGACGGTCTTCTTCTTCACTGTCGGCCTTGAGATCAGGCGGGAGATGAAGAACGGAGAACTGTCCAGTGTGAAGAAAGCGATGATGCCGGTGATCGCCGCGTTCGGTGGCGTCGTGGCTCCGGCCTTGATCTTCGCAGCCGTCAACCACGGTTCCGCCGCCGCTTCAGGTTGGGGAATCCCTACCGCCACGGACATCGCCTTCGCGGTCGGCATCCTGTCCATTCTGGGCGACCGTGTGCCGGTGTCGCTGAAAGTGTTCCTGACGGCGCTCGCCATCGCCGATGACTTGATAGCCATTCTTGTCGTGGCCTTGTTCTACGGCGGCACCATCAACTTCGGACTGCTGGGCATCGCATTTGTACTGATAGCAGGAGTGCTGCTGATGAACAAGTTAGGCGAGAAGCGCGGCTGGTTCTACCTTGTCCCGGCCATCGCGATCTGGTCGTTGTTCTACTATGCCGGCATCCATTCCACGATGTCCGGTGTCGTGATGGCGTTCCTTGTGCCGATGACCCCGAGATTCAGCGAGGCCTACTTCAACAGAAAGCGCCGCCAGTACATCCGAAGGCTCAATGAATATAACAGCATAGAATCCACCTCCTCCGAGTTCCCTAACGGCCCGCAGAGGCATTGCCTGAGACGCCTGTCGGCCATCTCAAGGGACTCAATGGGCATGAGCTACCGCCTTGAGCACGCCCTCGGCCCTTGGGTAAACTTCCTGATCATGCCGATCTTCGCACTTGCCAACGCCGGTGTTGAGATTCCAGACGTGTCCTACTTCAACGTGTTCCATTTCGATCAGGCTCTTGGCAGCGTGAGCATGGGAATATTCCTTGGCCTCGTCCTCGGAAAGCCGCTCGGCATCTCTCTCGCCAGCTTCATCGCCGTCAAGCTCCGCTTCGGCGAGATGCCTGCCAAAGCCACTTGGACGATGCTGATCGCCGTGGCCTGTCTCGGTGGTATCGGCTTCACGATGTCGATCTTCGTGGACACCCTCTCATTCGGTGACCAGACTCCTGAGGTCATGGCCCGACTGCGTGACATGGGTAAGGTCGCCGTGCTGATGGGATCCCTGTTCGCAGGCATCCTGGGCAGCGTCCTCATCAATGTTGTCCATGCGATCCAATCCCGCAAGTCATAGCGGAACCTCTTGTTGACAAACAGATCAGACAAAAGTGAAAAGTTTGGGAAGCTGCCTTGGGGCTCTGAAGCGGATGTCCATCCCGGCAAGGAGATGGATGTTGATCCGCGTGCTTCTCGGGATCATCCGCATCGCGGCCTCCCTGTCGTTTGTCTGGATCTGCAAGGAGATCGTGGATGTCGTCACCGGCGCGTCAGAAGCCGCTCTGACCGGCAGGATAGCCTTGATGATGGGCATCATGGCCGTTCAGCTGCTTTGCAACGTTTTCTCTTCCTATTGTGAGAAATTGGGGCTGCTCAAAGTCAACAACACCCTGCGCGCCGAATTGTTCTCAAAGGTCATTTCAAGTGAATGGACAGGTCGCGAAAGATTCAACAGCGGAGATGCGGTCAACCGCCTGGAAGAAGACATAAGGGTTGTGACCGACTTGCTGTGCAGCCATATTCCCGGATCAATTGTGACGGTGTGCCAACTTGCCGCCGCGTCAGTCTACATGCTGATGATGGCACCCGGCCTGCTGTGGGTACTGGTGTTCCTGATGGTGCTGGCCGTAATAGGCTCAAGGCTTTTCTTCTTCAAACTCAGGTCTTTGACATCCGACATCCGAGCATTGGACAGTGATGTGCAGCAATTGATTCAGGAGAATCTCCAGAACCGTGTGATAGCTTTGACCCTGATAGGTGTCACAAGGGTTGTCGGCGCTTTGGACACTCTTCAGAACCACTTGAAAGACAAGACTATACGTCGGCTCAACTACAATGCCGTGGCCCGCGGGTTCATGTCGCTTGGATTCATGGGAGGCTATGCGGCGGCGTTCCTGTGGGGAGCCTTGGGCATCAAGAACGGGACTGTCAGTTTCGGTATGATGACAGCCTTTCTCCAGTTGGTCGGTCAGGTTCAGAGACCGGTGGCCGATCTCGCCAGGGAATTGCCGGCGTTCATCCATGCGTTGACTTCCATCGAGAGGCTGATGGAACTGGAGAGCCTTCCTGCTGAAACGGATGGTCCGAAATGGATGGCGCGCGGAGCGGCGGGAGTCAGATTTGAAGGAGTGAGCTTTGAATATCCCGGCTCACACGGCACACGCGTCCTGGACGCTTTCTCCTATGATTTCCGGCCTGGAACCCTTACCGTCGTGGCAGGTCCCACAGGAGTCGGGAAGAGTACACTCATTCGTCTCATGCTCGGACTATTGAAGCCTGACAGCGGGACAGTGACAGTCTACGATGCCGGTTCCTCCTGCGCGGCAGGAAAGCCGGCGCGCGGCAATTACCGCTATGTGCCTCAGGGTAACTCCTTGATGAGCGGCACCATACGGGACAACCTCCTGCTTGCTGACGCCTCTGCTTCAGAGGAGGGCATGCGTTCCGCCCTGCACACCGCCGTGGCTGATTTTGTGTTTGATCTTCCGGACGGTCTGGACACTGTCTGCGGAGAAGCCGGTGGAGGTCTGAGCGAGGGACAGTGCCAGCGCATAGCCATCGCCAGAGCATTGCTTCACCGTGGCGGGATCTTGCTTCTGGACGAGTCCACCTCATCCCTGGATCCCGAGACCGAGACAAGGCTTCTCGCCAATCTTCGTTCCTATGTCCGTAACGCACCGGTCTCCGCTGACAACCCGCAGGCCATCACCGTGATCTTCATCTCCCATCGCGAGGCCGTTATGGCCTCCGCCGATGAGCTTCTGCGTCTGGAATAAGATTCCTCTACTAAAAAGGCCTTAGAAATACGTCGAATACGGAAGGTTGAGGCTGAGCTGGGCATCGGCTTCGGAACGGGCCTTCTCGTAGGCGATAACGGTGTCGAGATCAGGATTGACCATCACGTCAAGGTTCCAGATCAGGAGGCGGTCACCGGTCACGACCTCCTGAACGAAGCCGGCCAGACCGACGATGGCGGGGATACCGATTCCCTTGGCCAACACACAAACCTGACCGTCGGCATCCTCCTCGCAGACGGCAAGCCCGACGACATTTCGGAAATCTATCAGTGTGGAGTCTGACAGCGACAACCGCTCGGCGACAAGGACGCTGCCGGGCGGTATGTCCTCGAACGGATTCCTCTGCCCGCAGTCTCTGACCACGAACGCACGGCCTTTCGCAAAGCCTCGGACACCCGTTCCACGTACTGTCATAAGTAACCTATCTCATTACTTCCTTCGTCAGATCCCATGCGGCTCCGGGAGCGAAAACAGCATCAACCAGCTGATCATAGAACATTCCCCTCTTGGCGAGATCCAGCACATTGAAGCGGAAACGCATCAACTGTACCTTCGGGAACATATTCCTAAGCATCCCGCGGGTCACGCCGATCATCGACGGATCGTACGGCGCGCCGGCCTTCCTCAGCAGATCCTGCATCCTGGAGAATGAATATACCTGCCCCTGAAGCTTCTTCTTGAACTCCGGCCAGTTCTCCTTGATCCTCGTCAGCTGGATGCGGACGGTCTCGGCGTCGTCATATTTCTTGGTGATCTCGGTGTAGCCAAGCTCCGGCGCAGGGAAATCCTTGAAGATTTCAAGCGCCCTCTTCTGCTCCTGCTCAAGCGTAGGCCATGCCTTCACGCAGGCGTCCACATCGATCTTCGTCAGATCCATCTTGAACAGTTCGTCGAACACGGCGCACATTGTCAGCGTGCCGATCGCAACCTGGGCTCCGTGCGACTGGAGTCTGCCGTTGAAGCGGTGGTGGGTCATGTCAAGAATATGGCTGAAAAGGTGGTCGCAGCAGGAAGCCGGGCGGCTGGACTGCGCGGCCTGCATGGCTATACCGCTGAGTGTCAAGCCCTCGAACAAATCCGCCACAGCCTTCTTGTCGCCTCTTGCCACGCCATCTGGATCGGCCAGCAGATCATCCAGGCAATCCTGAAGAACATGCCAGGCATCCGGCTTGATCGGCTCAGTACCCATAAGGTCGGCGATCATCCACTCGGCTCCGGCGGGAACCTTGGCGGCCAGATCAGCGTACCCCGCGGCAGTCATGGCCTTCGGGGCGGAGGCGATCACGTCGACGTCGGCGATGATGACCTTGGGAGCCGGGCAGGAGAATGTCTGCTTGGAGTTGTGATAGGAAATCGATGCGCCAAACGACGAGAAACCGTCCACGGAAGCCGCCGTCGGCAATGTCAGATAAGACTGGCCGTAGTGGTGCGAGGCAAGTTTGCAGAGGTCGTTGATGACTCCTGAACCCACGGAAATGGTGACATATTCAGCCTCGGAAGACGGTCTGAACGCCTTCTCCGCATCCGGTTCCACATATTCATGGTCATTCTCGATGGCCTTGGCGGCAGAGAAATCGCCCGCGATGATGTGGTCAACCATGTCTACATACCTCCAGTCCGCGTGGAATTCCTTCCTCTCGATGACATATTTCTCTGTGTGGACTCCGGCGGTCACAAACATTTCGTACACCTTCTGGCCAAGAACCTTCCAAGTGTTAAGGTCTGCCACCACAACGGCGGCCTTGCTTTCAGGGAACCATTTCTTGAACTCCTCAGGAGCCTGTGAGCTGACTCCGCAGCCCATCTCAAACACCTTCGTGTCGGTGGCGACAGTCAAGGCCTTGGCAATTCTTTCTTTTGAATCCATTATCAATGTTCTTTTAAGTAATTCTAAAATAATTCGCGGCAAAGGATAATCTCTTTTGTCGGCATAAAGTTACAAAAAATCTTTCGTAACTTAGCGACTATGAAAAAGTACATCTCAACCCTATTGGCCCTGCTGGCCGTTCCGATGATGATGGCGGCGCAGGAAAAAAGCCTCCACCAACTCCAGCAGGAGTTTGTTGACCTGAGGCTCGGAATGTTCGTTCACTTCGGCCTCCCGACCTACCAGACAGCCGACTGGACCGATCCCGACCTCAGCCCCGAAGTGTTCAATCCGATCAAACTGGACACCGACCAATGGGTCAAGGCCGCCCAAAGCGCAGGGATGAAATTCATCTGCGTCTCGGTCAAGCACCACAGCGGATTCTGCCTCTGGGACACAAAGACCACGGACTACAGCGTGATGAGCTCGCCTCTGCACCGGGATGTCCTGCGGGAACTGGTCAATTCCGTCCGGAAGGCCGGAATGCAGATAATGTTCCACTTCTCGATCCTTGACACCCATCACCGCATCCGCCCGACCCTGCCGTACACTCCGGAGAAGATCAATCTTCTCAAAAGCCAGGTCCGCGAACTTCTGACTGAATATGGTCCCGTCAACACCATAATGTTCGACGGGTGGGATGCCCCGTGGGGCAGGATTTCATATTCAGATGTCTCATTTCCAGAGTTTTATCACCTCATCAAGAGCATCCAGCCGAACTGCCTGGTGATGGATCTGAACGGGGCGAAATACCCTTCCGAGGCTCTGTTCTACTCCGACATCCGCTGCTACGAGCAGGGCGCCGGCCAGAAGATCTCCCCGGAGACCAACCAGCTCCCGGCGATGGCCTGCTACCCTTTGCAGAAGACCTGGTTCTGGAAGACCGAGTTCCCGGACTCGCCCCTGAAGGATGTTGACAAGATCGTGGCCGAGAACATCATCCCGTACAATAACGCCTACTGCACCTACATCCTGAACTCCGCCCCGAACCGCGACGGCCTGATGGATCAGAACTGCATCGATGCCCTGAAACGCATCGGCAAGATCTGGAAGAACACCGGCCACATCGTGGATGTCGCCGAGACTATGGAGCCGATCACCGACATCAACATCGCCATCGGCAAACCATGCGACTCCTCCTGGTCCGACGACATGGACATCATGGATTTCGCCAACGACGACAACTTCCGCACCTGCTGGGTCTCCAGCCCCGAAGTCAAGGAGCCGTTCTGGAAAGTCGAGCTCGACCCCGGCAGCCTGATAGACATGGTAGTGATGACCGAACCAAAGCCCGGCGTGATGCAGGAATATGTCATTGAATATCTCCACAAAGGCACCTGGCACACAGTCTTCAGCGGCACCACCCCGACTCAGAGCCGCGTGAAAATCCACCGCTTCGACAAGGTTTACGCCGACGCCGTCCGTGTCCGTTTCACCAAATGGACCGGCCTCCTCTCCCTCGCCGAGTTCGGAGTCTACACCCCGTACGGGCAGTAAGGCCTGTCGAAGTGACCTCCACCAAAGCACCGTGGCAGCCAACCACCTGATAATCAACAATAAAAGCAATCGTCTTCAGCTAGTTACACCTGAAGACGATTGCTTTATTAACTATTAATCAGTCAGTTACTCACCACAAGATATTTCCGTTAGAATCTGTACCCGATGCCGAAAACCCATGCATAATTGCTTAGGGCGCTATCTGAATACGAAATCTGCGACCAGTCGTCACCGACGTAGATCGAATACCTCTTATAGTCAACTCCGATTCCTACCCTGAAGAAATGGCCGCATCCGGAATCAGGAAACCCACGCGGCATATCTTTCATAGAACTTGAATAATCAGATATCAAGCCACCCTTCAAATCAATGAACGGGCTCACGGTTTTGTTCAAAAAACTGTACCTCAACTGAATAAAGGTCGGTACCAAAAAGGAATTAACATCTGAAAGAGAGTGGAATTTCTGGTTCTTTATCCCGATTCCCACCCCGGCGAACAACCCGGGAAGAATATTGTACCCTGATGACACGTTCACATATTCTCCGGCAAAACCGTCTTTGAAAAGGACTCCGGCCTCAACGTTTCCGGCGAAGCCGCGGGTGAAACTCGGATTCCGAACCTCCTGCCCGAAAGCCGCGACAGAGACCATCATCGCCATCACAGCAACAAATAAATGTTTCATTATGTAAAGTTTTTATTTTAGTAAATGAACTCAAATACAGTGCCACGAACCTCTCCCGTACCAAGTCTGTAGAATCATCTGTCCGGAGAGATCCGGCAACCCCTGCGAGCAATTCGGGCGTTTCGGCGCACGGGAGGTAACAGGAGGCCACTCTCGTGAGCAAAACAGGCGCTATGACGCACGAGAGGTAACAAGAGGAGGCTCTCGTGAGCAAAACAGGCGCTATGACGCACGGGAGGTAACAAGAGGCCGCTCTCGTGAGCGAAACAGGCGCTATGGCGCACGAGAGGTAACAGGAATCATAGATGACGGGAGGCTTACTGGAAGAGTTTCCTCTATAGTTATTTTTCCAGGCGTCTTTGCAAACGACTCCCAAAACGACTCCTATCCGACTTCTGATGCCAAGGAAAAACACATGGCACCCAAGATGCTGTTTACGTGCGGAAAAAGCGAACTCGTGGTACGGATTTCGGTACCACGAGTTCGCTTTATTCGTTGACAGACAGGCTGTTGTCTGCCAACGCTAATGGATGCCGGTTTCGAAGGCGGAGCGACGGCGTCATCGGGAGACTGGCGGGCGCGGAACCGGGCATATTCAATTACACACTACAACTTCCTTAAGAGGTTGTTCATGTTGACTTCCTTGTCGATGATGGTGCGGAGCTCGGCGATCGGAACCCTTTTCTGCTCCATGGTGTCGCGCTCGCGGATGGTGACGCAGTTGTCGTTCAGCGAGTCGTGGTCAACGGTCACGCAGAACGGCGTGCCGATGGCGTCCTGGCGGCGGTAGCGCTTGCCGATGGAGTCCTTAGGATCGTACTGGCAGTTGAAATCGTACTTGAGATCGTTCATCACCTCCTGAGCCTTCTCCGGCAGGCCGTCTTTGTTAATCAAAGGCAGCACGGCCACCTTGACAGGGGCAAGCGGCGCCGGGATGCCCAGCACGACGCGGGTTTCGCCGTTCTCAAGCTGCTCGACCTTGTAGGAATGGCTCAGCACTGCGAGGAACATTCTGTCCACACCGATGGAAGTCTCCACGCAGTAAGGAACGTAGCTCTCGTTAGTCTCAGGATCGAAGTACTGGATCTTCTTTCCGGAGAGTCTCTGATGGTTGCCGAGGTCGAAGTCGGTACGGGAGTGGATTCCCTCCAACTCCTTGAAACCGAACGGGAAGTTGAACTCGATGTCGGTCGCGGCGTTGGCGTAGTGGGCCAGTTTCTCGTGATCGTGGAAACGGTAGTTCTCGGCACCCATCCCGAGGCTGACGTGCCATTTCATGCGGTTCTCCTTCCATTTCTTGAACCACTCCATCTCGGTGCCAGGACGGCAGAAGAATTCCATCTCCATCTGCTCGAACTCTCTCATTCTGAATATGAACTGTCTCGCGACGATCTCGTTTCTGAACGCCTTCCCGATCTGGGCGATACCGAACGGAATCTTCATGCGGCCCGTCTTCTGGACGTTGAGATATTCAATGAATATTCCTTGTGCCGTCTCCGGACGCAGGTAGATCTTGTCGTCCGCCTCGCCGGTGTTGCTGATCTGGGTAGAGAACATCAGGTTGAACTGACGCACGTCGGTCCAGTTCTTCGTGCCGGAAATCGGATCCACAATGTCGCAGTCAAGGATGATCTGCTTGTACTCCTTGAGGTCGTTGGCCTGCTCGGCTGCAACATAACGGTTGTGAACCTCGTCATATTTCGCCTTCTCCCTCAGAATGTTAGGGTTAGTGGCGCGGAACTGCTCCTCGTCGAAGGCATCTCCGAACCTCTTGCGGCCCTTCTCGACCTCCTTGTTCATCTTCTCCTCGATCTTGCCGAGATAGTCCTCGATCAGATTGTCGGCGCGATACCTCTTCTTGGAGTCCTTGTTGTCGATGAGCGGGTCGTTGAACGCCGCCACGTGGCCTGAAGCCACCCAAGTCTTAGGGTGCATGAACACGCAGGAATCAATGCCGACGATGTTCTCGTTCAGCCTTGTCATAGCGTTCCACCAGTACTGCTTGATGTTGTTCTTCAGCTCGACGCCCATCTGGCCATAGTCATAGACCGCGGCCAGTCCGTCATAAATCTCACTTGACGGGAATATGAACCCGTACTCCTTGCAATGTGCCACCAGCACCTTGAACAGTTCGTCCTGTGTCATAGTATTGTTGTACTTTAAAAATTCTCAAAGTCATCTGAATATGCCTCGGCAACTTCCCCCCTATTCCGGCAACCATGTACCGGCATATTCCATAACGCTCACTAAGAACCTACAAATATACACATTTTCACGCAAGAATCATCGTGACGGAAACACGTCACTTGTGTTCCGCCACTTGCCACGTCACTTGCCATCGATCCAGCATCAAGCGTTATTGTACTGCCGATTGACCCAGAGCCAGAGGAACTTGTCCGGGATGGAATATTCCTTCAAATCAACGGTGATGATGTCTTCCTTGAGGAGTTTGCGGATGGCGGCGTTGACAACGCTGGCGGTGGATAGCTGATATCGGTTAATAAAAGCGGACGTGTTGACATTACGCACGCGCGCCTCGTTCGCGATGGCGGACAGAACTCGTTTTTGGTTTTCTGTCAGGCTAGACATCAACTCGGCGAATTGAACCTCATTCATCAACAATATGTTGTCAATTGACATCCGTATCACTTCAATAGAGCACTCCTCTCCCCTATCTATCGACGCGAAAGCCTCATTAAAGACACGTTGCATGTAATAAGTATATCCTTCAAACAAGTCATAGACGTACTCAACCACCGCTTTGGCTATCCTCTTGCCATATTCATTGAACATCTTCCCGACAAAATCTGAGTAAATGTCTTTATCGAGAGCCTTCAGTTCCAATGGATCAGCACTTTTATAGAAAGGACGAGCCGGGGACTGAAACATCGCGCTCATAATGCTCCTCTTGCTTCCCGCAAACACGAAATGGCAGTTCTTCATTTTCTGAATATGCCCGCGAAGGAGAGCCTCGATGTTACCATCCTCATATTCATTTATTTGCTGAAACTCATCAATCGCGACGAGGCACGGCATCCCCGCATTGTCGAGGTAATTGAATATCTCTTCCAATGTGAACTCCGGCCGCTGAATATCCCCAAGGCTCACACCGAACGACGGCTGTCCGGTAACGAAATCGTAGGTTATCTTGCCTTGAAGCGACTTCAACGCACTTACGAGTTTATCAAGGACTTTTTTTCCGGCAGGCTGTAACGCCCTGAACACTTCCTTACCCAAAAAGAAAGTGAACTCTCTGAGACTTGTAGTGTGCAGAATATCAACAAAAAACGTGTAGTAAGAACGTTTGATTTCCTCCCGCTCGAACACGTGCGTTATCAACCCCGTCTTGCCCATTCTGCGAGGCGAGAACAGAACCACATCATTCCCGTTCATCAATGATTTTGCCAACCTCTGCGTCTCGCTGACTCTGTCACAGAAACATTCATCTGGGATATACCCTCTGGTTATAAACGGATTATGAATTGTTTTCATAACGAGCTACATTTTTAGCAAAAATAATTATCCGTTTTGAATAATCCAAATCAAATAATCCATTTTGGAAAATTTTAATAAAGAAAACCACAACTCGAAACAACCAAGGGCGGTACTCCTAAAAAAAAGATGGTGGAAAAGTATAAACTCGAGAAACTGACCGACAAATACGATTTCTTCAAGTAATCTACCTCATTTCGATTGCTTTCTGCATCATTTTTCTTTGTTTTGATGCAGAAAATTCGTTTTTGAGGCAGAAAAACACTATCTTAGCCCTGTAAACCATACGCGCTATGCACGAATTTGATTTCATAAACCGCCCCAAAGAACTTCTCACGCCGGAGGTCGTGGCTCTGCTGACCCGCCTCCACGAATGCCGCGGCCGCCAGGAACTCTTCATCGAGGCCGAGCCTGATGTGCTCACAGCCCTGCTGGAGGTCGCCAAAATCCAGAGTACCGACGCATCCAACCGCATCGAGGGCATCTATACCTCTGACGAGCGCCTAAAAGCCATCGTTCAAGAAAAGGTCCAGCCCCGAAACCGAAACGAGGAAGAGATCTCCGGCTACCGCGACGTGCTGGCCACCATCCACGAATCCTACGAACACATCACCCCGCGCCCCAACAGCATCCTCCAATTGCACCGGGACCTCTATTCCTTCAGCAGCAGCGCCGTAGGTGGTGTATATAAAAACTCGGACAACATCATTGCAGAGAAGCACGCCGACGGCACGGAAACAGTCCGCTTCCGCCCTGTCCCTGCCTTCCAGACGGCCGATGCCATGCTGAACCTCTGCACCAGATACAATGATGCCATCGAGGCCGCGACCTATAATCCGCTGATCCTGATGCCGATATTCATCCTGGACTTCCTCTGCATCCACCCGTTCAATGACGGAAACGGCCGCATGAGCCGCCTTCTGACGCTTCTCCTCCTGTACCGCGCCGGATTCATTGTGGGAAAGTACATCAGCATCGAGATGCTCATCGAGAAGAGCAAGGACTCCTATTATGAAGCGCTGCAGGCCAGTTCCCAGGACTGGCACGAGGACAGAAACAACTATCTTCCCTTCCTCAAGTACATGCTGGGGGTCGTGGTTAAGGCCTATAATGAATTCGAGAACCGTGTTGAGCACCTTCGTTATCGCAAGATATCCAAGCCTGAGCGCATCAAGGCCATCATTGAGCGCACTCCTGGCAAGATCACCAAGAAGGAGATATCCCAGACCTGCCCGGACATTAGCCTCACCACCATCGAGCGCACCCTGTCCGACCTTATTGCCGCCGGTTACATCGAGAAGACAGGAACCGGCAGGGCTACGGCCTATGTTAAGAAATAATCCTCCTATAGATCTATTTTCATAAGTCAATAATTTCTCAGTATGACACAATACATCGCATAGAGGTACTCAAAAAAGCCATTTCAAGGCATGGAGTACCGGAAATAATCAA
>ENA-UADF01000060-UADF01000060.1-human-gut-metagenome-genome-assembly--contig:-NODE-60-length-33388-cov-19.148171_pt1 | contig 33388 bp, 26 predicted proteins | sample MGYA00244222_ERZ654245 | MGnify/ENA primary metagenome ERZ654245 (study PRJEB26926, sample SAMN06165019) | human gut metagenome | biome: ENVO:00009003; feature: ENVO:2100002; material: ENVO:00002003...
TTGAACTAAATTTTGTGTCAGATTTATGAGGATAGATTTCTTTTGGAAGAAGGAGCGTGCCAGTGGCACATGACTGATGAGAAAAGAGATCTATACCGAAAAGATTCCTTAAGATGATGCAGGTTATTTTTTGAATGTTACTTAAAGTGGACTCATTATTTAACGCTTACTAAAGAGAAAGCTCTGACATATTCGTTGATAGTGAACTGCTAGACACGGTGGCATCCTGCAAGCCTTGCAGACATTGCGATGATGTGGCGTGACGCCGCTATCTTTGCGTCAGAAACAAGGTAGGACACAATTCACCTAATTTAATATATACAGTTATGGAAGAGAACAAGACAATGAAGATCTACAACCTCATCGTTCTGGATGAGAGCGGTTCGATGAGCTCGATCTACAATCAGGCGCTCAGCGGGATCAACGAGGTGATCAACGGCATCAGGCAGAACCAGGAGAAGTACCCGGAGCAGAGGCACTTCGTGTCCATCGTGACGTTCGAGGGGGAAGGTATGAATGGCGTGAAGACCCGTAGGGACTGTGTGCCGGTGGGGGAAGTGGCCGATCTGACGAAGAAGGATTACCGGCCGGGTGGGTGCACTCCGCTCTACGATGCGATGGGGAAGGCCATCTCGGAACTGGACCGCAATGTGGAGGTTGGCGATGGAGTTCTGGTGACCATCATCACGGACGGGATGGAGAACTCCTCCCAAGAATATTCAGGAAGGGCCGTCAAGAATCTTGTCGCGATGCAGAGGAAGAAGGGCTGGACGTTCGCCTACATCGGGGCTAACCAGGATGCCGTCGAGGTGGCGAGGGATCTGAACATCCAGAATGCGATGAACTATGACGCCACGCCGGAGGGAATGGTGTGTATGTCGATGGTATTCAATGAGTCTCAGGCTAAATTCGCAAAAAGGATGCATCTCGGTAAATCCATTCTTGCCGATGTCGCGGACTTCTTTTCAGGCTCGTCTGATGAGGATGCCGGCGAGGAAGGAAAGTAGGGTCACAGAGCCTGTCGAAGTGACCCTTCGCTCATCAGACTAACCATCACCCCCAAAGTACAAGGCTACGGTCAAGGACGATCCTCTTGGCCGTTCCTTTTTTCCCATCGATGTAGTAGAACCTTGCCACACGGTCATCCACAGCATCCCTGAACGCTTTCTTCACCTTGGAGACCTTCTCGTTGATGGAATTGTTCAGCGGGTCGCAAAGATCCGACACGCTCTTCCGGATGCTGTCAAGATCCTCCCGACCTGTGATTGATGAATATATTTCCTCAAGTTCCTGCTGATAGTCAGAGAGTTCCTTGTAGCGTATCCCCTCCGGGTGCTTGAGATAAAGCAGGAAAACAGCCTTGGTCAGCGTGTCCATCTTCACCTCCTTGTGGTCGAAATCCTCCAGCACAATCGCTTTCTTTTCGGTTATGAGCAGGCGGCTTAGCTTCACCCTGAAGGCAATCACGGCCTCCAGCTCCTCGATCGTGATTCCATATTTTCTTTGCAGCATCTCTATCTCAGCAAGGATAGCCTTGGCCTGCTCGTCCGGCTCAAGGTCCTGAACGACGGGTTCCTCAATCTGACTATACCGCCTTAGGTCTTCGTCATATAAATCATCGTTAACTCTTTCGTATCGCTTTTCCCGGATGAAATTGATATTTCTTTTCTTCCGGCCGCACTTTGGGTTGGCAGCCTTCCGAGTGAAGTCAGGTTTAGTCCGTGGATTTTCGCGTTCTTCGGCAAAAGGACGTAGTGAGCCGCATTCGATCTCTGGCAAATCTATAGCATCGGAATAAACCTGCCATTGTGCAAAGTCGATGGATTCCTCAGCCAGAACCTTTGGCTGTGGGCACATCGGGAATGGAGACTCTATTTTAGAATACGCGACGTCCGCTTCTGTCAGGTGTGCATGGAACTGTTCATCAATTGTTGCTTTGTCCACTCCCGGGAAAAGATACGCCAAAGCCTTTCCGGACAGTTCCGAAAGGAATTGTTTGATGTTCTGCGTTCGCTTGTCAGTCATTAGGTCATTCAATTTGTGGATGGCAAAGATAATAACATCATTATATAATTGCAATTCATTCATACCGGCCCGCCGCAAGACCATCCTCCCTGAAGGAACATACATTGCCCAGTACAGACTTGGAGGCACCTCCCGCACCGGAAAGAACATCGCCGTCAAGATTAGTAGGACTATAAAACACCTACCCTGCCCCACCAAAAAAGGTGAAGAGCAGGGTAGGCTGTCATAGTCATTTAAAGAAGGTTACCCTCCTTCGGCGGAAGGGATTACCTCATGTCCGAGTAACAGCCGTCAACTGTGACGGAGCCGCCGTCGATGATGTAGAGGTCATTGATGGTGGCGGGGTAACGGAGGATGAAATCCTTGAGGGTCACGTTCTTACAGTCCTTAAGGTAGACGAGGGTCGGGATGGTGGCGGCCTCTGGAATATGCTTCATCCGGATCTGGGCGTTGATGTCGTCCAGAAGAGCCGGGCCACGGCCATCGATCACGCCGGTGCCGAAGATGGACATATTCTCCACACCCTCACCCCAGAAAATGGCCTTGTGACCTTTGTAGGAGTAGATGTTCGTGGAACCGACGATCACCGCGCCCTCGCGGAGCCTGATGCTCACACCGGACTTAAGCTGAACGGCTCCGGTGATGTAACGCCCCACGCTGAACTCAAGTGTACCGCCGCCCTTGGAGGCGATGAAATCAATCGCGCCCTGGATGCTGGCAGTGTTGTCGCGCACCCCGTCGCTCTTGATGTTGAAGTTGGACGCCTTATACACGTTCTGGGAGAGTCCCATTACAGAAAACAGCAGCATAGCCGCCAATAACAATATCCTTTTCATTTCTTCCTGATGTTCTTGGTGTCCTTTGTGATGATCTGTTTCTTGCCCTTCGGAGCGGTCTCCTGGTCAATCTGAAGATTCTTCATCCTGAGACCGTTGACATCGTCGGCCACAAGAGCCGGACGATAGTCCTCGCCGTCAACCGTGATCTTCACGTTGTCGAAGACGATGCCGTCGGCGTGACGGATGTAGAAACCCCAGGCCGGAAGCTCCTTCCAGTTGGAGAACTCCGGGTAACGGGTCTCCTGCTCCTCGATCGCGTCAAGTTCCTCGTTGGAGGTTCCAGCGTAGGCATATTCAGGATCGGCATGACCCGGATAGACGATCTCGATGTTCTCAAGACGCACGTTCTCTATGCGGAGCCCCGGAAGTCCGGCGATGATGCTTGGGCAGACATTGCGCGGAAGATCCTCCACCGGACCCTCGTAGCTGTAGCCGGCGTCAGGCTTGTCAAGCGGGACCTCGGCATACATATTCTTGATCACGATGTCCTTCAGGAACGCCGTATGTCCCTCGTTGACGTGCCTTGTGCCGGTCCTGAGGAAGATAGGGTTGCCCGTGTGGATGCTCCGGAGGCTGTCGATCTCGACATCCTCGATCTGCGCCCCGTCAACGGTCGCGATGGTGATGGCGCTGCGGTAGGTGTCGAATATGGTCATGTTCTTGAACCTGAAGTGCTTGAACTTGCCGCGCGTGTAGGTTCCGAACTTGATGCCGTTGGCGCTGCTGCGTCCCACGCAATTCTCCACAAGGATGTTCTCGCTCACACCGTCGTTGCTGTGGCTCTTGAAGCAATAGGAGTCATCCGACGAGTCGATGTAGCAGTTGCGGACAATGACATCGCTACAGTCAACGACATCCAGACCGTCATTGTTCCAGTAGCACTTCGCATCGACAGTGACACCGTCAATCAGCAGATTGCGGCACTTGTCGTACTGCTGGGTCCAGCAGGCCGGATCCTTCAGGGTGATGTCCTTGATGGTGACATTGTTGCAGAGATACATGTGGATGTTCTCCGGCCTGATGGTCTCGTTGACACGGTCGTTGCCGAGTTTGTCGTCAATGAGTCCCATGTGGACGAAATCCACGAAACGGACTCCGACATCGAAGCCACGGCCGTCAACGACGCCCTCTCCCGTCAGACCGATGTTCTCCTGCTTCACGGCAAGGATAAGCGCGGTCCATTTAGCGTCCGGATCCTTCACATAATCGTAAGGATTCAACGAACCGACAAGCGCGGCATCCTTCTCGATGTGAAGGGTGACATTGTTCTTAAGATAAATGGAACCCGAAATGTAGTCCCCTTTGTCTAGCACGACACGACCGCCTCCACGTGAGGAAGCGAAGTCTATCGCGGCCTGAATGCTTGCGGTGTTCAGAGTGACCCCGTCCGGCCTCGCACCGAAATCACGGGCGAAAAAGTCCGTGGCTCCAAGCGAGAGAGCCGAACCGGCGAAGAGCAGCGCTGCGGCCGCGATTCCAAGTAAATTTCTCATCAGTAATGTTTTATTAATATAGTTTCACTGGTCCTATCAGTCCCGCGCTGACGTAAGGCTGCTTGCGTTTGATGACAAAACGCTGCGCCACCTTGTTGTCCTTGAGGGTCTGGATATAGTTGCCCATAAGGGTCGTGACTTTCACCTCGATGGTGTTATCTCCCAGGCGGAGCAGTCCGGTAATGTCATACACTCGCTCGCCGAACCACTTGACTCCCGCCGGTTTGCCGTTGACCCAAACCTCGCAGATGTCAGCCACCTTGCCGAGATTCAAGTACTTAGGAAGCTTTCCGGACAGTGTCACGGTCTTCGTGTAGGTCACCTCACCCATAAAGTTCTTGAACGTGGTGTCCTTCATATCCTTGAAGTCCTGAAGCTGGTCGAGGCTGGTCGTCCAGGTTGAATCCGGCCAGGTGTGGTGCATCTTGAGATTCCACCCGCCTGTCACCTGAATCTCGTCCTGTCCGTCAAGCGGAAGCTGTTTCCAAGCCGGAGCGCTACCGCCCATCCTGTTGAACACGAAGAGATAGGTCTCTGAAGGGCCGAAGCGGAAATGCATCCTGCCGTCCTTGCCGACAGGGAGGACGAAACGCTTGCCGGTCGCCGGGTCATAAAGCCAGGCGTGTTTCCCGGCGGTCACGGATTTCGGGAACGTGATGTCTGTCTCCCTGGCCTCGCTCATGTGAGCGTTCATAAAGAGGAACATGTCACTGCCGTCATCGGTAACGTACTGGTTCTGAAGCAGGAATCTGTCCGGAGCAGAGATTGTCAGGGTGTGCGGAAGGTTGTACTTCTCCATCACGCCGGTGTACCATTCAAGATATTTCCCGTCAGCAGGCTTCTCAAGCAGGACGAAATTGTCCTTATACTCCTTCAAACGCGCGACAGTTTCGGCGATCTGCTTGTCACGAGCTTCGAAATCCTTGAGTCCCAGCGATTTCTCTGGATATTTCCCGATGCAGAAGACCCTTCCGCCACCTTTCACGAACTCCTCCAGCTTGGCTAAGGTCTCCGGTGTGGTGCTTGTCACCTCAACGATGAACAGGGTACCATATTCCTTAGGCCCATAGCAGAGCTTGCCGTTACGGACAGTAGCGTCGCGAAGGATGATCTCGCTGACATAGTCCGCGCCACCGCCGTTCTTGTGGATGGCCTCCCAGATCAGCGATGTGTAAGGAATATTCAAGGCCACAGGGAACGGCTCGGTCTGCACGCCCATCGTGCTCCACATGTCGTAGTTGGCCGGCAGGATGGCGATGTCGGTGAACATGTCGGCGTTCTGGAGCTGGCTGGAGAGCCTGGCGCGGTAGTCGTTCAGCTTGTTCACGTAAGGCCACCAGGTGTTCCTCTCGTTGTGGAAGGTTCCGTACTGAACCCAGCCCGGGAACTCGGCCTCAAGCGGGGAGTAGTTGAAACCATGCCAAACAGAATGGGTTATACCGGAGATCGCGCTCATGTCGGAGCCGACCTTCAGGAACTCAAGACTGGTCGTGAACACCTTGTAGGTGTTGGTCATCTCCTCGGCGCTGACAAGACGCTTGCCGGTAAGGTGGGCCGCCGACGAGACATATTTGTCAATCATCGTGTAGGCGCGTCCGCGGCGGTAGTCCTCGTCGCCCATCTCCTCACCGATCCTGTGCTTGAGCCAGTTGGTCGTCCAGGACTCCCCTTCCGGAATGTCCTGACCAAGGGAAGACTCCTCGATAAAGAAGCCGTTGCCATAGGCCTGGGAGCGGGATTTCACACCCTTCTCCCTGCACCAGGAGAGGAACGTGTTCATGTACCGCTCGTTGAGCAGCTCGGCCTTCGTGAGTTCAAAGTCGAAACGCACACGGTTCACCTGGTCCTGGAACTTATCGCCTTTCTTTGAGCCATAGTCGAAGCTCTCCACATTGCCAAGTCTGCCGACCTTGAACATCGTGAACGGAAGCCAAGGCATCAGGTCGTAACCTCTGCGAGCCTTGAACTCCTCAGGGAAGTCGCTCGTCCAGTTGCAGCCCTCAAGCTCCATACTGTCCACGAAGAAAGCCCTGAGATGCTTTGACAGAGGTCCGAGCCTGGCCTCGATCGTGTCGGCCATGTGGTCCAGATAGCCACGCACGGCGGCGGAATCCATGTGGTTCAGGATCGAACCGGCCGCGCCCGGAGCACCGTTGATCACGCAGGCGAAGGAATCGTACTTCACCATAGCGTAGAACTGCCAGTTGCCCTTAGGCACATCCACAGTGATCACATCGCCTTCGATGTTGCTCGACAGGTCGATCGCCTCACTGAGATCGTTGATAGGGTCCGGAGCGAGACAGACCGACACAAGTTCCGGAGTGCGGCCGGTGTTCACCTTCGTCACTCCAGGATCTATATTCTTGAATATATTGAACTTGGACATCTCGAACCTCTCGCCCCCCGTCACCTTCTGCGCATAGGTGAGCATCACGGAGGCACGCTCCTCACGAGGCAGGGTCTCCGCTCCGAACGGCCATCCTGATCCGATGATCAGGTCGCAGGTCATCCCGATGCGCTCCGCCTCGTCGAACACGACCTTGAGCATATCGATCCACTCGTCGCTCAGCCACTTGAGCGGCTTGGTGTCCATCGCGTCAGCTCCGTACGGGAACGAGATCGGATTGATCTCCACTCCACCGACTCCCGCATCCTTGAGGATGTGCAGCTCACGCACAAGCTCCTCTGCCTCAACGCGGTCGCCGTTCCACCACCAGCGCACGAAAGGGCGGTAGCGGTTGTCCGGATTCTGGAACTGTTTGTAGAGATCCTTGGATGTCGTCCTGGCCGATGACTCGGCGGGAACGGCGGTCAAAGAGACCAAAGCCACAGCGGCAGCAGCCAAAAACCTGAATATTCTCATTCTATTATTCGTCAGCGTGATTTACAACCTTCGGCTTGCTTGAGTACACAAGGTAATTGTCGATGACGATGTTCATGTTGTCCTGCTTGTTGAGGAACTTGAAGGTCAGAGTGTGCTCGCCTTCAGGAAGATCGTACTTCCAGTAGAGGTCCGGAGCCGCTCCGTTGCCCTTGATAGGGTTCTTGGCCACAGCGGAGAGCTTGCCGTCGAGGTATATCTCGACCTCGCCGACGTAACCGGTGTTGTCGTTGTAGCCGGCTCCCTTGTAGTAGTGGCTCTTCACAACGATGCCGTTGCCCTTGAACTTGATCTGGCCGATATTTGTGATGGTCTTCTTGACGTTGACCTTGACTTGAGGATAGTGCCCCTCGAAAGCCTTCTCGTAGCGCACGGCCTCCGGCTTCTGAACCTTGATTGTAACATTGTCACCATCAATTGAGCCACCATTACGCTCGATCACCTGAAGGGCTTGGCTGAGGGAATATTCAGTGGCCTTGTTGATGGAGATGTCTGTGTAGACGAAAGGTCTGTCCTCAACCACCTCGCAAGGCTTCCTCCAATATTCAGGAATATTCTTGTAACCCATCATTACTCCGAGGATTCCGGCGGCCGACGAAGGGTTGCAGTCAGAGTCCTGGCCGCAGCGGGTGGAGATGTCGATGGTGCGGTAGAAGTTCTTGTCACCGTAGAGGAGACCGATGAGGATGTAGCCGCTGTTGATGACGGCGTCGATGTTGAACTGGTTGTCAACCCCGTCCGGGCAGCCGATGTCGTAGCCATAGTGCTTGTTGAACAAAGCCCAGGTTATGTGCCAGTCCTTAGGGTACTGCTTGTGCCACTTGATGACATCAGCCATCGCCTTATAGTAGTTGCTCTGCGCAGGGATGGCCTTGAGAGCCTCATTGACAACGAAGTTCATGTCATCACTGACGAAGGCGAGAGAAAGCATCGCGGCGACATACACGCCGCCGTACCAACCGTCGCCGTAGTTCATCATGTGGCCGATCTCGTCGCAATAGAAGGACGAGGCGTTGACCATTCCCGGAGCCATCAGACCGGCGTAGTCGGCCTCGATCTGGAAGTCGATGTCGTCGGCGTGAGGGTTGTTGTGCCAGTGGCCGGACTCCGGAGGCATCACACCGTTCAGGATGTTGTAGCGTCCGAGCTGGTTGGCGTGCCAGAGCGGGTATGGGGCATGGGCGAACGCGTTGGCGAAGGACTCGATCGGAGCGTCAAGGCCTTCCTTCTGGAACACCTCCACGAAAGTGAGGTCCATGTAGACATCATCGTAAAGCCCGGGAACATTGTCGAACCACCATTTGATCGTGTGCTCGTGCCACGGAATCTCGATCTCGTCGTTCATGAAGCCGGAGTACTTGAACTCTGTCGGTCCGCCGTAGGAGCAGCCGATGGTCTTGCCGGCCCAGCCGCCTTTGATTTTGTCCATGAGAACCTCCTTGGTCATCTTGACCTCCTTCGGGAACTTCTTGGCGGCCGCGTCGAATGTGGTTGTCAGCATAAGGACACCAGCGGTGATTAGGAATAAATTCTTGATTTTCATAATACTTTAGTTATTAATTATTTGTTGTTCGTAAAGACTCACTTATCCATGAGATGCCTCCCCACAGGATCTGGTTCACGGCCTGGGACTCGTGTGAGAGGGTCGCGAAAATCATCCCGAACTGTAGCGGAATGCCGTAGACGTAGGCCATCGCCGAAGAGACCAGAAAATGGAACGCGCCGAATCCGCCGGGAACCGGGATGACCGACGAGATGCTTCCCACAAGCATCAGAAACAGGGCGTCTGTCAAGTTGAGGCTGCGCAGCGCGTCCACGGTGAAAGTCAATTCCGGGTTGACGGCTCCGGGGGTTATTCCCTGGAGAGACCACAGGATCGTGGCGCTCATCATCCAGTAGCAGAACCACACTCCGACGGTCAGGGCTATGAATTTCCATGCTCCTTTCATACGGAGGCAACTGATGAATCCCTCCCAAAGCCCCTTGCAGAAATCGCGTACCTTGGCCAAAGGCTTCCATCTGTCAGCGAAAAGGATTGCGCACACTATGGCGGCGACAACTGCCAGACCAACGGCGATCAATGTGATGATCTTGCCGACGCTGACACCTCCCGAGGCCGCGCCGAAGACCACATCGAAGAAATAACCACCGAAACGTCTCCAGGTGAAAAGCAGGAACACAGCCATGACCACCGCCATCGCCACCAGATCGGCGGCACGTTCCATGGCGGCGGTGCCGAGAACCTTGTCAAAGGATGCCAGACGATGGTTCCCCTCCTCTGTCTCAGGATCCTTTCCCGAATGGGCGGTGATGTAGCCGCAGCGGACAAACTCCCCCACACGGGGCAGTACAAGATTCACCAAATAGCTGATGTTGACGGCGTTGAAGCAGGTGAGGCGGGATGTCTCCCTGTCGATCGGGAGCAGAAGCTCGCGCCAACGGAGGGCTCTGAGGAAGAACGCGAGAAGCCCGAACAGCATCGAAAGGAGGACAAACTCCCAGCGGCATGCCTTGATCCCTTCCATAAAGTCCGTCCAGCCGACCCCACGGAACGAGAAATACAGCAGTGCCGCCGCAAGAGCGATGGAGACCCCGTATTTAAGAATATTCCCGACCTTCGTCTTCATGTTACAAATATAATCAAATATTCCTTAACTTTGTGATTTGGCACGGAATGATAATCAAAATACGACAATATGAAATCAATTTTGGGAATAGGAAACGCCCTGACGGACATCCTTGCCGTCTTTCCTGACGAGACAATGCTCCGCGAGTACCATCTTCCTCCGGGAAGCATGCAGCACGTGGATCTGGAGACCGGCGACCGTATCTGGTCCAAACTCAAGGAGTTCGGAGTGAAGTACGTACCGGGAGGCTCGGCGGCGAACACTATCACATGCACGTCGATCTTCGGCATGCCGTCCGGCTTCATCGGCAAGATCGGCAACGACGAGTTGGGGCACCTGTACAAAAGCACCCTGGAGCAATACGGCGTGAAGACCACCCTTCTGAACGGAACCAAAGGCTCCGGACGCGCGATGTGCTTCATCACGGGAGCGAACTCCGAACGGACCTTCGCGGACTACATGGGAGCCGCCCTGGAAATGGTGCCGGAGGATCTGAAACCTGAATATTTCGAAGGCTACGACTACTTCCATATCGAGGGCTATCTCGTACAGAATCAAGACCTTATCCGCAGAGCGGTACAGATGGCCAAGGATGCGGGCTGCAAGATCTCCATCGACATGGCCTCCTACAACGTGGTAGAGTCCAACGAGGCCTTCTTCCACAATCTTGTGGACCGTTACGTGGACATCGTGTTCGCCAACGAAAGCGAGGCGAGGGCCTTCACGAAACAGGAACCGCGCGAGGCTCTTGACACGCTGGCAAGCCAGTGCGAGATCGCCGTCGTGAAGGTCGGCAAGAACGGTTCGATGGTGAAGGAAGGTGATGAATATCACTACATCGAGGCATGGCCGGCGGCCACGATCGACGCCACCGGAGCAGGAGACACCTACGCCGCCGGATTCCTCTACGCACACTCTCTCGGGATGCCTCTCAAGGTTTGCGGAGAAGTCGGCTCAATAATTGCTGCAAAGGTCGTCGAGGTTATCGGCACCAAGATCGATGTTCCGAGATGGAAGGATGCCAAGCGTGAGATCCGCGAGCTGATCGCCTCCGTAAATCAATAGACTATGCTTGATTTTTTAAAGACATATTTCAGAAAGAGAAGCCTGCGCAAAAACTCCAGTACAACACCGACGGGGATACTCCCGCTCGGCAAGATCCGTTCCTACGTCGCGATCATCGATGCGGAAGAGGGTACCTTTGACTCATGCAAGACCGCGATAATGAACTTTTTCCGTTCCAATGACATCAAGGGCTGCGTGTTCTTCCAGGATTTCAGGAAGATCGGAAGCGAGGACAGACTGATCACCAGCATCCAGACCACCATCACGAAAAAGGATCTGGACTGGCTCGGCAGACCTTCCCGGTACAAATTGAACGTGCTGGAGGAACAGGCTCCGGATCTGTTCATCTCGCTGGTCAAGAACCCGGACTTCGCCATAGAGTACATGGCACGCACATCAAAGGCCCGCTTCAAGATTGGCCGCAAGCAGATGGACGGCAATCTTTTCGACCTTGTGATCAGCGATCCGGCCGGCAAGAACATCTCGCAGCTTGAGAGTTTCACGGCCATCAAAAGCTATCTTACAAAGATTCAATAATCGCAATGTCAAACATTCTAAAAAACGCCTCCGTCGCCCTTAAGGGTTTCGCAATGGGAGCGGCAAATGTCATCCCAGGCGTGTCCGGAGGCACTATCGCCCTGCTCACAGGAATATTCAATGAACTCATCGAGGCGTTGAACGCCATCCTGTCCGTCTCGTCATGGAAACTGCTGATCAAAGGAGAGGTCAAGGAGTTCTGGAAGAATATTCATGGGACATTCCTTCTTTGGCTGTTCGTCGGAGTGATCGTGAGCGTGTTCTCGCTCGCCAAGCTGATGGAATACGTGCTCGCTTACCATCCGATCCAGACCTGGGCTTTCTTCTTCGGGCTGATCATCGTCTCGGCGGCCTTCATGCTGAGCGACATCAAGAAATGGAAGACCGCCGACACCCTCTGGCTGGTCTTCGGCATCGCCTTGGGAGCGGTGATCTGCCTCCTGTCCCCGACTCAGACGACAGACGCCTCCTGGTTCATCCTGATCTGCGGAGCCATCGCGATCTGCACGATGATCCTGCCGGGCATCTCAGGAAGCTTCATCCTGGTTCTCTTCGGGAAGTATGAATATATCATGTCGGCCATCAGCGAGCTCAACTGGCCTGTGCTCATCATGTTCGGAATCGGCTGCGTGATCGGACTCGCCGCCTTCTCCAAATTTCTGCACTGGCTGATAGCACATTACGAAAGGCCGACGCTGATCACCCTGATCGGTTTCACCCTCGGTTCCCTGGTCAAGGTCTGGCCGTGGAGCGACAAGTTCAGCGTGATGATGGCTCAATGGATGCGTGAAGGGCAGACCGCCGAAGAGGCCCGGATTGGCGTCGAGGCACTTGTTGACATTGGCACGGATCTCTCCACGCTCATCAATCCGCAAATCTTCTCCGCCCTCATCTGGATGCTCATCGGCGCCCTCCTCGTCGTCGCCCTGGAATGGCTCGGCCACAAGAACGCCAAAGATTAACCGGCTACGTGACAGACAATAAGCGAAAAGGCGAGGAGAAAACCTCGCCTTTCGTGATTCCGTAGGGATTCGAACCCTAGACCCACAGATTAGAAATCTGTTGCTCTATCCAGCTGAGCTACGGAACCATTCCACGTCTCACCAATCCGGAAAATCGGAAACGGACTGCAAATATACGAAATTTCTGAGGAATGCAAAAAAACAGCCCTAGAAATAGAAAACAGAAGATCGAAACTAGAAGTAGAAACCTGTGTTGAAGTAAAGGACGCCGGCTCCGTCCTGGGCGGAGAGAGCGTGGGCATATTCAATGTTCAGAATGAAATTGCGGTTGAGGATGAATTTTAGGGCGGCTCCGGCGGAGAGGTGGACGGTGTCTCCGGAAGCGGAGGTGATGAACTTTGAATATTGCTCCTTGAAGGCTCCAGTCCTGTTGCTGACATCAAAAGACCGCAGGGCGCTGACGCCGTCGCAGAAGCCGCTCAGCATCAAGCCGATGTCCTGATTCCAAAGAGTGAACCCGGCGAACTTCCAACGGAGTTCCGTGTTGAAAAAACCCATGCCCGGACCCGAAACCCTATTGTACAACAAGCCACGGACTGTCCTGTAGCCGCCGAGGGCGGAATTGTCATAGAGCGGCCCGCCCGGTGTGTAGAACGGAAGGACATACCACGGAGCGTCGGCGAAGTAATCCAGATAGTCCAAACGGTAGGCAAGTGTCAGACAATCCTTTGCCAAAGGAATATACTGCCGCAACGTGGCATGGATCTTAAGATAGGACTCCGAGGAGCCAAGGAACTCCGGAGCGGCTGTGACTCCCGCCCTGGCAAGGATACCTTTTGTCGGAACACCCTCGAAGTCACGCGAATCGTAAAGCAGACCTAAACGGAGAGCTGAGGAATATTCACTGAACCGCTCCTTGGAAGGGATTATCCCCCAACTACGGTAGAGGCTGAACAGGGATATTCCACTATCCCCATTCTTTGGTTGGTAGTCGCTGATTCTGAATGCGTTGAACTGATAGCCGGCCTCCCAGAAGAGGTTGCCGGCGATTCTCCCCGTGAAGTCCGTCCTCGCGTTGGTGGTCGCGCGGGAAACCTTGTAGAAACCATCGTCAGCCGATGCGTCGTAGAACGTCTTGCGCCCACCGAAGCCGAAGAACTCCATCGCTCCATCGGAACAGTAGCTCGCCGCGACCTTCATCCGCACTTTCGGGAAAAGTCTGCCGGAGTCGAATGAGGCGGTGAAAGTCTTGCTCCCGCCGGTGTAGGCCGAGGCCTCGAGATACGCGCTGCTCCGGGGGTTCGGGTAAGTGCTGCCATCCCCGAAATCGTAGACGTTCAGCAGGCCTCCGAAAAGGACACCCTTCGCGGCGTCGAAACCCGCCAGCGGGAACGGGACGAAAGAGAAACCTGTCTTGACGACGGATTGACCATCCTCCGCGCGAAGCGGCGCAAGCCCAAGCGACAGGCAAAGGGCTATAAGGAATATTCTGGTGACGCGTTTGACCATACCGACTCGGTTCTATGCCAGGAAACGCAGGACGACTTCTGTCCAGTCCTCGCCGTTCGTGGCGTGAATCGCGTTGATGCCGACGTTACGGGCCGCCTCCACGTTTCTGGATCCGTCGTCGATGAAAAGAACCTGCGACGGGGCGACATTCTCCGCCTGAAGCATGAGACGGAATATTCTTTCGTCCGGCTTCATGACCTTCAGTTCGTAACTGAGGTAGATGCTGTCAAGGTACTCGTCAAGCGAATGGCCGTGGCCATCAAACTCCTTGCTCAGAAACCACTCCGCCACAAACGGATTGGTGTTGGACAACAGCGAGAGCCGGTAGCCCTCGGAGCGGAGCCTGCGGAAAAGTTCCAGGTTCCGTTCCGGCACTGTCGAGAAAAAACCCATGTAAGCCTGCCTGCACTCATCCATCGTGACCTCTCTGCCGGCCTCCTCGCCGACCCTGCGCCGGAACTCCTCCTCGCCGATCAGCCCCGTCTCAAAATCTCCGAAAAAGCCCTGCTGGCAGACAAGGTTGAGATACTTTTCTATGTCCTTGACTCCCAGATTCCTGAACTTTCCGATCACCACACCGAGATCCGCCGGAGCAATCACCCCGCCGAAATCAAAAACCACATTAGTGATGTCCTTCCTCATGTTCCCGAAATTTGCCGCAAAGTTAATCATTTTCATCAATCAGGAATCCGGAGGAATTTAGTATATTCACAAAAATTTTTGTGATGTACAGATTCAAGCAGGATGGCGACAGGTTTGTCGTCAGCATTGACAACCACCAGGAACTTATGGAGGCCGTCGCGGCGTTCTGCCGGGAACAGGGGATTATGGCTGGGGAGGTTAGCGGAATCGGGGCTGTGAGCAACGCGACTCTGAGGTTCCTCAACCCGGCCACGAAGGCCTACGTGGACAAGACTTTCAACGAACAGATGGAGATTTCCAGCCTTGCGGGGAACATTTCCGAGAAGGACGGCAACGTCTACCTCCATCTCCACGCCAACCTCGGAAGGGCGGACTACACGGTCGTCGGCGGACACCTTCTCACCGCCACCATCAACGGAGCCTGCGAAGTGTTCGTCAGGCGCTTTGGATGCAAGGTGGGCCGCCACTTCGACGAGGAGACGGGGCTGAACCTCTACACATTGTAAACAAGCAAGGGGAAAACCTTGCCCCAAAAGCCGTTACAACAGATGGAGAGAATCAACATCGTCGGATGCCCGCTGGGCGAAGTCAAGACACACCTCCGAGGCTACGGAAGCATATTCATAATCCACGACCGCAATGTGGGTGGCATCGTGGAAAGGCTTGACATTGAAGCGAAAGGAATATTCCCGATCGAGGCGACGGAGGAAAGGAAGACTCTTTCCACGCTGCTGGAGATCGAGAAGTGGCTGCTGGAGGAAGGCGCTGACAGAGAGGCGTTTGTACTAGGCGTGGGCGGCGGGATCACCACCGACATCGCGGGATTCGCGGCCTCCGTCTACAAGCGCGGCGTGCGTTTCGGCTTCGTCCCGACCACGCTCCTCTCGCAGGTGGATGCGGCGATCGGCGGCAAAAACGGCGTGAACCTCGACTCCTACAAGAACATCATCGGCGTGATCCGTCAGCCGCAAGCGACCTTCATCTGCCCCGAAGTGCTGGAAACCCTCCCCTACCCGCAGATCCTGTCAGGAGCCTCCGAGCTGCTCAAAACATTCATAATCAACAACAAGGACAATGAATATGAAAGGGCTGTGAATATGCTCGGGAATATTCATAGACAGGCGTTGGAAGGAGCCGCCGACACCGCCGTCCGGGAGTATTCAGGGACGCTCCGGGAGCTGATAGCCTCCGCCGCACAGGTCAAGGCGGGCATCGCCGGAAGGGATCCGGACGAGCGCGGGGAGCGCCGCCTGCTCAATCTCGGCCACACTTTCGCCCACGCCATCGAAAAGAATTCCGGAGAGACCGTCCCGCACGGCATGGCGGTCTCGATGGGCATCATTCTGGCCGCCCGTCTGGCTGAGGCGCTGGGGCTTACGACCGGCCTAGCCGATCGCCTGAAAGCCGACTTCACGGCCTGCGGCCTACCCGTAGAAAGTCCGTACTGCGTTGACACTCTGGCCGATGCGATGAAGAAAGACAAAAAAGCCGATGGCACCGTCATACATTTCGTACTCCCCCTCGGCATCGGACAAGTCGAAACACATGACCTCCGGGTCGAGGAGGCCGTGGAGGCGTTGACAAACAGTAAATGATTAATCAATAAAACATTATGATCTGCACAACCATACAGAACAGGACGCTGGAAGATATAATCGGGCTGCTGGAGGGCAGCGAGCCACGCATACAGATGGCGGAAATCAGGCTGGACAGATGTCCGCTTGACATTGAGGAGATTGAGAGCCTGTTCTCTTCCTTGGACACGCCGCTCGTGGCCACCTGCCGGGTCGTTGACGACGGAAACGGAACTTGGGAAGAGGCCGAGGAGAAACTCACCGCCGCTGTCGAGGCCGGAGCCGCGTTCCTGGATCTGGAGATCGAGGCTCCGAAGGAGGTCGGCAAAAGGCTCCGCAGAGCCTGCACTGAATACGGCACGACGATGATCCGGTCGAGTCATTTCTTCGCCGGAACGCCCTCCGACGACGTGCTTCGGAACACCGTGGAGAAGTGCAGGAAGTTCGGCGGGGAGATCGTGAAGATCGCGGCGATGGCTAAATCCGGAGAGGATGTCGCCAGGGTGCTGGGACTTTACTCCCAGGAACAAACAAGCCAAAGACAGGCAGAGCTGATCGCCTTCTCTATGGGGGAGACCGGCAGAGCCAGCCGTCTGGAATGCCTGAGGCTCGGCAGTCCGTTCACCTACGCCGCCCTTAATGACAACGAGGCCGCCGCTCCTGGACAATGGACTTACTCTGAGATGATTGCCGCCGTCTATGGTGAAAGGAGACCTCTTCATTGCGACACTGCTTTGAATATGCCGGCCTCAAAGAGTTTCGCCCAGCGCGCCATCATCGCCGCCGCCCTCGCCGATGGAGAATCCAGACTTGAAGGCTACTCCCCTTGCGGAGACAACGAGGCGGCCATCGAAGTCGCCAAGGCACTCGGAGCTGAGGTCAGGGTCGAAACGGCCGGCGTGAGGTCGGATCTGTCTGACTCTTCGACAGACACGGCGACCGGAACCACGCTGACAATCAAAGGCGCAGGTTCCTCGGTCAACATGCCGGACAAACTGAATGTCGGCGAATCCGGCCTTCTGACCCGGCTCATGATCCCTATCGTCGCCGCTCTCGGAAAAGGACAACCGATAGAAATCGACGGCATCGGCACCCTCCCGGCCAGACCGCTGAAAGGCGCATCCGAAATCATGGCCGGTTTTGGAACGGTCCTGAGGCCTATCAACCCTGCACCCGAAGTCCACGTGCCGTTGACCGTCCAAGGCCCGCTACTCCCCGGCAAGACCAGCATCTCCGGCAAAGGCGGATCGCAGCTTATCTCCGGTCTGCTGATGGCCCTGCCTCTTCTTCCGGGAGACTCGACCCTGCATATTCATGACCCAAAGAGCATTCCATATATGTTCATCACAGCGGACGTGCTTCGCCGTTTCGGCATCAAAATCAGCAGCGAAATGGAGGGTGGAGAGGATTTCCTTGAGACGCAGGACTGGAGCCTCTGCACCGGCATCACATTCAAAATCAAGGGAGGACAGAAATATTCACCCGCGGCCTTTGACATCGAAGGCGACTGGAGCGCCGCCGCCAACTTCCTGGTGGCCGGAGCGCTGTTCGGAGACGTGAGGCTGACCGGTCTGGACACGACCTCCCTTCAGGCCGACATCTCGATAATGGACATCCTGATGGAAGCCGGAGCCAGCCTTTCGCAGATTGAGGATGAGCCGCAGGACGAAGAATCTGCCAACGTGAAAGACAGCAACGACAATGAAGCGGCTGACGCTCAGGAGGCCGTCGCCCCGCAAGGTCACCGCGGCCTCATCACCGCCCAGAAAGCCCCGCTCCGCGCCTTCGACACCGACCTCAACAACTGCCCGGACCTGTTCCCGATTGTCTCCATCCTCGCCGCCTTCTGCCACGGACGCTGTAATATTCAAGGATTCAAGAGGTTGGCAAGCAAGGAAAGCGACCGCGGCGCGGCGATTCTGAATATGCTGACCCAGATGGGCGTGAGCGCCTCCGCCGCCGGCGACACCCTCTCCATCACCGGCGAGTCAGTAGAGAGCCGCCTCCTGAACGGCCATCTCCTGAAAGGTGGTGAATATACCTCCTCCCACGACCATCGCATGGCCATGGCTCTGACCGTAGCCTCCTGGTGCGCCGACTCCCCCATCCAGATCGACGACACCACCTGCATAGCCAAATCCTTCCCCGCCTTCCTCGACGCCTACCGCCTCATTGAGCGTTAGTACGCCTGGAACAATGGTACGAATCATCTGCATCTGTCCGTAGGATTGTGGTCTGGCCGGACAAAATGTGAAAATCATAAACTTTGTCCGGCCAATATGGTTTTCACCGGACAACTACGCGTTGGCCGTCAGCGTGGCAGGTAAGTAGCTGATTTTCAAGCGAAACAAAGATGTCCTAGTGCGGAATCCAGCATCAGGACATATTCGTTTTATTCATTATCAATAAGTTAGATGCCGCGGCCTTTCAGGTCGGCGAGTACGATGGCGGCTACGGCCTCGACGATGACGGGGGTACGGAGGGCGAAGCAGACATCGTGGCGGCCTGGGACGTTGAGGGTGGCTTGCTCGCCGGTCCTGACGTTGAGGGTCTTCTGGGATCTGGTGATGCTTGAGGTCGGCTTGAAGGCGACACGGAAAACTATCGGGGAGCCGTTCGTGATGCCGCCGTTGACTCCGCCGGAACCGTTCTTGGAGGTAGTCACGACATCGTCTTTAAGTTCAAGAGGATCATTGTGTTCCGAGCCTTTCATCCGAGCGGCCTCGAAACCGTCACCGAACTCTATGCCACGGACTCCGGGTATCGAGAAGACGGCGTGGGAGACCAGCGACTCAACCGAATCGAAAAACGGCTCACCAAGACCTGTCGGCACACCGGTGATCCGGCACTCGACTATTCCTCCCAACGAATCACCGTCCCTGGCGGTTCTTTCCAGAAGGGCATCCCATTTCGACTTGTCGGACTCTCCCCCGATTTCAATCAAACTGGCCTCAAAGATGATTCCCGGACACATTTTCTTGGCAATAACCCCGGCGGCGACCAGCGGAAGGGTTATCCTGCCGGAGAAATGTCCGCCTCCACGAGGGTCGTTGAATCCGTTCCACTTGACCGAAGCCACATAGTCAGCGTGACCGGGACGCGGCACCGCCTTAAGAGCTTCATAATCAGAGGATCTAGTGTTGTTATTTCTGAATATGACCGCTAACGGAGCGCCCGTTGTCCGCCCGTCGAACACCCCGCTGAGGATCTCCGGCTCATCGGCCTCGACCCGCGGCGTGGTGCCTTTCGCCCCGCTCTTCCGGCGAAGGATGTCCGCCATAAAGTCCTCGACACCAAGCACAATGCCCGGCTTCACACCATCCACGACAACCCCGATCGCCCCACCGTGCGACTCACCGAAAATCTCCACCTTAAAATTACGTCCGAATGTGTTCATGTCCAAATCCGATTATCACAAGCAGACAACCGTCCGCCTAAAAAATATCGTCCTAATCCTCAGCTACCTTTTCCGCCGGAAATCAAACCTTTTGCACTCACAATAATTAGATCGGGAGCGTCTTGTGGCGGAGCCACGTGACTACTTCCGGAGTGAGGCGCGGAGAGAGTGTACGGTAGACGCGCTCGTTGTAGGCGTTGAGCCATTCAATCTCGGAGCGGTCCAGCAAGTCCCTGACGATGATCGAGGTGTCGAAATGACAGAGGGTCAGAGGCTCGAAACCAAGCCAGTGGCCGAAATCGTTCTCGCCGGCATCGACGCAAAGAATCACGTTCTCGTGACGGACTCCGAACTTGCCCTCGCGGTAGATTCCAGGCTCGTCACTGGTGACCATTCCCGGGATGAAGGCCTGACGGTTGAAATTCTGACGGAACTCCTGAGGCCCCTCATGGACATTCAGGTAGAACCCGATGCCGTGGCCGGTACCGTGACCGAAATTGCGCTTGACATTCCACAGCGGCTCCCTGGCCAGGATGTCCAGCTGGCAGCCGGCAGTCCCCTTCGGGAAAATGGCTTTGGAGAGGGCTATGTGGCCTTTCAGCACAAGAGTGTAGTCCTCTTTTTCCAGCTGCGAGCAAGGCCCGAGAGGAACCGTTCTGGTGATGTCCGTTGTCCCGAACAGGTACTGTCCGCCGGAATCGCAAAGGTAAAGGCCTTCGGTGTAGAGCTCAGCCGAACCCTCTTCCGGAGTGACATAGTGAGGCAGAGCCGCGTTCGGGCCATAGGCGGAGATTGTCTCGAAACTCTCCCCCCGGAACCCTTCGATACCGGAACGGAACTCGTGCAGCTTGACCGAGGCTTCATATTCATTGATCGCATCGCCCGCCTGCAGGGATGTCTCCAGCCAGTGCAGGAATCGCTCGACAGCGACGCCGTCCTCAAGATGTGCCTCGCGCATCCCCGCGACCTCGACCTCATTCTTGACAGCCTTTCGCAGCGCCACCGGCGACGCGCCCATGACCACGAACTGCGAGGCATTCTCGTTGAGGATGCTGTACAAGTCATAATTCAAGGTCGAAGGATCGACGAACAATGCCTTGATGTAGCTGCCGTCCACGAGATTCGAGAGTGCAAGCCCCACGTCGGAATATTCCTGAAGACTCACGCCGTCAGCGGTCAGCTCATGGAAGCTGTCCTCCGTCTCAGTGTCCTCCTCCGGAACCGCACCCTTACGAACAAACCATAGCACATTATCCTGAGTGACAAGTAGATAGGACATCACTACGGGATTGTAGGCGACATCCTGACCGCGGACGTTCAGCATCCATGCTATCTCATCCAAAGCCGTGAGGAGTATCGCGTCACGCCCCCGTTCGGCCAGCCACTTACGGATCCAGCGGAATTTCTGCGCCCTCGACCATCCAACCTGCTCTGTTCCAAGGGTAATGATCGGTGTCTGAGGGATTTGAGGCCGGTCTGTCCACAAAGCTTCGAGCATGTCCGGAGCATTGACAAAACGGACTTTCTCGCCGACCGATTCCTGGATGTCCTTCACGGCTGATGCCGTCATGCAAAGCCCGTCGAGAGCAACACAAACATCGTCAAAGTCCGAGAAATGCCCGGCAAGCCACTCTGGGATAAGGACTTGATCCGGCACGCGGGTCTTGTGCAGCTCCGCCCCGGCCTCCGGAAGCTGCCGGGAAGCCTGTATAAAATAGCGTGTGTCTGTCCAAAGGCCGACATGATCCTCCGTGATGACCAGGTCACCCTCCCCCGTGTAGCCGGAGAGCCAAGCCACCTGATGCCAGCGGGCAGCGGAATATTCACTGTTGTGCGGATCATTCCCCGTCACGATGGCGGCATCCCAACCCTTCGAGCGCATCATAGCCCGAACCGACTCAATCCTTTCCTTGAATATGCTCATGTCGTAATTAAATGAATATGACCGTGATCATTTGAATAACTTGCGCTTGAATATTCTTATGGCCAGCAAAAGCAACTTTTCGACCGGAACGAACGCAGAAAGACCTCTAAGGCTGGAGAACAGCATGTTGGATGGCGTGAATGCATCCTTGACATCGGACAGAGACTCGCGCATCAGAAACTCTCTGCGGACCAAACGCTCACGTACATCTTTCTGAGCCGACTCCAGCTCATCCATCGTCTTGATTTCTGAATACCTCATAGTTTGTCTCCGTCAAAGAACAGTTTGATGAACATCGGCACGAAAGTGTTGCGGAACAGCCTCTTTCTCAGCAAGACGACAACCGCAAGAATCACCGCGAAGACAGCGGCCACTATCCCGGCCCCCGCCGCATAACTTCCGATCAACTCCCCTATCCACATCACTCCTCCGATGGCAAGCGCGGTCAGAATGACGGACACGATAAAAAGGACAAGCAGCATGTACAGCAGCTTGCCGAGCGTCAAGGAAAGCCCTTTGGCTGTTCTCAATTTAAGGTCATCGATCCGGGCTTCGACATAATCCGCAGTGTTCTTGCCAAGATCCTCAATCGGTTTTGTGAACTCACTCATCATCAGGCGTTTTCAGATTGTCTTTCGGCATATTCAATGTCTTTCTGAAGGGCACTTTCCAATTTCTCCAATCGCTCGAAGATCTTCATCCTGACATCATCCTTCAAGTCCTCTGCCTGATCTTTCAACTCAGCCTTCAGGTCATCAAGTTCCATTCTCGCCAACCTTGCACGAGCTCTGGCCGAGTCAACGGCATCACCGACAGTCTCTTTCAGTTTCCTTCGGGTATCCTCGCCTTTTTCCGGAGCGAACAATAGTCCAAGGGTCAGCCCTGCCGCCGCCCCCGCGACAAACGCGAATAATGAATCTCCTTTCATAACGTTCGATTTTCACAAATATAACAATCCTTTCACAAATATTACCAACTTATTCGGCAACGAACAAAATACCGAACTTAATTTTGAACAGTCAAAACAAGATAAGAACAATCCTGGTGATAAAGTGAAATAATCAAGACCGCAACGTTTTCTAATTGTGCATATTACACATTTAGTACAAATTATTGCTAACGCTATACTCTTAACAAACAACGATTTAGGTCAACAAATTTAGACCCCGAATCTAAACACCATCATAAACACCTCATATTCAACATAATGCAAAAGCGCAAAGTAAGACTATTTTTCATTGGAATTTCATGGATTCTTCCGAACTTTGCGGCCACAGACATATTCACACATATTAATAACTACTAATTTTAACTCACCTACCAATGAACAGGAAAACAACACACTACATTTCTGTGCTGCTGACTGCATGTGTCACACTTTTGGCAGGCGGATCATGCGGCGATTCACTTGACGCGGATCAGACAATCGAAAGAATCCAACCTGACGGAAACGAAGGGTTCACACTCGAAAAGGCGAAATCAGCGTTCGAAGCGGAATATGACGGCGCCGTGAAAGTGCCAATGGATGAGACACACTTCGAATCTCCGTTCGTCTGGGAGTCCGGAGACATCCTTCCTGTTTGGAAACTCGCCGAGCGTCATGAAGACGTCAACACTGACTATTTCTCAGTCCCGATTCTGACCTCCAGACGCTACTACGCCACCTGTGAATCCCGCAATGACGCCGATCTGATAAAATGCCGTCAGGAACTGCTCATCAGCAGGAAAGCGTCAGGGAAGACAACCTCACGCATAGTGTTCCACATTCCGACCGACAACACGCGACCAGATGATGACCGCACGCATTTCACCGGACTCCTGGTTTACACCGACCTCAACGGAAAGTTCAGAAAGATCGAGCGGTACGAGAACGGAACTCTCGTCAATGGCGTTTACTTCGGGGAAAAAGAATCCGCGATAGCGGGCGAGAGACATTTCATCCTTGTCAATCAGATCATGGAGGGAATCACTGTCTTCAAGGTTGGAGTTCCGTCTGTCACCCTGCGATCTGCCCCTACCGACACCGTAGAGATCAACGACACCATCGCCGGGTCAATCTGCATCGGCGATTGCTCTCCGGATCAGTGGTGGCTTGATTCGGATGACTGGTACTACAACCAAGACACCGGTAAATGGGAGTTCTGTCCGGATTCATCCTACACCGGTGATTACCCATGGCCTGAGGATAACAATTCCGGAGGCAACGGTGGAGGCACACCTACTAACACCGGAAGTTCAGGTGCTGAGCATGGCTCTGGAAACAGCAATCCGTCACATGACCCGAATCTTCCAGCGGACTACTTAAAGGATATTGGAACCATTGACTACTACATCAAACGCCATGATGATTATTGTCGTAGAAACAATATTAAGAGTAAACCCGAGATATACTATATTAGTTATGGATACAAGTATTGTAAAAAATTTGACGAATTGAAAAAAAGTGGCGTTCTTTCATCCAAGGGAGAAGAATGGGTCGAAAATACCACTAATCTTCTTCAAAAAGAAATGGAAGCCTTAATAAGAGAAAATCCGACTATTGAAGACAATTTAGAAAACCTGACGACAGCTGCTTTTAAAACACACCCCAAAGCATATATAGAGGGTGGGATTCTACAATTAGAAATACTGGACAAAATAAGAATCATTACAACTATTGAATTTAAGGATATTATCTCAAAATTAGGACGTGAACAAGTCGCAGAGGTTGTCAATGCCCAAATAGGATATTATATAAAGCATCCAAGCGAAGCAGTACGTGATGCCAGGTACATGAAAGAGAATTGGAGCGAAATACAACAAATCCTGCATGACTATGTATTCAAAGACAATGTAACAAGAAGTGGACAGTTTGATGAGACTGAGTATCCATACTATGACTTCATGGAATTAGTCTTTGGCGAAGTCATCTGCTACTTCTACGAAACAGTGGACGGATTCGAGTTGAATGATTAATGTCAAGGTCATGAAAAGAACAATCATACTCATCCTCCTCACGCTTACTTGCGGATCATGCTATGTAAAGCACACAGGTACTCCCGCAGGCTACGAGATTATCGAGTATCCTGTCGAGAATGGAATCGGAACGGAATATCATCCCTCGGAAATTATTCTTTGTGACGAGAGGACATGGGTGTTGTCTGCACGGAACAAAGATGAATTCAAAACGGGGCTTTTTGTGACCTATGATAGCGGCAAGAGCTGGAAGAAGAACAGTGATTCCGACAGGGGAGAAATTTATGAGAATCTTGTTTTTGACCGGGGGATCCTCTTCTGTTCGTCTTATCACAGTTCATGGAATAAAACGAACACGATTATGGCATCATATGACCTCGGAGCGACTTGGAATGAACTCTGTTCTTTCGTTAAGGAAATCGAGAAGTTCATGGTTACAAACGACAACACCTTTGTCCAATTATATTCAAGCTACCACGATGAAAAAGCAGTAAAGCCAGACAACAGACGCTCAATCATTTATTCTGATGATAATTGCAAAAACTGGAAGACGGCATTTAAAGGAGAAAACTTCACATCCTCATTTTCTAAGAATATAGTACTCGATGTGGACAAAGAAAATGATTACCGGATAATCAGCATTAATCCACAAACACAAAAGTTTGACACAATCCGAACTCCATGCCGATCACCGATGCAAGTCATAGCTGGGGAAGATATCATAGGGATATGGAATGATCGTAGGGCAGACTATTTTAGGATTGTCAAGGACACAGCCGTTTTCTTGTCACGCATAAAGTACGACATGATTTGGACAAGCCATGTCCCTATGGAAATATATCAACATGGAGATATTGTTTACTCTTCTGTCCTTGTGCCAAGCGTAGAGTCCAACATAAAAATGTTCGTTTCAACGGACCATGCAAAATCCTGGACGCAGGTTGACACGAAAGGCCCAATGGATAAAGAATATGACCGGGTTTGGACTCCAGTAGGCGAAGCCTGGTTCATGGCCGGTTATGACGACTTCATGGTTTCCTACTGCGTCGGCGAGAAGGACGGCCAGAGGCAGGACTTCATCAAGATCATCAAGCCGAAATATTAATGCCAAGGTCATGAAAAGAACAATCATACTCATCCTCCTCACGCTTACTTGCGGATCATGCTATGTAAAGCACACAGGTACTCCCGCAGGCTACGAGATTATCGAGTATCCTGTCGAGAATGGAATCGGAACGGAATATCATCCCTCGAGACTGTTGCTTTGCGATAATAATAAGTGGATTTTATCAGCGTCACACAAACAGGAAAAGAGCTCCACATTTTTTACGACCAGTGATGGGGGGGAGGAATTGGGAGAAGAAATTCAGTCCTGGTGGGGGCTGGAATTGCAACAATATCGTGATACAGGATAGCATCTTATACTGTTCTTTTTACGATTTGGTAAGAAGAGGAGTGACTGTCAATAGAGGTCGGGTTATGTCATCAACAGATTTTGGATCAACGTGGAAAGATCATCTTTTATTGAATGACGAAGTCCAGCAATTACTGGTTGCTGATCAAACGATAGCGGTCCAGCTTCTTTCCGTTTCAAAAAGAGACGGAAAGAAAACTTATGACATAGGTTATTCCATTGTTTTTTCACATGGCGATGATAAAATTCATTGTCTTCATAGTCTTGATAACGCCTTTTCATATAGTTTCTCTCAAGACAAAATTGCCGTTGATGTAAACAATGGGGACTATATTCTCATAATCAATCCCGCAACAGAAAAAATTGATTCAGTCCGAAATAATTTCAAGACTGCCTATAAATTTATTTATGGCGAGGACATCCTCGGAGTCTGGAACGGGAAATTGGCTGATTACTTCAGGATTGTCGGGGATTCCGCCCACTTTGTGTCCCGCATAAAGTTCCAGGGTCCGTTTAGCGATCACATCCCGGACAACCTCAATTCTTTCTCTGAATATGCTCATTCGACAATTTATGAATATGACTGATTATCACCTGAATAGCCTACGCTTAAAGATCCGTATGGCCACAAGTAGCAACTTCTCCACCGGAAGGAACGCCGAAAGGTTCCTCAAGCCGCTGAACAGCATGTTGGAAGGCGTGAACGCCTCCTTGACATCAAGAAGCGACTCACGCACAGCAAGTTCCCTGCGCCGAAGGCGCTCCCGGACATCTTTCTGGGCGGACTCCAGCCCGTCCATCGTCTTGATTTCAGAGTATCTCATGGCCTATCTGTCCTCGTCAAAGAAAAGCTTGATGAACATCGGAACGAAAGTATTGCGGAAAAGCCTCTTTCTCAGCAGGATGACAATCCCCAAAATCACGGCGAACACCACGGCCACGATCCCCGCGCCGGCAGCGTAACTGCCGATCAACTCCCCGATCCACATCACGCCACCGACCGCAAGCGCTGTCAGTATGACCGACACGATGAACAGGACAAGCAGCATGTAGAGCAACTTGCCGAGCGTCAGGGAAAGCCCTTTCGCCGTCCTCAGCTTAAGGTCGTCGATCCGAGCCTCAACATAGTCGGCGGTGTTCCGGCCAAGATCCTCGACAGGTTTAGTGAACTCGCTCATCATCAGATGTTTTCTGAACGCCCATCGGCATATTCAATGTCCTTCTGAATGGCGCTTTCCAGCTTCTCCAGACGCTCAAGGATCCTCATCCTCACATCCTCCTTCAGATCCTCAGCCTTGTCCTGCAGCTCAGCCCTGAGGTCATTGAGTTCCATCCTGGCGAGCCTGGCCCGCGCCCTGGCCGAATCAGCCGCATCGCCGGCAGTCTCCCTAAGTTTCCTGCGAGTCTCCTCGCCCTTCTCCGGAGCGAACAACAGCCCCAGAGTCAGCCCCGCGGCCGCCCCCGCGACAAACGCGAATAAAGAATCACCTTTCATAACATTCGATTTTCACAAACTTACATAAAAATCTGCGATTTTTACGCCCGTCCCATAAGAAAGGAACAGTTTTTTAGAGGAAATATAAACCATACTGATCAGAAATCCAATTCATCAGCGCCGATTTCTGTTTGCCAACACAAACGGAACTCCTCGGGCAAGTGACAATAAGGCCATAACGCAACCCGTGAGTGTCCCGCAATCCTTCCGGGCGACAGAAAAGGGTTCCACAATCCTCTCGTGCGCAAAAGTGACCCTCTCACGTACGAAGGCCTTATTTTGATCCTCCTCGTGAGCAGGAAGGCCAGGTCTGCGCACGGAAAGGACTGCCGAGGCTGCCTCGTGAGCAGGAGGGCTTAGTCTGCGCACGGGAGGGACTGCCGAGGCTGCCTCGTGAGCAGGAAGGCCGGGGCTGCGAACGGGACCATAGACATTATTTTCTGACAGGGGCGCACTGGACGCCGAGGAGTTTCAGGGCGGAGACGAGGTCGGTGGTGACGGCTACTTTGTACTTGGTGGAACGGAACTCTATGCTGTACTTGGTCTGAGGGTCGTAGAGGTACATCTTCAGAGGGACGGTGCCTCGGTTGGACTGGATCAGGGACACTAAATCCTTGCGGAACCTCTCGGTCAGCATCGGGGTAGTGATGCTGATAGAAAAAGCGTTCAGCATGGTCTCGTTGACGTTGCCAAGAAGCATTATCTTCTTGACCCTGAAAGCGTAAGGCGAAGTCTTGCCTTGAGCGCGCTCCTCTGGCTTGATGAAATATTTCTCCTCGATGTCGCCCTCGATGTAAAGGTTCTCGTGCGGCTTCATATAGCTCATAAAAGCCTCGTGGTCACGTCCGAACAGCGCCAGCTCGTAGGCTCCGCTGTAATCCTCCAGTTTAGTCTTTGAATATGGCTTGCCGGTCTTCGTGGTCAGGGTGCCGCACTCGGTGACAAGACCGGCAACGGCAACCTTCATCTTCTTCTTGGAGGACTCACACTCGGCCACCAGCTTGTTCAGATTGGCCAGCTCGCATGTCGTAAAACTCTCAATCTCAAAGGCGTATTTGTCCAGAGGATGAGATGAGATGTACATCCCGACATATTCCTTTTCCTTCTGGAGCCACTCGAAATCATCGTCCGCGCCGACCATTTCAGGGATTTCAGGGCGCACCGGCCTCATCTCCTCGGCCTCGCCGAAGAGCGATGCCGCTGAATCGGCGGCGTCCTGGCAGTAAAGGGTGGCGTATCTGGCAAGTTCGTCGATGAACAGGTTGCCGCTGCGACAAGGCAGGAAGAACTGCTTGCGCTGGATGCCGAACGAATCGAAACCACCTGAATATGCAAGGCACTCTATCGCCTTTCTTCCCAGTGAGTTGCCAAGCCTCTCAACGAAATCGAACACATCGGTGTAGGTACCGTTGGCTGCCCTGTCGGCGATGATCGCGTCCGCCACATTGGAACCGAATCCCTTGATCCCCTTCAGGCCAAAACGGATGTTGCCTTCCTTGTTCACGGTGAAGTGTGAATATGACTCATTGACATCCGGGTTCAACACCTTAATCTTGTGAGCCTTGCAGTCGGACAGAATCTTCTTTATCTCCGGCATGTTGGAGAGGTTGCAGGAGAGGTTGGCGGCGAAGAACTCGGCGGGATAGTGGCATTTCAGCCAGCCGGTCTGGTAGGAGACCCATGCATAGCAGGTGGCGTGGGACTTGTTGAAGGCATACTGCGCGAATTTCTCCCAGTCCTTCCAGATCTTGTCCAGCATCTTCTCCGGATGGCCGTTGGCCTTGCCGCCCTCCATGAACTTGTCCTTGAGCTCGTTCAGAATCGTTATCTGCTTCTTGCCCATCGCCTTGCGGAGCTTGTCCGCCTGACCCTTCGTGAAGCCGGCCAGCTTCTGGGAAAGAAGCATCACCTGCTCCTGGTAGACGGTCACACCGTAGGTGTCCTTGAGGAACTCCTCCATCTCCGGGAGGTCATATTCAATAGGCTTGAGTCCCAGTTTTCTGTCCACAAAGTCCGGGATGTAGTCCATCGGGCCCGGACGGTAGAGGGCGTTCATCGCGATGAGGTCCTCGAAACGCTCAGGATGCAACCTCTGGAGCCAGGTCTTCATGCCCTCGGATTCAAACTGAAAGACGCTGTCCGTGTCGCCGTGTCCATAGAGTTCGTAAGTCGGCTTATCGTCAATCGGAATCGCCTCGATGTCGATGTCCGTACCAAAGCGCAACTTAATGTTGTCCAGACATTTGTGGATTATGGACAGGGTGTTGAGTCCCAGGAAGTCCATCTTCAGCATGCCGACCTCCTCGATGTAGTGGCCGTCGTACTGCGAAGTCCAGACATATTGCCCCGATTCCTTGTCCATCGAAAGGCAGATAGGAATATAGTCGGTCAGGTTGCCTCGTCCGATGATCGTGGCGCAGGCGTGCATTCCGACCTGACGGATGCAGCCCTCCAGCTGACGGGCATATTTCAGAACCTCCCTCACCTGCTCTGTTCCGTTCTCCAACTCTTCCTTGAACTCAGGCACAAGACGATAGCAGTTCTTCAGGGTTATCTTGACATCCGTGTCCTCCATGCCCCTCTGATAGGTCTTCTTGACCGTTTTCTTCTGACCCGGATTGTCAGGATCATCAACCTCGACATCCTTTTCCACCACCTTGAATCCTGGCTTCAGATCATCCAGATCCGGATTGAAGAGATATTCCTTCTCCACCTTTTCACTGAGGCGGTCAGGCACCATTCCGGACAGGCGGTTGGACTCATCGATCGACAGGTCATGGATTCGCGCCACGTCCTTGATGGCTCCCTTGGCGAGCATCGTGCCGAAGGTGATCACCCGGGAGACGTGATCCTTGCCGTAGGAGTCCTCGACATATTTATGCGCCAGGGACAGATCCTCGAAATCGACATCTATATCCGGCATCGAGATTCGGTCCGGATTCAAGAAACGCTCGAACAGGAGCTGGTACTTGATCGGATCCAGGTTGGTGATTCCCAAGCAATAGGCCACCACGGATCCGGCCGCGGAACCACGGCCCGGGCCGACCATGCTGCCCTTCGCCCTCGAAGCCGCGATGTAGTCCTGCACAATCAGGAAGTAGTCCGGGAAGCCCATACGGCAGATGGTCTTGAGCTCGAAGTCTATCCTCTCGGACTGCTCGGCGGTCAAAGTCTCCCCGTAACGTCTTTTGGCTCCCTCGTAGGTGATGTGGCAGAGATAGGCCACCGACTTGCAGAACTCGTCGCCACGGTAATTGCCCTTCTTGTCGCACTTTCCGACCTCGATGACATCCTTGTACATATTCAGATAGTTGTCCAGGTCGTCAAGGAAGGCCTGGTCGATCTGGTACTTGGGAAGCACATGGTCGCGGTCGATCTGATATTCCTCAACTTTGGAAGCTATCTCCAGGGTGTTTTCCAGCACTTCCGGATGGTCTGGGAACAGAGCGGCCATCTCCTCCTCGCTCTTCAGGTACTCCTGCTGGGTGTAGTGAAGGCGCGGCTCCTCGTTGATCTTCTTGCCGGTGTTCAGACAGATAAGATGGTCGTGCGCGGGGCCATCCTCCTTGTTGACGAAGTGGACGTCATTCGTGGCGACCACCTTGACACCCATCTCCTGAGCCAACTGGAATATTCCCTCATTGCTGATCTTCTGCTCCTCATAAACATCCAGCGACAGCCCCGGGACCTCCGTCTTGTGGAGCATCACCTCAAGGTAGTAGTCGTCTCCGAAGACCCTCTTGTGCCACTCTATCGCCTTTCTCGCCTCGTCCATCTTTCCGGCGACGATGTTCTTGGGGATCTCGCCGGCAAGGCAGGCGGAGCAGCAGATCAGATTCTCGTGGTACTTCTCGATGATCTCGTGGGAGACCCTCGGCTTGCCGTAATAGAGACCTTCGATGTGACCCTGCGACACGATCTTCATCAGGTTCTTGTACCCGTCGAAGTTCTTGGCCAGAAGGATGAGGTGGTAATATGACCTATGCTCGCTGTCCTTGATCTTAGGGTCGTAGTGGCGTGTCACATAGACCTCGCACCCGATGATCGGCTTGACCTTGAAATGCCCGGTAGCCTTGTCCACATGCTTGCCTGCGAACTTGAAGAACTCCTTGACACCGTACATGTTGCCGTGATCCGTGATGGCCAGGGCCGGCATCCCCATCTCCTCGGCCCTGTCGAACAAGGTCGAGATGGAGGAGAATCCGTCAAGAATCGAATATTGCGTGTGGACGTGAAGGTGTACAAAAGCCATGGTGACAAGTCATTTTTTCAAGCGCCAAGCCAAACCCGCCCATCGCTGGACAAACGTCTCCCGACAAAAGGCGAATCGCAGCAATACAAAGATACCGAAAAACCCTATCCCCGCAAAGCCGCTCTCCCCGAAAAGTTATCAACACCTCGGAAAAAGTCCCGATTTCAGCCACATAAAACTCAGAATTATTCCCGAAAATAAGAGTAAATAGTCGGAAAAAGTCCCGATTTTAACCACCCAAAACTCGGAATAATTCCCGATACTATTTGTTATTCAATTGATTTATTGTAAATTCGCAAAAAATATAAAAAAAAGAAGCCATGCTATATAGAAAATTCGCAGCCCATCTGGAAGACTTTCTCCGGAACGAACCTCGTAAGATAATGCTCGTCAATGGCGCCAGGCAGATTGGCAAATCGTACCTGATAAGGCACGTCGGCAACAAACTTTTCAAGAATTATGTGGAGATAAACCTGAAAGCGGACAAGGAAGGCTCCGGAATATTCGCGTCTGTCCGCAGTGTAGAAGAGTTTTTCCTGCAATTGGGTGCGATCGCCGGGAACAGATTAGGCAATCGGGACGACACGATTGTCTTTCTTGACGAGATTCAAAGCTATCCGCATCTGATGACGATGCTCAAATTCCTGAACGAGGACGGCAGGTACAGGTACATCGCCAGCGGCTCGGAATTAGGTGTGGCATTGGCGCAGACCCCTTCCGTCCCTATCGGCAGCATAGCCATCGAGCAGATGTATCCGCTTGATTTCGAGGAGTTTCTTCTAGCGATGGGATGCGGTCAGGACACTATTGACGGGATGCGGGAATATTTCCACGACAGAAAGCCGTTGAACGATTCCCTGCACAACTATATGCTCCGGCAGTTCAAGATCTATCTTTTGGTGGGAGGAATGCCCGACGCCATAAACAAGTTCATCAAGAGCCGTAACATCGCCCAAGTCCGTAAGATCCAACGGGACATACACTCCTTGTACAAGTTGGATGCGTCGCAATACGACGAGGAGAGGAAACTTGTCATCCGCAAGATCTATGACATGATTCCGTCCAACATGGAAAACAAGAAGAAGCGTGTCATCGTGAAGAACATCGAGCAGACCGCCGGCCACAAGCAGTTCAGCGACTACTCCGATGAGTTTGACTATCTGGTCAACTCCGGTGTTGCTCTCTCGGTCCAAGCCATCAGCAATCCGAAGTTCCCGCTGAAGGAGTCCGAGAGCAAGAATCTTATCAAACTATACCTCAGCGATGTAGGCATTCTGACTGACCTTCTTTACAGGACAAACATCAATGCGGTGCTTGGAGACGAACGCAGCGTCAATCTCGGCTCAGTCTATGAGTCTGTAGTGGCACAGGAGCTCCACGCCCACGGATTCACCCTGCACTACTACGACAACAAACAGCGTGGAGAGGTTGATTTTCTGATTGATGACTACGACAATCTCACAGTCCTGCCCATCGAGGTCAAATCAGGCAAGGATTACAAGGTTCACAGCGCCCTGGACGCCTTCCTTGACACCCCCGACTACCACATCAAGAACGCCATAGTCCTAAGCAACGAACAGAACGTCCACAAGGAGCATGGCATCACCTACCTCCCCGTCTATTACGTGATGTTCCTAAAGCAAGACAACATCCCGGAAGAAGATCTCGTCATCCCGAATCCGACTTTGCAAGCCTAGTGGCGACCGTGCACTTAGTAATCCTTAAAAAATAACTTGGTAATCTTTGATTGTCTTTTCGGTCTATATGTCTTTTCTCATCAGTCATGTGCCACCGGCA
>ENA-UADF01000071-UADF01000071.1-human-gut-metagenome-genome-assembly--contig:-NODE-71-length-30787-cov-19.138097_pt1 | contig 30787 bp, 26 predicted proteins | sample MGYA00244222_ERZ654245 | MGnify/ENA primary metagenome ERZ654245 (study PRJEB26926, sample SAMN06165019) | human gut metagenome | biome: ENVO:00009003; feature: ENVO:2100002; material: ENVO:00002003...
GTAACAAGGTAGCCGTACCGGAAGGTGTGGCTGGAACACCTCCTTTTTGGGGTTCAGCTCCGACAGCGGAAGCGCTCTTTGTACAAGGTTCGATTTCGGAACTCTGTACTAATCTTTCATTATTATATAGGCTCTTAGCTCAGTTGGTTAGAGCGCTACACTGATAATGTAGAGGTCGGCAGTTCAACTCTGCCAGGGCCTACTTTTATTTTTGATGCTTTCAAGTCAGAAAGATCGCGGATGACTCCGTTATCTAATGATAGTTGATTCTTCTAGCATCATGCTTCGGGGGTATAGCTCAGTTGGTAGAGCACCTGCTTTGCAAGCAGGGGGTCTAGAGTTCGAATCTCTATATCTCCACAAATTAATCTCCGCAAGTTATTCTTTCTTAGAAACTTGCGGTGATTTTCTTTTTGTCAATCTACCAAAATATCTACCAAATATTATTCATCTAATCTACCTTTTGCCCTTACTTTTCCAAGTATTTCAGGATTTTCGCTGATGAACTTGTCGAGTTTTGCTCGGTTGAACTTCCATACATTTCCAGTCTTGTATTGAACGTCTTTCGGCAAGATGCGACTCTTGATTATGTCGAACGCTTTGTTGTGAGAACATCCAAGATAGTCTTTAAGACCATCTGTTCCGGATATTACTTTGGGCAAGTTTGGCTCTTTTTCAACTGTTGAGGTCTCATCTTTTGGTTGAGGCTCTTTAATTTCGTTTATTCCCTTTTCTGACTTAATGCCTTTAATTGTTGCAATAGCTTTCCCAATGTTTTTTAGTTGCTCGGTATGCAGAAGATGACACGATAGCATACTTTCGCTAACAATGCCATTTTGTATCAGTGCCAATATGTTGTTTGTTGGTATTGACGCATATCCAAACTTGTTGATTTTCTCCTGTCTATCTTCTAATTCTTTAAGATATACTTCTTGCATTGATGGACTAAGGTGTATGATGGCTTCGATGAACTCTATTCGCATCTTGTCTAAAGATGCTGAATATCTGTTCAGTTCCATAGGGGTGATTGTGTTTGTATTTTCATCCCAATTCACTGATGGTGAGTTGAACTCATTTAGGTATGTGCTGAAGGTCTCGGTGGTGTCCATATTTGTTGTTTTATTTACTGTAATCCTCCTAATCATTGTCGCCTACGTGGTGAGCAGTGTAGGTCTATATCAATGTCTTATGATAATTTTCTACGGCTTTATATGTATTCTGAAAAGCCTTCTAAACGTACTGTTTTTTTCTTTGTATGAGTGCCTATGATGTAATCGTAAATGTCTGAAATCGATTTTTATTTGTTATAGTTCTCGTAAATTACTGATGTTCTTTTGGTTTAAGTCATTGAGATTGTCGGATTTCCTTGTTTGTCAATGCCGTAGTACCGCTTATTATTTGTTGCTTTTGTTCTTTCTTCATCTGTTCCTAATTGGGATTGTGGAACTACCTATCCTTTTCTGTCTTCTATGCTATTTATATTAAAATGATTGGTATGGAACATAAAAAACAATTCAAGCGGACATCAAGGTCGTTAAGCCAAGAAACAAGACGTAAAATCTCACAATCTCTCAAAGGTAAACCAAAGTCGTGGTCGCATTGCTTGCATATCTCTAAAGGGATGGAGGCATATTGGGGCAATGATAATAACTTTCCGGATGACGTAAACTCCTCAACAGGAAATGATGCTACATCAATGAGCGACTTGGTGTAATCCGTACAGTCAGACCATTGGAACTACCGATGGTCTATTTTTGTAATTTGTCGGCTAATTCAAGTATGTCTTCCTTGCGTTTGATTGTGTAAGCATCGTCTCCTATCATAATGCACCCGATAACCGTTGGCGATTTTCGCTCTATTAGGTCATTGACCTCAACATCGAGTACGTCTGCCACCTTTTGCAACCAAGCGATTGTAGGATTTCCGTTTAACGAGGCGGACAAACTGACTGGATTAATTCCCAACTTATCTGCTAAGTCGGCTAATTTCAAGCCTTTGGCTTTACATACGTCTTTGATTTTTAGTGCCATATAATAACTTGTTTGTGCAAAGATATGAAATTAATATGATAGTATTAAGCGATTGGATGATATTATGGGTAAAATATTAAATATTATTTGGATAATTCAAATTATAGTATTAACTTTGTATCGTTGGGTTAAGGTTATAATATTAATTGCTTTGCTTTATGGACACAATGATACTTACGAAAAACGCACTTACAGCCACTCGCATTAGAGTGATTGCTGATAGGACGCATTCCGAACTGATGGCTGGCACTAAGGCTATGATGATAGAGAATGCCAAGAAGGCTATGAGAATGGGATGTGTGCATATACTTTACCAAAAGGTGAATGGAGAACTGAGAGAGGCGTGGGCAACTCTTAACCCATCGCTCGTTGCCAAGCATATTAATGGCAATGGTGAAAGCCGTGAACGCTATGCGACTACCGCATACTTCGATGTAGAGAAAGGTGGCTGGCGTTCTTTTCGTTGGGAGAACCTTATTGCGGTTCTCTAATTAATTGTCCATTGTAAACATTATCAGACTATGAGCCGTATTCATTCAATAACAACTGCCGATTATCTACCGTGGGACACTATGTTAAATCTGATACATAGGTTATTCAGAGATGGTGATTATAAGATGTCATTGCTGATTGGATGCGGCTCGTTTTTCGGTCTCCGTATCTCTGACCTGCGAAATCTTACTTGGTCTCAATTGCTCGATGATGATACATTTACCATCAATGAGACAAAGACGGGGAAACGTAGAACTATTCGGGTCAATAAGGGCTTTCGTCAGCATATTGATGACTGCTATACTGCCTTGAATGTAAAGAACCGCTCGGAAAAGGTGTTTTTAAGCCAAAAGGGAACACCCTATTCGGTGCAGAGGGTAAATGTGCTATTCAAGGAGATAAAGACGCGCTATGGGCTTAAAATTGACCATTTCAGCACTCATAGCCTTCGTAAGACTTTCGGGCGTAGGGTTGTTGAGCAGGCTGGAAGCAACTCTGAAATGGCTCTCATCAAGCTCTCTGAAATCTTCTCTCACTCTTCTCCGATGATAACAAGAAGATACCTTGGTCTTCGCCAACAAGAGTTAAACGAAGTTTATGATAGCCTTGACTTCTGATGTAAATTGTATTTGTTGTAATGTGTTTAATATGAGATAATTGTAAATATACTTACCATCATTATGAGTAAAATTGGACTATTGTATCACATATGATTATAAACATATGAAGTTATAACGTATAATACAGTATAAGTATATTCTTATTGTGTATTTATATCTTAAGAAATAACTAACTTTGCATTATGAGAACAAATCATATCATATTTTTCGAAGCCTCACAGCATATGTCTGCTGTAAAAGATACATCTGTTGATTTGGTCGTTACATCACCACCGTATCCAATGATTGGGATGTGGGATGATATTTTATCTTGTCAGAACCCCGTAATTGCCGAAACGCTAAAGGATGGAAAACCAAAGGAAGCCTTTGAACTTATGCACAAAGAACTGGATAAAGTTTGGGATGAGTGTTATAGAGTATTGAAGGATGGAAGTTTCCTTTGTATTAACATAGGTGATGCGACAAGAACAGTTAATGGAGATTTTCGACTGTATAATAATCATTCACGTATTATATCACATTGTCTCCAACTTGGTTTTACTAATCTTCCAAATATAATATGGCATAAAGCCACAAATGCACCCAATAAGTTTATGGGTAGCGGTATGCTTCCGTGTGGGGCTTATGTGACATTGGAACACGAATATATCTTAATATTTAGAAAGGGTGGCAAACGAATGTACAAGGCGGAAGATATGAAGCGGCAAAGGAGGCAATCTTCATTTTTTTGGGAAGAACGTAATGCTTGGTTCTCGGATATATGGGAACTACGTGGAGCCAAGCAAAAGATTTCCAATTCTGACAGTAGAGAAAGAAGTGCGGCATATCCTATTGAGATACCATATCGGTTAATTAATATGTATTCTCAGGCAGAAGATGTTGTATTAGACCCCTTCTATGGACTTGGAACTACGGGGCAGGCAGCGATGCTTCTTGGTCGAAATAGCTTCGGTTTTGAGATAGATTGTAAGTTGAGGAAAAGCATTGAGGAGAATATAAGCTCATTCAAGATTGAAGGAGCTAATAGGTTGCTGAAAGCAAGGCTTGATAAACATTTGGAGTTTATAGCCGAATATACTTCAAGAAAAGGAGCTGTTAAACATAATAATAACTATCTAAATTGTGGTGTTATTACAGGGCAAGAAGAGGATTTGGAGATACATTATCTTCAATCAATAACTAAGTCAAATGATAGTCCTCTTGAATACGAGTGCTTATATGAGGGACAATCAGACCTAACACAGTTGCCGAAAAGTTCAAACACTTTATTCTAAAAAAGAACCAAGCTATATGTTTGGCTCTTTATTGCGATTAATCCTTTCTCGGAGAATATATGTCATTGTCGGTGGTGAAATCATCGGGATTGTATTCTATGACTATGCCGTCCTTTTTCTTTTCGTAATATACGATAGGAACTTCAATCGTCTCACTTAGCCTATTAGATTGTACCTTGTATGTTATTGGCTTGATACTTACTGGTTTGCTTCCAATGATACCATCTATTCCAAGAGCCTCTTGATTTACACTTGCCAATTGGTATGGTAATCCTAATGAATTACCAATATATGACACTATCGCCTCTTGGAACTTCAATCCGACATAGGTTTTGGTATAAACTAAGTCTTTGACCCAATTTTCAACCATCTGTCTGTCAATTTTTCCTGCTGCATCTTTCATTTCAAGAAACATTGAGTATATCTTATCAGTTGCGTTCTTGATTGCATCTGGTTGCTTTGAATTATACCATTCAACCCATTCTGATAAAGAAGACCCCTTGAACTCTTTTATTAGTTCGGACATTTGACCTACGACCTTGGGACGTGTGCCTTGTGCATCGCTATTGGCTAAGTTGATGATTTGTGTTGCGTACTTGGGAAAGGAGTACGTTGGGGCATTTGATAGCGAAGCTATTTGCTCATTTTTGATTTTGACTTGCATAAGGAATATTAATTGCTTTTGCAAAAATAGCAATTATAGTCCAAATGTTCACATTTCTCAGAAGTGAATATTTTATTTGTTGCTTAACTTATGGAATATCAATTTGTTATTGTCGATATTGCGCTTTTGGCGGAAATATGACATTCACTTTTGTCGTTGAGGCACGCTATTGAACATTATGCAAGCGTAGGGCATAGACCGAACTCTTTATAAACATCTTCCATTATAGCACGAACTTGGTCTTTTGTAGGGTGGTTTTTATTGTTGTCTTTGGGGATGACTATGCAGTCGTGAATATGGATGGCGTTCCATCTCTTGGCGTATAGTCTGTTGAGGATAGTTGTGAATATCTGAGCCTCCAAGTTCATCATCGCAACGGATAATGATGCCGTTGCCTTTTCGACTTTGAGACCACGGCTCTTCATATATTCTTTGATTTCATCGGATTGCTTGTTTGCCTTCCACGCTCCAATCATAGCATAAACGTTTGGGAACTGTTTTTTGAACTCCACAGCGTACTCTTTCCAATGATAGGCGTAAGGTGTGTTTGAATAGAATACTTCTTGGAACATTTGGACTTTTACCTCGTTTCTATCCATATCGGGATGCCGTGATGTGATGTCATCCCATAGTTGCCCAGTGCAAGTTAGATAAATATATTCAATCTCATCATCTTTGAGCTTTGCAACTTCTGTATTTTCTATATCGTTGATAATTAATAATTTTCTGAATTCTTTACCAACATTATGGACTAAGCACTTAGATGCTTCGTTAGAATATGACTTTATATGAGAAATAATATTATATGATGAAGAAATAGAAATATTATAATGCTTAAATATAAAGTAGTTAAACAATAATGGATGACTATTCTTACAATCTAAAGCAAAGTCTATGTTAAGATAAGTTTTAAGTTCTCTTTCAAGGTTGGTCAGACAATGATACATTCTACCTGCATTGTCTATTCTGTTTATGGTTTTATTCTTGTCTTTCAGAGCTTCAACCACAAAGCGATAGTAATAGTATTTGTTATCATCCTCTGAGACTTGTTTGTTAATGTAAGAGAATAATCCTTGCTCATCCTCAATTGTTATCTTCTTTAATGATGTTATGTAGTGTTCTCTGAATGTCTTTCCGTACTTGGCATCGACCTCTTTCAATGCCAAGTCTCTCATCTTTTCGTATTCTTCTTTGGTCTTGACTTTATATTTAATGATGCTGGCATTATTGCACGGAACTTTAATTACCTTATCGCAAACCAATGTGAACATTGTAGAGTGTTCGCCAATACTGAACATTTGTTCCTTTTTGACGGCATCGGTCTTGAAATCTGAGCCACGTTTTAGATAGCCCATTTCTGTGAATGTCTCCAACATCTGTTTATATTCGTGTCCGACGACTGCTTTGAGTATTGATGCAGATAGACTGAATGACATTGTGTCTTTTTTAGAATATGCACGCCGGATGAGAGCGTCTTGAAGATACTTGCATTTAGCCTCTATCTTATCCGTACTCTTTAGAACCCCACGTTTCTTATCGTAGTGCTTTAGTTCGGGGCGCAACATTAGTTCCTCTTGTGCCTTCAACTTTAGGTACTCCTCTTTGCCAATCTCATTGCTTCTGTATCTAAACTCAGCCATTGGAATGAACGGCTTATATTCCTTGACATCTTTCTCGTTCGTATTCTCTCGATACAAGTCAATATATCGTTGCATATCAAAACCATCTATCTGATATAGGTCAATGCTTGTATTCTTCATATTCTACTATTCTTTCTTCATTAACTATAAATACTATCCGATTATCTTTTATTCGCTTGACATCTTGTTTATTGCGTCTATGACAATATCCGTTCCTCTTTTGTTTGCTTTGATGTACGGCTTCATTGATGCTACAACGGAATGTGATGTTATGGCTGAAATCAATTCGGCAGAGACACCCTCGTTTAGCGCACTGACCACAAAAGTTCTTCTTGCGGTGTGCGAAGTAAGGTCTTTCTTGGGTATTCTTATGACTATCTTTTCATTAAGCCTATACTCATAATCTATCCATTCCCCTTTAAGGTCGGCAACTTCACCCAACTCCTTTAGATGTTCGTTATATTTCTGATTGCTGATGACAGGGAATGCACGGTCTTCTTCATAAACATATTCTTGATATTTTTTATAGATGGCTACTGCTCGTTGAGGTAGTCTGAAAGAAATCCGGTCATCATCTTTTTCCGTCAATATGTCTATTTCGTAATCTCCTTCTTCGCTGACTTTGATATTCTCTCTTTTCAACTGTGCCACATCTGAGTATCTCAGTGCGGTATAGCACTGAAAAACAAAGATGTCCCTAACCTTATCCAGCGGTTCATTATGGCTTAGGTCTAACGTGTATATCGTATTAAGCTCTTCCAATGTGAGATAGCGCACGGCTTTCTTCGCTTTAGGAAGTTTGGGCTTATATGAGAAGTATTCTGGGTTGATGCGGTAGTTCTTATCTCTTGCCCAATTGACAAACTGTTTGAAATAAGATAGATGTTTTTCTATCGCATCATTATACATTGTCTTTGCCAATTCGACCTTGAACCCATCCATCGTTGAGGTCGATAGTAAGTCAAATGTCATTTGGGGCTTGTATGTTTGCCATTTTAACTTCAACCGGTTGAATACAGTTATCATATCTTGTCCCCATCCTTTTGACATTTTTCGTTCTTCTATGAACTTGTCAAATAGATAATAGAACTCATTGGATTTGTCTCCTTTACCCTGTTTGTAGCTATAATTAAATTGACGTTTTAGTTCTTCCACGGATGGGACTTCATTTCTTGCAAGAGTGGCATTGACATACTCGATGCAAAAGTCTTCCATATTGTCCAAAGAAGAATTGATTATATTGTATGGAATACCATCCACCTTTACCCCTTGCTTCACTCGTTGCTTAGAAGCATTCCATAGGTTTGGCTTGATGTTATAGCCGGAGTATAAATCAACACGACCACTGTATGTTGCTCGTATGATGATTGACGCTCGTCCGTCTTTTCGTATTTTAGACAATGTGGTATTTGTGCGTAGTTTTGGCATAGTGCATAATATTCGTGTATAGAATACAAATATAATTAATCTGCCAAAAAATCTGCCAAAAAATCTACCAAAAATGTCCAAAATAATACAAAATACTATGGAATATTCAGTTTTGTAAGTGCCTGAAATTGGATTAATTATTAAAAAGATACGCTATGTTAAGGTATATGGGTTTTCATCTCTATATCTCCACAATAAGTCGGAACAGCAATCGCTGCTCCGACTTTTTTTGTGGTGATAAAACACCTCAGTCGTCTTGTGACAGCCCCGGTCTTGTGACAGCCCCGGTGGGGCACTGGGGACCGTATCCCCCAGACCCCTTGGGTCGCTACGCGCGCTATGCGCACGTTTTTTTCAACCCCCAGTCACTTCGTGACAGCCCCGGTGGGGCACTGGGGACCGTATTCCCCAGACCCCTTGGGTCGCTACGCGTGCTATGCGCACGTTTTTTTTCAACCCCCAGTCACTTCGTGACAGCCCCGGTGGGGCGCTGGGGACCGTATTCCCCAGCCCCCTTGAGTCGCTTCGCTCCGAGTGGTGTGATTACGAGCGGATGATCTCTACTTCGCCGTCAAGGCCGATTTTGATGATCTGGGAGGCTAGGCCGGTGGCACCGGCTTCGAGACGGGGGTCTACGGTGTAGTCAACCGCGTTTTTGATCTCCTCGGTGATGTCTGTGAATTTCTTTGGGGTCGGCTCTCCTGAGATGTTGGCGGAGGTAGAGACGATCGGTCTGCCGAGCTTGTAGGTCAGCTGTTGGCAGAATTCCATCATCGGAATGCGGATCCCGACTGTGCCGTCAGCCGCCACTGTGTTGTAAGCCAGGTGGTAACGGTCTGATTTACTAGGCTCGCCCTCAACTGGGGCAGGGCATGTCTTTGCTCCGGGGTAGATCAGGGTCATCGGTCTGTCGTTCACTTCGACAAGGTCAATGGCCATCGGCGGAATCTCCTTGATGTAGAGAGCTATCTGATCCAAGCTGTTAGCCAGCAGCACAAGTGACTTGCTGTCTGACCGGTGTTTGATCTCATAAATCTTTGCGACGGCCTCCGGGTTGGTCGCATCGCAGCCCAGCCCCCAAACCGTGTCGGTAGGGTAGAGGATGACTCCGCCCTCTTTCAGAACCTTCAACGTCTCGTTAAGAATCTCCTCGATTGTCTTCTTCTGCATATTCTTAAATATTTCGTTTATTTCGTGCGCGGAGCCGCCCCTTCTGCTCACCGGGCGGCCTTGGCTGCCAGTCTCGTGCGCGGAACCGCCCCTTCTGCTCACCGGGCGGCCTTGGCTGCCTGCCTCGTGCGCGGAACCGCCCTTTCTGCTCACCGGGCGGCCTTGGCAGCCTGCCTCGTGCGCGGAACCGCCCCTTCTGCTCACCGGGCGGCCTTCCAACCCGTTTCCCGTTTCCCGTTTCTTTCCGATTCCCAACCCGATTCCCGGCACCCGGTTCCCGGCATGCGGCCTACTTGGCGGCCTACTTTTCCAGGAAGTGGAGGTAGCAGGCTGTCACGGCTGTCACGGCGGCGGTCTCGGTGCGGAGGCGGCTTGGGCCCAGGTGCACGGGGATGAACCCGCACTCCACAGCCAGGCTGGCCTCATTCGGCGAGAAATCGCCCTCCGGGCCGATCAGAACCGTGATCCCGGAGTCCTCGGAAGCCCCTTGCAGAACATCCTTGATGGAGCGTCTTACGGTCTCACCCTCAAAGCAGTAGCAGATCATCTTGATGCCGGCATCCTCGCGGTGGGCAAGGATGAAGTCACGGACAGAGACCGGCTCCTCCACGACCGGCAATTTGGCCTTCAGGCTCTGCTTAATGGCCGAAAGCACGATCTTGCAGGAGCGCTCCGTCTTGAACACCTTCCGCTCGGAACGCTCTCCGATGACAGGCGAGATCACGTCCACGCCAAGCTCGGTGGCTTTCTCGGCGAACCACTCGAAGCGGTCGTTGTTCTTCGTAGGACACACTGCCATATTCAATGAATATGAATGCCCTCCCCAGTCGGGAACGGTTTCTATGATTTCCGCCGTCGCTCCTTTGTGCGAATCGTCGGCCAGGCGGCACCGGAACATGCTTCCGTACCCGTCCACGACGGTGATCGCGTCACCAGCCCTGTGCCTCAGCACCTTGATGCAATGCGCGCTTTCGTCGGCGTCCAGAAGAGCAAGGCTCCCGTCTAATTTGTGAGCGTAAAAAATCTCCATGCTGCAAAGATACGATGATATTCTTGAATTCTATCCCGCCGGTGACCGCGAATTCCGTCTGAATTCCGCCCTGTGGCCGCCAAACCTCCACATCTTTACCAACTTTTTTGCGCTTGGAACCTGTTTTGATTTGTATGAGATGAAAAATAAAAATTCTCAGACAAACAAACCAAAACAGCTTCTTGCTAAAATTGTTCAGCAGGGTACTAGTATATTGAAGAATAAGGAGTAACTTTGCCCCCATGAAAAAGCGTTATGAATCATTGGATGTCCTTAGAGGACTGACAGTGGCCTTTATGTGCATCGTGAACAACCCTGGTTCCTGGGCACACATATTCCCTCCACTCAAGCATGCGGCTTGGGTTGGCTGCACGCCGACTGACCTGGTCTATCCTTTCTTCGTGTTCTGCATGGGATGCGCCATGGCATTCTCTTTCTCGAAATATGAGAAAGCCACCTCGAAGGCCTATCTGAAGGTGCTGAAAAGGGGGGCGCTGATCTTCCTGGTCGGCTTCGCGCTGAACCTTTATCCGTTCTTCCCGACATCCGTCCACGACCAGACCTGGACCTTCGGCCAGAACTACCTCTACTGGCTCCAGCATAAACGAATATTCGGAGTGCTCCAAAGAATAGGAATGGCCTATGCCATCGCCGGCTGCCTTGCCCTCTGGCTCAAGAAGCCAGGCAGGATCCTGGCCGCCATCGGGACGATCTGCGTGGCCTACACGGGAATATTACTGATCTTTGGCCGCGACCCAGGTGCGTTCACCCTTGAGGGCAACGTTTCGATGAGGATAGACACCTGGCTGGTGGGCGGCGACCATTGCTACCATGGCTTCGGCGGGACCAACTTTGACCCGGAAGGCGTTCTCGGCTCCCTGCCGGCGGCCTGCTCGTGCCTCCTTGGCTACCTGATCGGCTTTATGATCCACGGATCGCAAAAGAATATGTCCGCTCTCTGCCAAGGCTCTTCCCACGAAGGTTCCATGCCGTCCGAGGCTGTCAACTATTCCCCGGACAGGGTGGTCAACAGAACATTCATCTACGGCTGCCTGTCCCTGATTCTCGGGATTGTCCTCAGCATCTGGATTCCGATCTGCAAGCCGCTATGGTCGGTCTCCTATGTCTTCTACGCTGGAGGATGGGCGATGCTCACGCTCGCTTTCCTGGCCTATCTGCTTGATGTCAAGGGCTACGAGAAGCCATTCGTGCCATTTAAGGCCATGGGAATGAACGCGTTGATGGCCTTCGTCTTCTCCGGAGTCATCGCCAAGAGCTACGGCTTCTTCGGATTCGCTCCGGCGCGCTACTTCGGAGCCAACGAGTACCTGTCCCTTCTCTGGTCCCTGATCTTCGCCTCGGTGATCTTCGCGATCCTCTGGGTTCTCTACAAAAAGAAGATCGTCATCAAGTTGTAGTAGGAACATGTTCATCGGCCTGATTTCCGACACTCACGGCGTGTTTGCCGAGGATGTGAGAAAGTTCCTGGAGCCTGTGGACCAAATCTGGCACGCCGGGGACTTCGGAACCCTTGAGTGCGCCAAGGAGATCGCGGCGTTCAAACCGTTGACCGGCGTGTACGGCAACTGCGATGGACTGGATGTCAGGCAGGATTATCCGGCGTACCAAAGCTTTGAGTGTGAGGGATTGAGAGTTCTCATGACCCACATCGGGCTTAGCCGTGGCAGTTACTGGGCCTATAATCCTCGCCAGCCACAGTACGATCTGCGAGCCAAGGCGCTCATCGACAACTGGCACCCCGACATATTCGTTTGCGGACACACTCATATTCCTCAAGTCTTCCGTGACGCGCGGTACGGCTTCCTCTTCATGAACCCCGGCGCATGTGGCTACCAAGGCTCCCGCGATGTGCCGAGAATGGCTCTCCGCTTTCAGATTGTAAGCGGTCAAGTGACCGATTTTGAGAAGTGTGAGTTTCCGAGAGAAACGATTTAGTTAAAAAATATCGAAAATTATTGTTAATTGCGGAAAAACTATGTATTTTTGCGCTTTGAAACTTGGATGTAATAAACTGTTTTTTTAATTTATAATTATTATGAAGAAGGTATTTATGTCTGTTGCGGTTGTGGCTCTTATGGTAGCCGCTTCTGCTTGCGGTAACAAAGCAAAGAAATCTGAGGCTGTTGAGACTGAGGCTGCTGCTGTTGAAGAGACCACTACTTGCTGTGGCGATTCAACCGCTTGCTGCGACTCAACAAAAGCATGCTGCGATTCAGTAAAGGCTGAGTAATTTCAGTCACATCCCTTTGGGAGGCTTTTTATGCGGTGTCCGGGTCAAAACCCAGATGCTGCAATTTTTTTTGTCTTAGCCCGTCGGTTTGCCTATCTTTGGAAAAGCTTCCGGTCATTGTGGCCAATCCGGTCGCTGGGCTTTTAGAAGCGCCCGACTAAATGGCTCGGCAGGCCCACAACCGTCGAAGCGCCCGGGAAACACATATTCATAAAGAGTCATGAAAGAGAAAACAGTCTGGTTCTGCTCCAATTGCGGCAACGAGTACCCCAAGTGGATGGGGCGCTGCCCCGCCTGCGGTGAGTGGAACACCATGGTCGAACAGAAGGTCGTGACCGGAGCCTCCCGCAGGGTCTCCGCGCAGGAGACGGTTCCGGGAGCCGGACGCAGACCGCAGAAACTGAAAGATATAGACTCGTCCTCCGAGGCCAGGCTCTCGTTGAACAACGAGGAGATCGACCGGATCCTCGGTGGAGGAATAGTCGAAGGCTCCCTTGTCCTGATCGGAGGAGAACCGGGGATAGGCAAGTCCACCCTCTCGCTCCAGATTCCGCTTGGATGCCCGTCGCTGAAAACCCTCTATGTCACTGGCGAGGAAAGCCTGCGGCAAGTCAAGATGCGCGCCGACCGCCTGGGCGGAGACGCCGCCAACTGCCAGATCTACAGTGAGACCCTGATCGAGAACGTGGTCTCGCAGGCCCGTGAGATCGAGCCGGATCTGATGATTGTGGATTCCGTCCAGACAATGTTCTCGCAGACGGTCGATTCGACTCCCGGCTCGGTCACACAGATCAAGGAAGTGGCCGCCATTCTCCTGCGTCTCGCCAAGGAGACCGGCATCCCTGTGATCCTGATCGGCCACATCACCAAGGAAGGCTACATCGCCGGTCCTAAAGTGCTGGAACACATCGTGGATGTTGTACTTCAGTTTGAGGGGGACAATCGCGGCACGTACAGGATCCTGCGGAGTATCAAGAATCGCTTTGGCTCCACTTCCGAACTCGCTGTCTTCGAGATGACAGGCAAGGGGCTAAGGGAGGTGTCCAATCCGTCCGAACTCCTGATCCCGATGCATGAGGCCGGCCTCAGCGGAACCGCCATCAGCGCGATGCTGGACGGAACGAGACCGTTTCTCTTTGAGGTTCAGGCGCTTGTGAGCTCTGCTGTCTATGGCACGGCGCAGCGCTCGGCGACCGGATTCGATGTCAGGAGGCTGAATATGCTGCTGGCAGTCCTGGAGCGCAGGGCCGGCTTCAAACTGGCGCAGAAAGATGTTTTCCTGAACATGGCGGGTGGCCTTAAGGTCAGTGACCCGGCCTGTGACCTGGCCGTGGTGGCAGCTGTCCTGTCGTCGAATTTCGACTTCGCCATCCCTTCGGACAACTGCTTCGCCGGCGAGGTCGGCCTTAGTGGCGAGATCCGCCCCGTGGCCCAGACCGACCGCCGTGTCGGAGAGGCTTCCCGACTGGGCTTCAAGAGAATATTCGTGTCATCCTTCGCCTCGCTGGATCGTACGCCTCAAGGCATTGAGGTCGTCAAAGTCGCCGACATTCCCGCCCTTGTCCGCAGCCTCTTCAAATAGTCCGTTGCTTTCACGGTCGCAGAGGTCCGTCGGACTCTCCAACAGCCGAAGCGCCGCGAAACGTCCAAAGTGTCCGACAAATTCGTTAATTGAAAAAAAATGCGTATATTCGCCAAGTTTTAAGACTAAACAAAACGTAATATGAATCTTAGAGACATCAAAAAGGACATTGAATATGTCATCGGAGCCTTCATCGATGATTGCTCCCTTTTCAGCGCGATAAATCAGAAAGCCGATGACGAGGCACTGGGTGGACTTTTGGATGAGGCCGTAAAACTCTACAACGACCTCAGGGACAAGGTTAACGCAAAGGCCGAAGGCAAGAAAGCCGCTTATTTCGCCGGCATCCGCAAGGAACTCCTTGAGAAGACCGACGCTCTGTACCAGAAGCTCAGCGAGGTCATCAAGACGGCAGCGAAGGCTGAGGAGAAGTAGTCAAGCTTTTCACCGAATCATATTTGGGGAAGGCTTGAGAGTCTTCCCCATTTTATTTGTGGTCGTTAATGAATATGCCGCAGTAAATCACTAAATCTTTACCAGCATATTTTTAAACGTTTAGCATATTTTTAAACGCTTGCTGTTGAACAGAATTTATACTAAGAACATGAAAGTTGCGGTTGTCGGTGTGACCGGCCTTGTGGGAACACGAATGGTCGAGGTGTTGGAAGAAAGGCAATTCCCTGTGGATGAGTTTCTTCCTGTGGCATCGGAAAAATCTGTCGGAAAAAAGATCCCTTTCCGAGGGCGTGAATATTCAGTCTTGGCCATCGAGGAGGCGCTTGAGGCGAAGCCCGATCTGGCTCTGTTCTCCGCAGGAGCCGGCATTTCCCTTGAATATGCCCCGAGATTCGCCGCGGCAGGATGCCGTGTCGTGGACAACTCTTCCTGCTGGAGGATGGATCCGACGAAGAAACTGGTTGTGCCGGAGATCAATGCCTCCGTGCTGACCGAGGATGACCGCATCATCGCCAACCCGAACTGCTCGACCATCCAGATGCTTCTTCCGCTGGCTCCGCTACATCGTAAGTACGTGATCAAGAGGATAGTGGTCTCGACCTATCAAAGTGTGACGGGTTCAGGCAATCCTGCCGTCGCGCAGATGAAGGCCGAGCGCGAGGGGAGGAAGTGGGGTGAATATCCTGCCTTCTATCACTATCCGATCGATGAGAATGTGATCCCTCACATAGATGATTTCCTGGAGGACGGCTACACGAAGGAGGAGATGAAGATGGTCAACGAAACCCACAAGATCTTGGATGACTATTCGATAGGGGTGAGTCCTACCACGGCGCGCGTGCCGGTGCTGGGAGGACATTCGGAATCCATCAATCTGGAGTTCGAAAAGGAGTTCACGCTTGAGGATGTCAGGAGATTGTGGTCTGAGACAGAAGGTGTTACGGTTCAGGATGACCCTACCCGCAACATCTATCCGATGCCGCTTTTCTCTCTTGGCAAGGATGATGTGTTCGTCGGTCGTCTGCGCAGGGATCCGTCCGTGAGATCCGGCCTGAACTTCTGGTGCGTCAGCGACAACATCCGCAAGGGGGCCGCCACCAACGCCGTCCAGATCGCCCAGTACCTTCTGTCCAAAGGCTTCCTGCCACGTCGCTGAGTCCGGTCTCCCGGCCGCTGCGTTCGACGGACTCACCAGCCGTCCAAGCGCTCCTTTATTCCTTGTCGGCCAGATGCCTCTCCCAAGCCCAGGCAGAGGCCAGAGTCTCCTCGATCGACCTCTCGGCCTTCCAGCCAAGCTCTTTGTTCGCAAGGGTCGGGTCCGCCCAGATCGCTGTCACGTCACCGGAACGCCGAGGCGCAAACTTATAGTTGAGCTTCAGTCCGTTAGCTTTCTCGAAAGCGGTGATGAGCTCCATCACGGACAGCGGCTTTCCAGTACCGATGTTGAAGATTTCATATTCATTCTTCATCTTCCCCTCAAGCATCCTGCGCACCGCGAAAACGTGCGCCTTGGCGAGATCCACGATGTCGATGAAATCCCTTTGGCATGTGCCGTCCGGGGTAGGGTAGTCGTTGCCGAAGACGGAGAGGTACTCGCGTTTGCCGATGGCGGTCTGCGTGATGTAAGGCACTAGGTTGTTAGGCACGCCGCGCGGAAGCTCGCCGATCAGAGCGGACGGATGCGCCCCGATCGGGTTGAAGTACCTCAGCGCTATGCCCTTGACATTTGAATATGCCTTCACGGAGTCCCGCAGGATGTCCTCGCACATCTGCTTCGTGTTGCCGTAGGGAGAGGTGGCGGGCTGCCTTGGAGATTCCTCTGTGACAGGAAGTTGTTCCGGCTCGCCATAGACCGTGGCGGAAGATGAGAAAAGAATATTCCCACATCCGTGGTCACGCGCGGTCTCGATGACATTCATGAACGACTCCAGATTGTTCTTGTAGTACTTGAGCGGCTCGCTCACCGACTCACCGACGGCCTTGAATCCGGCGAAATGAATGACCGCGTCGATCTTGTTGGCCGTGAACAGCAATTCCGTGGCCACAGGGTCGCAAAAATCCATCTTCACGAACGGAATGTCCTCTCTTCCAGTGATTTTCTTCACACCCTCGTAGCAGGTCTCGTCACAGTTGGACATGTTGTCTGCGACAATGACATCGTAGCCGGCCTCGATAAGCTCCACCGTGACATGGCTTCCGATAAATCCGGCACCGCCGGACACAAGAACGCATTTTTTCATATTCAGAACAATTTGATTCAAGTTCGCGTCGCCCGCATTGTTTATGGCACCCTTGCGGTCCGAGCGGTTCGTTCTATCTGCGCCGTACCATCTGCGCCGTACCATCTGCGCCGTGCCATCTGCGCCGTGCCACCCATGCTGTCCGCGCGGTTTTATGGCATCAGCGCGGTTCGCATTGTTTGTACCGCCAGTGCCGTCCGCTGCAAATTATAGTTACCGCTCGCTCTCGCAATGCTGGCATACAAACTGCAAATTTAACAATAAAAACACTATTTTTGTACTCCTGCCGTTCCCGGATTTTATCCTGTGGCATTGGAGCGGCCTGTAAATCATAATTTTTTTTGCCATGAGAGTCGGAATATTCATAAATAAAAGTGTCGGTGCGCTTGCGCTGTCGTTGGTTGCTGTTTTAACTTACGCCGCTCCTGCCATTGTGGCTCCGGTCGCTGTGGCTCCTGCCGCTGTGGGTCCTGCCGCTGTGGATCCTGCCGCTGTGGCTTGGCAGTCTCACCAACCCGTCGGGACACCCGTCCCGACCTTTTTTTCCAAGGAAATTACCGAAGCTCCCGTCCCAGCCCTTCCGACTGCTGAGATTGCCGAAGCGCCTTCCTCTCCGACCCTTTCAGCCGCTTGCCTTGCCGAGGCATCCACTCCGACATCCCCGCAAGTCACCTCTCCGAAAAGATTTTCCGTCAAGACCAAGGCCCAGTGCTACATCGAGACTGCCGCGCGTGGTGAGGCTCTCAAATCTTCCGTCTTCGGAGTCCTTGCCGTAACCGAAGGCGGCGACACCCTGGCCTGCTGGAACAGCGACCAGCGCATGGTTCCGGCCTCGACGATGAAACTCATCACCACCGGCATGGCCATCCACCTCCTCGGCCCTGATTTCAAGTACATTACCCGCATAGGCTACAGTGGCGTCATCAAAGACGGAACTCTGGACGGCGACCTTTACATAGTCGGCGGCGGCGACCCGACCATAGCCTCGAAAGACTCGATCTCCATCTCCCGCACCGACCTCTTCCGTCAGTGGAAATCCTTTCTGGACAAGGCCGGCATCAAGCGTGTAAGCGGCAACGTGATAGGCGACGGACGCTACTTCGACGGCCCTATGGAACACGACACTTGGAGCTACCAAGACATCGGCACCGCCTACGGAGCCGGTCTTAACGGCCTGAGTTTCTACGAGAACGCCCAGGATTTCAGGGTGAGTGCCGGCCCGTCGGTGGGTTCGCCGGTCAACGTCTCCGTCATATTCCCCGCCACGCCGTGGATGAAGTATGAATATTCCTGCAAAACCGCCCCTGCCGGCACCGGCGACCAGCTCTACCTCTTCAATTCCGACTTCGCCCCCCGCGCCGAGGTCCGCGGCTCATTCGCCATCGACCGCAAGCCCAAAGTGGAGGAATTCAGCAACAGATTCGGCTCCTACACCTGTGCCTACTATTTTTGTGACTATCTGAGATCCAGCGGAATAGCAGTCTCCGGAACTCCCGCCGACATCATCCGTGGCCGAATCCGCACCGACCTATCTTCCTCTGAATATTCCCGTTACGCCTCAAAGGTGGATGATCTGAATATGCTAGGCCAGACATATTCCCCATCCCTTGCCCGCATAGCCCGTGAGACCAATCTGAAGAGCGATAACTTCTACGCCGAGACTCTTTTCCGTACCCTTGGCCGCCGACTCCACCATTCCGCCTCCTACGATTCCTCCTATGTGGCTATGAATGAGGTGATGAAGAGTTTGGGTATCTGCGCCGATGACATCCGGATCGTAGACGGCAGCGGCCTGGCCCGCCACAACTACATATCCCCGTCCTTCTTCGTCCGCTTCCTCTCCGCGATGATGGACAGTCCCTCCTTCGCCGACTACATCCAGACCATAGCCCAGCCCGGCTCCCGTCACTACGAGTCACGCCTTCGTGAGTCCCCCGCCTCCGTGAAGTCCCGCGTCCATCTGAAAAGCGGCTCCATGAACGGCGTGCGTTGCTTCAGCGGCTACATCGAGCCCTCCGCCGGCTCCAAATCCGACACCATAGTCTTCTCCATAATGACCAACAACTCCCTAGCCCCCGCCTCCCGCCTGGATCCCATAATCGACCGCATAATCACCCTCCTCGCCACCGACAATTAGCCCGCCGCCGATTAGCCCGCCGCCGATTAGCCCTCTGCCGATTGGTCCTCTGCCGATTGGTCCGCTGCCGATTGGTCCGCTGCCGGCCAATTGACCGACCAGTTATCCCTCCGCCGATTCGGTCCGCCGACCAATTTGCCCTCTCCTAATTATCCAGCCGCCGCTGTCCGGGTGTCCACTCCTACACCAAATCCTCCCATCCGTTTTCCGCTGCGCCTCTGCGGACACGAATCCGCCTGAATCCCGCCCATACCAACTCCTCCGTTGTTTCCGCCCGTGCCTCCGTGGACACGAATCCGCCTGAATCCCGCTCTTGGCCTCCCGCCTGTGCCTCCGCGGACGACATTTGCGTGGATTCCCGCCCATAATGTATCGGATGTGCCTCAGCGTGCGTGAATCTGCCCTAAGTACGCCCTAATCCTCCCATCCGTTTTCCGCTGCGCCTCTGCGGACACGAATCCGCCCGAATCCCGCTCTTGGCCTCCCGCCTGTGTTCAAGTCCAAATCCTGTGTTTAGGCTCGGGGCTAACTTGTCCACCGGAGCGGTCTTTTCGTGGACAAAGGCCCGACATCAGTCAGTTTGTCCACCGGAACCGCCATTCCGTGGACAAGAGTCCAGTGTCAGTCGGCTTGTCCACCGGATCGCCATTATTGTGGCTAACTTCTTCGTGTTGAGCCTAGTATTAAGGAAAGACAGTCTGAAAGTTGTATCTTTCCTTGGTAATAAAAGCGGATTGCTGTTTGGTGAAGTCAGAGGTCACTTTCTGCGCATAGAGAAAAGGGTTATGAGGCAGTAGAGGATGTGGCATTGCCTTGTGTAAGGCGGATCTGGCTTTTGGTCGGAGGTGATTGTTGCGCTACCGCGCGTTAAGAAGGCAGAACATCGAGGTGGAGTAGTTTGGTGTAACGCCCAGCGTTAAGGAAGCCGGTCCTACGGGACGGAGGACGAAGGGTAACGGAGCATTGTTCCGCGGGAATGGTGTGCGATGCTCCGGGATGTTGGGAGAGTTGGTGGTTAGTCCTGCGGGAAGTAGGCGGGGCTGTTGAAGGTGGAGAGGATTCCTGAGGAGGGCTCGTCTATGTGGCCGACTATGCGGCGGGCTCTGATCGGTTTTCTGTTGTAGAAGTCTTTGGCTCTGGAATCCAGGGAGTTGATGCGAACTAGTTGGGAGGAGTGGATGAACTTGCCGTCGCCGATGTACATGCCCACATGGGTTACTCTTTCTTTGGTGCTGTCTGTGGCGGCTTTGCCCCAGAACAGAAGGTCGCCCGGGAGTAGATCGCTCCAGTCTACGTCCCCGTTGTCCTTGAATATTCCTAAATCCTCCCCGATCCTTGCTTGCTGTGAGGCATTTCGCGGCAGGAGCACGCCGTTGGCGAAGTAGACGTTGCGGACGAGGCCGCTGCAATCCACGTTCTTTATTGAGGTGCCGCCCCACATGTATGGAACGCCGAGGAATCGGAAGCTCGTGGCCAGCAGGTCTTTACGAAACTCGTCTTGAGCCGTGGCCCTGTCTTTTCGATCCTTGGCCCATTTGTAGAACACATCCACGTCCTTGGCCGGGACGAAGCCGGTCTTGCCGGACGGTAGCACGACCCCTACGAAATGTTTTTTCAAGACCGCGCGACCTTCCTCGTAGCCGCTGTAACGCCCGTAAGTGTGTGTTTTGGCGCTGTACAAAATCCGAACTATGTCACCAAGCACGAAGTCGCTGACAATCCGTGAGTCAGTCGAAGGCTCCTCGTAGACGTGTGTAAGTGAGGCTGTGCAGATGTATTTCGGTGCCTCAAGGTAGTCCATAAGACCTTTCTCGTCCATCGGCACCAGCCCCATCTCGTTGACCCAGGCGGTGTAAGGTTCTGGACTCTTGATCTTTACCCAGTACCCGGACTTGTCCAGAATCTCCACAACGGTTCCCATCAAGGCTTGGTCGCCAAGTTCGGCGGCGTAGTCCGGAGCCTCGCGCATGAAGTTGGCGGAGAACTCGACCACGGCCCATTTATGGTTGGTTTCTTGAGCCAGGACGGCGATGCCTGGTGACACAAAGGCCACGGAAAGAAAAAGAATTTTTGATAAGAAGCTCATAACAAATCAGTACTGTGAGAAATTGAATCCGTCCTTTGCGCTCTTCCGCTTTAGAAAAGCAACCGCTGCCTCACTGGCGGATTCAAGTTGTAAAAATATTCACAATTCATTAGTTTTGCAAATATGTGGCGTTCTTTCTGGCGTTGAAATTCATCGATAATTCTATGGAACAGATGTTTGAGGAGAGGAAAGAGGAAAAAGATGCAAATAACAGGAAGGAAGAAATGACTATATCAGGTCTGTGCCCGAGGACGACGATAATGGGCGAAAGTGTCGCCCGGGAGTGCCAAGGAGCACCGTTGGGCGACAATAATGGGCGAAAGTGTCGCCCGGTAGTGCCTGGGAGTACCGTTGGGCGACGATAATAGGCTTAAATGTCGCCCGGGAGTGCCGATGAACATCGTTGGGCGACGATAATGGGCTTAAGTGTCGCCGGAGAGTGCGGGCTTGAAGGGAGGTGGAGAAGAGTCGAGGCTTTTGAGTGAGGAAGGGATTTGTGAAGTGAGTGAATATGTCAGGCCAGCATCGTTGGGCGACGATAATAGGCTTAAATGTCGCCCGGTAGTGCCGATGAACATCGTTGGGCGACGATAATAGGCTTAAATGTTGCCGGAGAGTGCGGCTTTAGGAACTAAAGTGGGGATAATGTCAATGATTGACTTGTCGGAAGATAGTAAACTTGTTGTAAGATAATAACTTAATGGTGATAACATAGGAATAATGAAAAGTAATATAGAGGAATTAGCGGGAACGGTGGTAAATAAAGCTGCTGGGGAAATGGAAGCAACAGCGGCTGTAGAAACATCAGAATCATCAGAGCCAGCAGTAGATACAACAGCAACAACTGCAGCAACAACTGCAGCAACTGCAACCGCAGCAGCGACAACCGCAGCAGCAACAACAACAGCAGAAACAGCAGCAACAGCGACAACGGCAACATTAGCAACGGCGGCGGCAACAGATTATTACCCAGAGGGTAAGCGTTATAACTCGTTTGTGGGGTACTATCGTCGGAGGTATGGCGAGAGGGTGCAGAAGCTGGTGCTTGACGCGGGGTTCTCTTGCCCTAACAGGGACGGAACGGTCGGTTGGGGAGGGTGCTCCTACTGTGACAACGCGGCTTTTCATCCGGGGTATAGCACTCCGGGGAAGGCGCTGCTGGCTCAGATCGAAGAGGGGATAGAGTTCCAGAGAGTCCGGTATCCACGGGTCAGGCATTATTTGGGATATTTTCAGGCATATTCAAACACCTATGGGACTCTGGAGCGGCTTCAGAGGGCTTATGAGGAGGTGCTTAGCCATCCGGAGGTGGTGGGGATCGTGATTGGGACGCGGCCGGATTGTGTGGATGAGGAGAAGCTGGACTACCTTAGCGGACTTGCGGGCGGACGCGTGCTTAAGGGGTGGCGCAGGACTTTTGGCGGAAGTGGCATAGATGGCGGGTGGGCCAATGAAAGAAGCGCTGATAGCGGAAGTGGTGCCAATGGCTGGCGGGCCGATGACAGAAGTACCAATGACAGAAGTACCGATGACAGAAGTACCAACAGCGGAAGCATCGATGACAGAAGTACCAACAACGGAAGCGCCGACGGCGGGCTGCCGGAGGGGAAGACCATCGACGCGCCGATCGTTGTCGTGGAATATGGCATCGAGTCCTGCTACGACGCCACGCTTCGGAGGATCAACCGCGGCCACGACTTCGAGTGCGCGCGAAGGGCGGTGGAAATGACTGCGGAAAGGGGACTCGACACGGGGGCGCACTTCATCCTCGGGCTCCCGGGCGAGACCAGGGAAATGCTTCTGGACCAGTGCGATGCCATCTCATCGCTGCCGCTCCGTTCCGTCAAGTTCCACCAACTTCAGATCGTCAAAGGCACGGCGATGGAAAAGGAATATGCCGCCGATCCGTCGGCGTTCTACCGGCCTGGGCTTGATGAATATCTCGACTTCGTGATCGACATCCTCGAACGTTTGAGACCCGACCTCTACATCGAGCGCGTGGCCGGAGAAGTGCCGCCAAGGTTCGTGAACGACACTCCTTGGGGGCTTGTCCGCAACTTTGAGATCCTCCGCATGCTGGACAGGCGCATGGAGGAGCGCGGCGCGCGGCAGGGCCGGCTGTTTTCGAAATAAGTAGACATTGAAAAAATGATCACTAAGGCCCGCCGGCGACGGAGGAATATTCATTGATGATGAAGGAATATGTCCCCTTGCGGCGATGAAAGTTATTCACGGATGATGAAGGGATATGTCCCCTTGCGGCGATGAAAGTTATTCATGGATGATGAAGGAATATGTCCCCTTGCGGCGATGAAAGATATTCATGGATGATGAAGGAATATGTCCCCTTGGGACGGTGAAAGATATTCATTGGGATGAAAGAATATTTCCCCTTATGACGATGAGAGAGATTCCTTCGGCGGGCGAAGGGAAGCGGGGCTACTTACGGGCTACTTATTTTTAACGCTTACTAACAGCAACTATTGCGTGAAAATTCTTATATTTGTCAAATTTATTTGATTACAATGGCGAAGTTTGTAAACCGAGAGATTCCTGAAGGCCTCACCTTCGATGATGTTTTACTGGTTCCGGCACATTCCGATGTACTTCCACGTGACGTTGATGTCACAACAAATTTCACGACAGACATTAGGCTCCACACTCCGATCGTGTCCGCGGCGATGGACACCGTCACGGAGGCCGATCTTGCCATCGCTATGGCAAGGGCTGGCGGTATCGGCGTGATCCACAAGAACATGCCGATCGAGAAGCAGTGCGAGCAGGTCAGGCATGTGAAAAGGGCGGAGAACGGCATGATTTATGACCCTGTCACCATCAGCCCTGACGCGACTGTCGGCAATGCGCTGGCCATGATGAAGAAGCATCATATCGGCGGCATTCCGGTTGTTGACGGCAACGGCTTCCTTATCGGCATCGTCACGAACCGTGACCTCAGATTCCAGGAGGACATGCAACTGCCTATCTCCCAGGTGATGACACGGGAGAATCTCGTGACCGCGCCTAAGGGCATAACCTTGGCGGAGGCCACGAGGATCCTTCAGCACAGCAAGGTCGAGAAACTTCCTGTTGTGGACGGCGACGGCAAGCTTGTCGGGCTGATCACCTACAAGGATCTGATGAAGATCAAGGACAACCCTATCGCGTCAAAGGACAGCAAGGGCCGTCTCCTGGTGGCCGCTGCCGCCGGCATCAAGTCCGACACGATCGAGAGAATCGGCATGCTCATTGACGCGGGCGCGGACGCTGTTGTCTTGGACACCGCACACGGCCATTCCGAGGGCGTTCTGCAGATGATCCGCAAGGCCTGCGACGCCTACAAGGATTTCCAGATCATCGCCGGCAATGTCGCCACAGGAGCCGGCGCCAAGGCTCTTGCCGAAGCCGGAGTCAAGGCTGTCAAAGTCGGTATCGGCCCCGGCTCGATCTGCACGACCAGAATCATCGCCGGCATCGGAGTCCCTCAGCTGACGGCTGTCATGGAGGCCTCCTATGCCCTTAAGGGTACGGGAGTTCCTGTCATAGCCGACGGCGGCATAAGATATTCGGGAGACATCGTGAAGGCCCTTGCCGCAGGCGCCGGCACCATCATGGCAGGCTCCCTGCTTGCCGGAACGGAGGAGTCTCCGGGAGAGACCATCATCATGAACGGAAGGCGCTTCAAGTCCTATCGCGGCATGGGATCGCTTGAGGCTATGGAGCAGGGTTCCAAGGACAGGTATTTCCAGGACATGGAGGCAGACATCAAGAAGCTCGTTCCGGAAGGAATCGTGGCTCAGGTGCCTTACAAGGGAACCGTCTCCGAGGTCGTGTACCAACTTGTCGGCGGACTCCGCGCCGGTATGGGGTACTGCGGCGCCCACACGATCGCCGATCTGCGTGACGCCCAGTTTGTGCGCATCACCAACGCGGGATTCCTTGAGAGCCATCCGCACGATGTGACCATCACGAAGGAAGCCCCTAATTATTCAAGATAATCGTCAGATAGCCAGATGTTTCCAAAAAGGTTGCAAATAGCCCTGCTGGGTGTGCTGCTGGCTCTCCTGCCTTCATGCAAGGCCATCTCCTCGCTTATTCACGACGGGGAGGTGGTCGCGAAGCTTGGGGATCACAAGCTGTACCGCTCGGAACTTGATGATGTGATACCAAAGGGCACGTCGCCGGAGGACAGTGTCAATCTGGCCAACCTCTACATCAATTCATGGGTCAGGGACAAGGCCTTCATGGACATCGCGCAGCAACGTCTGTCCAAGGAGGAGAAGGATGTCTCGAAAGAGCTTGAGGCCTACCGCCAGTCGCTTCTCCGCTATCGTTACGAGCAGCGCTACGTCAATGAGAGGCTTGACACGACCGTCTCCGAGAAGCAGATAACGGACTATTACGACTCTCATAAGGAAACCTTCAAACTTGAGCGTCCGATTCTTAAGGCCCGTTTCTTGAACATTGACAAGGATTCTCCTAATCTGGCCAAGATCAAGAAGTTGATGTCTTCGGACAAGGTCGAGGACGTGGTCGCGGCGGACAGCGTGGCGTTCAACTCCGCCCGCCGCTACCACGACTATTCCGGGGAATGGATCGATGCGATCAAGCTGGCGGCGGAATTCGGAGTGGACTATGTACAGATGCTTTCCCAGCGTTCCGGACAGTTCATCCAGATCCCGGACGGGGAGGACAAAGTCTCTGTGGCTTTTATAGTTGACTATGTCAAGGCCGGCGAGATCGCTCCGGTCGAGTACTGCGAGGACAGGATCAGGGACATCATCATAAGTGGAAGAAAGCACGAGCTCCTTACCGGTTTGGAACGGGACTTGATAGAAGATGCCAAGCTTAGGGAGAATTTTGTAATATATTAGAGATGATAAAGAAAGTAGCAATCACCATCTTCGCCCTCGCGTCAGTTTGCGCGATGGCTTCGGCTCAGAAATACAAGTACGTTGACAAGACGATCGCGGTTGTCGGCAACGAGGCTGTCTTGATCTCGGACATCGAGGGTGCCGTCAAGGACAGAAGCGCCCAGGGACTGTCCTCCGACAGGAATGTCCGCTGCGAGGTGCTGGAGTCCATCCTTGAATCCAAGATATTCCTGATGCAGGCAAGGATAGACTCTCTGACGGTCAATCAGGACATGGTCGAGGGAAGCCTTTCCCAGCAGGCTGACAGAATGCTGACCTACCTTGGAGGGGAAGATAAGGTTGAGGAATATTTCGGGAAGCCTCTCTACCGCCTCCGCCAGGAATGGCGCAAGCAGTACGAGGACATGAGCCTCACCCAGCAGGCGCAGCAGGAAATCATGAGGAAGATTCCGGAGATGACCCCTTACGATGTCAAGGAATATCTTGACACGGTCGACGCGAAGAACCTTCCGATTGTCCCGATCAAGTACCAGCTCAGCCAGATCTGCATCTATCCTGACCGTGAGGCGGCCAACATGGCTGTGCGCGAGAAGCTTCTGGATCTGCGCGAGAGGATCATCAACGGAGAGAAATTCTCCACTTTGGCACGAATATATTCGGAGGACCCTGGCAGCGCCCGTAAGGGAGGTGAGCTTGGAATGGCCTCAAAGTCAATCTTCTGGCCAGTGTTCTCTGATGCGGCGATGGCTCTCAAGCCGGGTGTCATCTCGCAGATTGTCGAGACGCCGGACGGCTTCCACATCATAGAGGTCATCGAGAAGAAGGGGGACATGTTCAATGCCCGCCACATCCTGATGAAGCCTAAGTACACCGACGAGGACAGGGAAAAGGCGTTCAAGACGCTGGACAGCCTTCGTACCGAGATCAACAACAACGCTGTCACATTCCAGATGGCGGCCAACTTCTACTCACAGGATCCGGCCACCAAGACTAACGGCGGACAGATGTCGGATCCGAACACCGGCTCGGCCTATTTCGAGATTGACCAGCTTAAGCCTGAGGACTACATGGCCATCAAGGATCTGAAGGAGGGCGAGATCTCGGAACCTGTTGAGTCTACGGACAATGACGGTCGCCAGGATCAGGTCAAGGACTATGTGGTCGGCAAGACCATCTACAAGATCATCAAGGTTGACCGTATCATCCCTGCCCACACAGCGTCCTTCGACGAGGATTTCAGCCAGATCCAGGAACAGGTGCGCCTTGACAAGCAGATGAGGGCGATCGACGACTTCCTCGCCGGAAAGATCAAGGAGACTCACATCATCATCGATCCGATGTTCAGGGACTGTGAGTTCCGCCGCTCCGGCTGGGCATCAAAGTTCGCGGAAGACTGATGCTCCCGAGACGCCTGGCATATTCATTACTCCTTTTGCTGCTCACGTTCAGCCTTTCCGCCCAGACCACGGAGCGGAAGGACAGTCTTGTGAGGCTTCTCGGCTGTGATGAGTTGCAGCAGGTTGATGAATATGGTGTCCAGTACCGCAAGGCCTTGGGGCACGCGCGTTTTGAGCACAACTCGACCCTGCTGGTCTGTGACACCGCCTTGTGGAACGTCAACACGAATGTGATCAACGCCTTCGGCAATGTCCAGATCATCCAGAACAGCACGGTGCTCAGCAGCGAGAGTCTGGATTACCTGATCGACCAGAACCTCGCGCAGTTCCGAGGCTCTTTGGTGCAGCTTCGGGACAAGGACGGCAACACGCTCAGGACAAGGGATCTGGACTACAACACGAAGGACAGTGTCGCGGTTTTCCGTGGCGGAGGAGCCTTGCGTGACAAGGACGGCCAGGTCATCGAGAGTGTCGAAGGGTCTTATTTCTCCAAGCTCAGCACGTTCACGTTCACGAACAATGTCAACATGTACACGGACTCGATGTTCGTGAAGACGGATTTTCTCAGCTACGACACCGAAGCCAACCGTGCCACGTTCGGCACCGGCACCAATGCCTGGAAGGACGACAACATGCTCTCTTCCAAGGCTGGCCTCTATGAGAGAAACATTGATAAATTCACCTTCACCACCGACGTCCATCTTTTGACCGTGGGTCAGGAGGCTTGGGCCGACACGCTGGTCTACTACCGCGCCCGTAATGAAGTGGAGATGTTCGGTCATGCCGAGTTGTTGGACACGAGCCGCAATGTGGCCGCTGTCGCAGGCTACATGCAGTACATCGATTCCTTGTCCTATGTCAAGATGACCAGGGATCCGGCCGTCATCATGATCAGCGAGCAGGACGGAAAGAAGGACACCGTCTATGTCGGAGCTGACACATTGATCCTTCGTTCGATACCGAAATGCGATGTGGATTCTGTCGAGTTTGTCAGGTCAGAGGCCCGATTGAAGGAGTTGAATGTTGATCCTATCACGGAGTACCGGCGCAAGGCTGCCGAGGCAGCCAGAGCCGCTGCCGAGGAAGCCCGGAAGAAGATGGAGGAGGAGGACCCGAACGCGAGGGGATCCTTTGACAAGGGAGCCGCCGCGCTGACCGAAAGCAGAAAACCGATCCTTCCCGCCCCGTGGGATGATGATGTCATTGAATGTGAACCGCCTCGCTGGTGCTGGACACCGCCGGCCACGGAGTCATGTTCTTTGCCGGTCGCCGGGCTTGTCAAAACTCCCGCCCGCCCGCTCGCTCAGAACCCCGACACTTTGAAGTCGGCAAGTCTCAAGCCTCAGGCCGACACCCTTCGCACCCGGTCCAATACCCTTCGCACCCCGGCAGACACCCTTCGCGCCTCTGCCGACACCCTGAGACCTCAGTTGGACACAACGGCGTTCCAAGCTGACAGTCTTGGCTTCGCAAAAGATTCGCTGGCCATGGCGGACTCCCTTTCCATTGCCGCGAAAGACTCGCTTGACCTGACTCCGAAAGACTCCACAAAGATCAATTTCATCTACGGAATCAATAACGTCAAGGTCTTCAGAACCGACATGCAGGTCGCGTGTGACTCTCTGGCCTACACCGACCTTGACTCGTTGATACGTCTCTACAGGAAACCGTATGTCTGGAATGAAACCAAGAGGCAGTACACGGCGGACAGCATAACAGTGATTGTCAAGAACCAGTCCATCGAGCGCGCGAGCCTGATGTCAAACGCCTTCATCATCGTCCAGGAGGACTCCCTCTCGTTCGATCAGATCAGGGCGACGGAAATGATGGCCTATTTCGACAGCACTGGAACACTCCGGCGTTTCGACGCGATGGGCGGGGCGTCCGGTGTCTTCTTCATAGAGGAGAACAATTCGCTTGCGACGGTCAACAAGTTCGAGTCGAAGATGATGACGGCCATTTTGAAGGAAGGGAACATTCAGGATCTCAACTATTTCGACGCTGTCAAGAGCGATGCCTATCCTGTCGTCCAGCTAAAGAAGGACGAGAGGATTCTTAAGGGTTTCGACTGGCAGCCTGAAAAGCGTCCCAAAGGTCCGGAGGACATCACCGAGTACAAGCCGCGAGAGTCTCAAAGGTCTGTCTACGAGCAGATTCCACGTGCGAAATTCGCCGAGACCGACATTTATTTCCCTGGCTATATGAGCAGCGTCTATAAGATGCTTGCGACCCAGGATTCTCTGAAGCGCGTCCGTAAGGCGGAGAGGAAGCGGCTGGAGGAGTTGCGTAAGGCCGAGGAGGCTCGTGTGGCGGATAGTCTGCGGGTGGCAGCCGACAGTCTTGCGCTCCGGGACAGCCTTGCCAGAAAGGACAGCCTCGCGTTTAAAGACAGCCTTGCGTTGAGGGATTCCTTGGCCGCGCGTAAGGACAGCATAGCGTTGAAAGATACCCTTGCGGTTTCCGCGGACAGTGCGTCTGTAAAGAATCAGTTGGATCCGGCAGCGGCGAGGAAGGCTGCGAAAGAGGAAAGCCGCAGGAAGCGTGCAGAGGCGCGTGAGGCAAGATGGGCCGAGCTTGACGCCCGTGATGAGGCCAAGGCCAAAGTCAAGGAAGAGAAAGCCTTGAAAAGGAAACGTAAGAAGACCCTCAAGACGCTGAAAGCAATGGAGAAGCGGCGTGCCAAGGAAGATCGGATGCTGGAACGCTATCGTCTCCGCTTCGAGAAGCAGAAAGCCAGAAAAGAAGCCCGGGCCGCCAAACGCTCCGCCCGCTGATGCCCCGACTTTGCTTTATCGTTGTCTTAGCATACCGCCCTTGGAAATAAGAGGTTTTCTTTATGCGGAGATTTGTGACAACTCACGTCCGATAGTGCGAATTTGCTCCAGAATTTGATTCAGGCGTGCGTCGGATGGCTTCTTTGCGCCACTGATGTACTGGGCGAAAAGACTTTGGGAGATACCAAGTCGGCGGGCGACGGCGGAAGCGTTCAACTCCGGATGCTCGATGAATATGTTGTAGAGTATTGTCTTATCCTTCTTTTCAAAGAAATTCGCAAAGCAAAGATCCTCGTCCAGTTCCGGCCAATGAATGCCGTTGGCGTCAGGGACATAGTTGCATCTCTGCTCTTCCGTTGCATACTTCAAGCGAGGATAGTCCACGAAACGCTCTCTCGCTTCCCTTCCATCCTCTGTCCGGATCCAAACCGCCGAATCCGTCAGCCAAATCTCCTTAACTTTGATCATTTGTCACTCACTTTATTGAAGAAACGATTCCAATGCTCAGCGATCACCTCAACGTTCTCCTCAATCACAGCTTCGACCATCTTTAACTCCGGAGGCTTCAAGCCATTGTTTTCCACCAGTTTAGTAACCTTCAAAAAATAACCTGCCTCATCTTAAGGAATCTTTTCGGTCTATATC
>ENA-UADF01000089-UADF01000089.1-human-gut-metagenome-genome-assembly--contig:-NODE-89-length-27885-cov-16.868164_pt1 | contig 27885 bp, 20 predicted proteins | sample MGYA00244222_ERZ654245 | MGnify/ENA primary metagenome ERZ654245 (study PRJEB26926, sample SAMN06165019) | human gut metagenome | biome: ENVO:00009003; feature: ENVO:2100002; material: ENVO:00002003...
AACAAAAGTTTGATGTGTTTCCCATTTTTGTATATGAAAAAAAATATTTTCGTGATTTTTAAAAAATAAAGCTCTACTATAATTTATGTGCACGTGCACAAATGCAAATCAAACATGAGGTTTACTATGAAAATTAAGACAACTCTGACCACATTATGCTGCGCAGTTTTAGCATGTACAGCTTTCTCATCAGCAAATGCAGCTACTATCGGTGTATCAATGCCTACTCAGTCACTGCAGCGCTGGAACCAGGATGGTCACAATCTGGAAGCTCAGTTACAGGCAGCAGGTCACAAGGTTGAACTTTTATACGCAGGCGATAACGATATCCCTACACAGGTAAGCCAGATTGAGAATATGATTTCTGGTGATGTTGATGTTTTGGTTGTGGCTCCTATTGACGGAGGCGCACTGACAACTGCTCTGCAGGGTGCTATCGACAAGGGTATTCCTGTTGTTTCATATGACCGTCTGATTATGAATTCAAAGGCAATTTCATACTATGCAACCTTTGATAACTACAAGGTAGGACAGATCCAGGGTAACTACATTGTAGACGCATTAAAGTTAAAGGATGATGCAACAACCCCTAAGAATATCGAGCTGTTCACAGGTTCTATCGATGACAACAACGTAAACTTCTTCTTCGGTGGTGCCATGGACATCCTTCAGCCATACTTAGACAGCGGCAAGCTTGTATGTAAGTCAGGCCAGACCAAGAAAGAGCAGGTAGCTACCTTAAACTGGTCAACTGAAGAAGCTCAGAAGCGTATGGAGAACTTAATTTCATCAGTAGGCTACGGTCCTGACGGCGTTAAGCTTGATGTTGTTCTGTCATCAAATGACTCTGTTGCCAATGGTGTAACCAATGCTCTGACAGCATCAGGCTATACAGCTGACAATTTCCCAATCCTGACAGGTCAGGACTGTGACAAGCCATCAGTTAAGAACATGAAGCGTGGCCTGCAGACCATGTCAGTATTCAAGGATACCCGTGTTCTGGCTGATCAGGTTGTAAAGATGGTAAATGCTATCGTTGATAACAAGGAAGTTCCTGTTAACGATACCAAGACCTATAACAACGGTACAGGTGTAATTCCTTCATACCTGTGCTCACCAATCGTTGTAACCAAGGATAACTTAAAGGAAGTCCTGATCGATTCAGGTTACTACACTGAAAAGGAAGTTAAATAATTAGAAATAAACTAATTTTTAAACCTTGATACAGGCCGGTTTTACCGGCCTGTTTTGGAGAAGAGAATAAGTATGACCGAGCAAAAAATATTGCTTAAGATGAAAAACATCACCAAGCGTTTTGGCAAGGTAACAGCCTTGAAAGACGTTAACTTGGAGGTGAAAGAGGGAGAGGTTCATGCACTTGTCGGTGAAAACGGTGCAGGAAAATCAACCCTTATGAACGTCTTGAGCGGCGTATATCCCTACGGCTCTTATGAAGGCGACATCATCTTTGACGATGAAACATGCAAATTTAACCAGATCCACGATTCTGAAGACAAGGGTATTGTAATTATTCATCAGGAACTGGCTCTGGTACCTTATCTTTCAATTGCTGAAAATATGTTCCTTGGCAACGAAAGAACAGCCGCCTATTCAAACGGCGTAATCGACTGGCCTAGAACTTATCAGAGAGCAAAGGAACTGATGGATCTAGTGGGGCTTGATGAAGATCCTCATACCTTAATTAAAGATATCGGTGTTGGTAAGCAGCAACTAGTTGAAATCGCTAAAGCAATTTCCAAAAACTGCCGTCTGTTAATTCTTGATGAACCAACAGCATCATTAAATGAATCTGATTCCCAAAAACTCTTGGAGCTGATCGATAAATTCAGATCTGAGGGCATGACATCAATCATCATTTCACACAAATTAAATGAGATTTCATACATCGCAAACTCAATTACAGTAGTTCGTGATGGTTCAACCATTGAAACCTTAGATAACAACGATCACAACGTATCAGAAGACAGAATTATTGCCGGAATGGTAGGTCGTGCTCTAACTGACCGTTTCCCTAAGAGAAAACCTGAGCATAAGGTCTCAGATGAGATCTTATTAGAGGTTAATAACTGGAACGTTTCACATCCATTAAATCCTGATCGTAAAGTAAACGACAATGTTTCTATCAAGATCCACCGTGGTGAGGTAGTTGGTTTTGCAGGACTTATGGGCGCAGGACGTACTGAGTTTGCAAAGAGCTTGTTTGGTCATTCATACGGCACCAAGATCCATGGTGAAGTAAAGATTAACGGCAAGGTAGTTCACCTCAACAATGTTCGTCAGGCTATTGAAGCAGGACTTGCTTACGTAACTGAAGACAGAAAAGGTGATGGTCTAGTACTTGAAAATCCTATTTCAACTAACATGACTTTAGCAAATCTTGAGGCTGTATCAGACCATATGGTTATTGATAAGGACTTAGAGCTTGCAAAGGCTAAAGAGTTAAAGCAGGACTTAAACGTTAAGTGCGCATCTGTATTACAGAACGTAGGTAACCTATCTGGTGGTAACCAGCAGAAGGTGTTACTTGCTAAATGGATGTTCGCAGAACCTGATGTTCTAATCCTGGATGAGCCAACCCGTGGTATCGACGTTGGTGCTAAGTACGAAATTTACTGCCTTATCAACAAGCTCGTGGAAGCAGGTAAAGCAGTGCTGATGATTTCTTCAGAATTACCAGAAGTTTTAGGTATGTCTGACAGAATCTATGTGATGAATGAAGGCAAGATCGTAGGCGAGATGCCACGTTCTGAAGCATCACAGGAAAGCATTATGTCTGCAATTTTACGCACTTCCGGTAAGAAAAAATCAGTGGAGCAATAAGTTATGTATATCTTAAACATGTTAAAGCGCAACACTCTGTTAATTGCGTTAATTTTAGTCATGATCCTATTCGAGATTGCAATTCAGTCTACAGGTCATGGATCATTATTCTCACCTTCAAACTTTACTAACATTATTTACCAGAACAGTTATGTGATTATCCTAGCTGTTGGTATGTTGTTCTTAATCATCGGCTGCGGTAACATCGATTTGTCTGTAGGTTCTATCGTAGCTTTAGTAGGTGCAGTAGCAGGTGTACTCATGGTTAACAACGAGTACAACATTTATATGTCAATGGCTCTATGCTTACTGTTAGGTATCGTAATCGGTGCATGGCATGGTTTCTGGATCGCTTACATCCGCATCCCATCATTCATCGTAACCTTAGCAGGTATGTTACTGTTCCGTGGTTTAGCTCTGATTGTGTTAGATGGTATTACCATTAACCCATTCCCAGCAGATTACTTAACCATGTTCACCTCATACTTCCCATCATTTGGCCCAGGATACTTCCAGGAGCAGTTAGCTTCAGGTTTATCACGCGCTGAAGTAAGAGCTGGCATGAGTGCAATCGTATTCTCAAAGACCATGACTGTAACTGCAGTTATCGTAATTGCTTACTTAGTAGGTATCATCTACAGCCGTGTTTCAAAGATTAAGAAAGGCTATGAAGTTGTGCCTTTATATGCTTTCTTATTCCAGCACGTATTAGCTCTTGCAGCAATCATCGCTTCATGTATTCTTTTAGGTGAGAACAAAGGTATTCCAGTTATCTTAATCCTAATTGCTGTTGTAGTTATCGTATACGCTTTCATCGCTAACAAGACTGTTGTAGGTCGTAGAATTTACGCTCTAGGTGGTAACGAGAAGGCTGCTAAGTTATCAGGTGTTAATACCAGCCGCTTATTATTCCTGTCATATGTAAACATGGGCTTATTAGCAGCAGTTGCAGCTTTAGTTTGCGTAGCACGTTTCAACTCAGCTTCTCCAATGGCTGGTACCGGTTATGAGTTAGACGCAATCGGTGCTTGCTTCATCGGTGGTGCTTCAGCTTACGGTGGTGTTGGTACTGTTGGTGGTGCTGTTATTGGTGCTATCTTCATGGGTGTTCTAAACAACGGTATGTCAATCTTAGGTATTGACGCAAACTGGCAGAAGGCTGTTAAAGGTTTAGTTCTGTTAGCTGCTGTTGTAACCGACGTTATGTCAAAGAAGAGAGTAACTAACTAATAGTTAAAAAAAAGCAGGGGCGAGAGCCCCTGTTTTTATATCAAGGATATATACGTATGTACGAGTAATAAATTCAAATGAATGAAAGCTCGTAATTTAGATAAAAACAAAATTTGGGGAATATCATGCGTTATTTATTAGGTGTTGATTTAGGTACTTCAGGAACAAAAACAGTTTTATTTGATGAGACTGGTAAAGTAATCGCGTCAAAGACTGTTGAATATCCTTTATTACAACCAAAGAACGGTTGGGCAGAGCAGGATCCAAAGTTCTGGTACGATGCAACTATTGAGTCTGTAAAAGCAGTTCTTTTACAGAGTAAGGTAAACAGTGACGATGTAGTTGCACTGTCAATTGCAGGTCAGATGCACGGCTTAGTAATGCTTGATAAGGACGGCAATGTCCTGCGCAACGCTATTTTATGGTGTGACTCAAGAACCCAAAAACAATGTGATGAAATCACTTCATTAGTAGGTAAACAGCGCTTAATTGAGATTAATGCAAATCCAGCTTTAACCGGTTTTACTGCTCCAAAGATTTTATGGGTTCGTGAAAACGAGCCTGAGTTGTACAAAAAGTGTACAACCATCCTGTTGCCAAAAGACTACGTACGTTACATGTTAACCGGCGTTAAGGCCATGGAAATTTCAGATGCATCTGGTACTAACTTATTAGATATCACCAATCGTGTTTGGTCAGATGAGATCTTAGAAAAATTAAATATTGATAAGAATTTAATGCCTCCAATTATCGAGTCAAGCGCTGTAGCAGGTCATATCACTAAAGAAATTGCAGAACTTACAGGATTAAAGGAAGGCACAATCGTAGCTGGTGGTGCAGGTGACAACGCTGCAGCTGCTTTAGGTACAGGTGTATGTAAAGAGGGTGATGCTTTTGTAACACTAGGTACATCAGGTGTTATTTTTGCTCATACCAACAAGCCTTCAATCGATCCTCTAGGTCGTGTTCATACTTTCTGTGCAGCTGTAAAGAATTCATGGACAGCAATGTCATGCACACTGGCAGCAGGTCTATCATTACGCTGGATGCGTGATGAACTATATACTCTTGAAAAAGACATCGAAACTAAGAAAGGCAATGATGTTTACAATTTAATGACTGCAAATGCTGACACTGTTCCTGTAGGTTCAGATGGTCTTATTTATCTGCCATATTTAATGGGCGAAAGATCTCCTGTATTAGATCCTAATGCTAGAGGTGTGTTCTTTGGTTTAACCGCCCGTCATACTAAATCTCATATGACAAGAGCTGTTCTAGAAGGCATTACACTTTCACAAAGACATAATCTTGAAGTGTTACATGCTATGGATATTGATCCTAAGACCTTAACCGCTTGCGGCGGTGGTGCTCAGTCTCCATTCTGGCGTCAGTTATTAGCTGACGTTCTAAAGTGCAGCATTGTAACTACGACTTCTAAGGAAGGTCCTGCTCTAGGTGCAGCAATTCTAGCAGGTGTAGCTGCCGGCATTTTCTCATCAGTAGAAGAAGGTTGTGAGAAATTAGTAAAGAGATCTGACAAGCGTTCTGATACTAACAGTGATGCTGCTTCTAAGTATGATGAGATTTACAAGCTCTACTCATTCTTATACCCAACAATGCGTCCTGCTTTTGCAAAATTAGATACCTTAAGACAGAAGTTAGATGGTGATAAGGTTGCAAAGTACAAGGATGTAACTGATATTGAGTTTGAGCGCTATGGTAAGGTAATTTCTGATATACCAACAGATAAGATTTTATCTTTATTAGAGAAAACTCCATTAACCGATGGTACGGATTACAAGCCATCAGTTGAAGTTCTAGAAGAGCCTTCATTAGTTAAAATTTTACAGGATCAGGTCTTTGGTGGCTTAAAGATTCAGGTAGGTTACTGCAATGGTCATAACAAAGCACTAAATGCTTTAGAGTACCACCGCAATGCTGAATTGAATGTTGCTGCTAATGATGCTGTGCTCATGGTAGCTCCAATGACTGCTGTACATGACGGTATTATTGATACCAATGATGTAGAGTTATTTAGAGTAAAGAAAGGTCAGGCCGTACTCTTCTATGAAACCACCTTACATTATGCTCCATGTGTAGCAGACGGTGAGGAGCATTTCAGAATGTGTGTAGTTCTGCCGAAGGATACCAACACTGATAGACCTGAAGGTGTAACTCATGATGGCGAATCTGGCTGTTTAACTCACAATAACAAGTGGTTATTTGCTCATAAAGATTCATCTGAGGGTAAGTCAGGAGTAACTACAGGACGCCTAATCGGTGAAAATATTGTATTAAAGTAAACTCTAATACGTAATAAAAAATTATGGCGCCTTAAAAGGCGCCATATAACAAAGATGATTAGCAAAGGATTATCGCGATGACAGTAACAGTAAAGACTTTAGCAAAAGCAGCTGGTGTATCTCGCGGAACAGTAGACAGAGTTCTCCATAACCGCGGATCTGTTAAAAAAGAACTAGCTTTAAAAATAAAAACATTAGCTAAAGAATTAGGTTATGTACCAAACAGAGCAGGTCGTGCTCTGTCTGGAATCAGAGAGCACTACAAGATAGGCATTATGTTACCTAGTATTGGTAATGCCTTTTTTGACGGTGTAATCGAAGGTATTGAAAAAGCTTGCCTTGAATATGAAGAGTTAGGTGTTGAAGTAATCTTAGATAAAATCCAAGGTTATGATGAGGCAACTCACCTAAAATCAATTGAAGAGCTAAAGAAAAAAGGTTGCTCTGCATTGTGTCTGGCAACTATAGATACGCCTTCTGTTGCTGAAAAAATCAAAGAATGTGAATTACTCGGCATCAAGATCATTTTAGTAAATTCTGATGTCTCTAATTCAAACAGAATCTGTTATGTAGGTTCTGACTATATTAAAGCAGGTAAGACCTGTGCTGGTTTATTATCTTTAATTTCAAAATTTGAAAAATTAAAAATCCTAGTAGTTACAGGTTCTGCCTTCATGAAAGGTCACAGACAGAGAATTGAAGGTTTTGAAAATGAACTTCAAAATCTCAATGTAAATTTTGAGATCTGCGCTCAGATAGAATCAAATGATTCAGATATTAAAGCTCAGATTGAGACTACTAAATATCTTACAGCACACAAAGATATTAACTGCGTTTATGTAACAGGCGCAGGTGTGCAGGGTGTAGGTGCAGCTATTATTGCTACAGGTCGTGATGACATCGTTGGTATTGCTTTTGATGATATCTATACCACTGTAGAAATGGTAAGAGCTGGTATCTTTAAGTTTGTAATCTGTCAGCAGCCTGACAGACAGGGATATCATGCTGTAAAGCGTGCTTATCAGATTTTATCAGGAACTGTAAACGAACAGGCTATGACAGACTTCTATACAGATACCATTATTAAGATTGCATCTAATATTGGTAAGTAGTCATAGTATTTAACCAAAATTTAACCACTGCATAAGACTTATATTTGATGCAAAATTCGCTCAATTTTAAGGCAACCTTTAGGTTGCTTCCTTTTTTAGATTAAAAAGAAAATATTTTTTCTACCAAACTTTCCTAGATGAATATTGAGTAAATTCTCAATTTTAGATAAATCTTGTGAAAAATATAAATAAAGCACAAAGATTTTCTCTTTAATATGTTAAAATTAGTCGGCTTTCAACTGAGTTTGTGATCGGTCTGAGAGTTTTTGTTTAATTATCACAAAGGAGCAAAATTTTATGTTAACAGTAGCTGACAAGGCAAAAATCGTAGCTGAGTTTGGTCGTAACCCACAGGACACTGGTTATCCAGAGGTTCAGATTGCATTATTATCTGCAAGAATCGCTGACCTTCAGCCTCACTTTGAGGCTCACAAGAAGGACCACCACAGCCGTCGTGGTTTATTACGTCTAGTTGCTCAGCGTCGTAAGTTGCTCGACTACTTAAAGGCTTCTGATCTTGCTCGTTACAGTGCAATCGTTGAGAAGTTAAAGCTCCGTCGCTAATATTAGCGTCTGGCTAGGGCGGCATAATTGCCGCCCAATTTATATAAGTCCCACGAAAAGAGGCAAATATAGTGGGAAGTTTCGGAGATAAGTTGATGAATTTAAAACCAATAGTACGCACCTTTAAATACGGTCGCCATACAGTTACATTAGAAACAGGTGCAATTGGTCGTCAGGCAGATTCAGCCGTAATGGCATCTATGGACGATACAACAGTTCTAGCAACAGTTGTATGCAACCGCAATGAAGAGGTTGAAGGTCGTGATTTCTTCCCTCTAACAGTAAACTATCAAGAACGTTCTTATGCTGCAGGCAAAATTCCTGTAAGTTTCTTCCGTCGTGAAGGCAGAGCAACAGAAGGTGAGACTCTGATTTCACGTCTTATTGACCGTCCATTACGTCCATTATTCCCAGATGGTTTCGTAAATGAGGTTCAGGTTGTTGTAACTGTAATGTCAGCAAATCCTGAGATCCCAACAGATATTATTTCTATCATTGCAGCATCAGCTGCATTAGCATCTTCAGGCTTACCATGGAATGGTCCTCTAGGTGCAGCTCGTGTAGGTTACATTGATGGTCAGTATGTATTAAACCCATTAACCTCAGAGTCAAAAGTTTCAGATCTTGATTTAGTTGTAGCAGGTTCTGAGAAAGCAGTAGTTATGGTTGAGTCAGAGGCTAACTGCTTACCTGAGTCCGTAATGTTAGGTGCTGTGATGTTCGGTCATGAGCAGCAGCAGACTGTAATCAAGGAAATTGAAGAGTTTGCAAAGCAGGTAAACCGTCCTGTATGGGATTGGGTAAAGCCAGCTGAGGATACAGCTTTAATCGAGGCTGTTAAGGCTGATGCTGAAGCTGCTGTAGGTGATGCTTTTAGAATCGTTGATAAGTTAGAACGTCAGAACAAGTTAGCTGAGATCCAGAAAGCTACTGCTGAGAAGATTAAAGCTTCTAAAGAAGAGTGGGCTGAAAAAGACAATGAGATTGCTAAGATCTTCTTTGAGTTAGAGCGTAACATCGTTCGTGAAAGAATCTTATCAGGTGAGAAGAGAATTGATGGTCGTACCTTACGTATGATCCGTCCTATCACCATCGCAACCGGTATTCTTCCACGTGTTCACGGTTCAGCTTTATTCACTCGTGGTGAGACTCAGTCAATCGGTACCTGTACTTTAGGTTCAGAGCGTGATGCTCAGACCTTTGAAGATATGTCTGGTGTTCGTTCAGACAGATTCATTCTTCACTATAACTTCCCTCCATACTGCGTAGGCGAGATTGGTTTAATTGGTTCTCCAAAGCGTCGTGAAATCGGTCACGGTCGTTTAGCTAAGAGAGCTTTAAAGGCAGTATTACCTCCATTAGATAAGTTCCCATACACCATCCGTGTAGTTTCAGAAATTACTGAATCAAATGGTTCTTCATCAATGGCTTCAGTATGTTCAGGCTGCTTATCATTATTAGATGCGGGTGTTCCTATCAAAGCTCCTGTTGCTGGTATTGCAATGGGTCTTGTAAAAGAAGACGACAGAGTAGCAATCTTAACCGATATCATGGGTGATGAGGATCACTTAGGTGATATGGACTTTAAGGTAGCTGGTACCCGTGATGGTGTAACAGCACTGCAGATGGATATCAAGACTGACGGTATTACCCGTGAGATCATGCAGAATGCATTAACTGATGCACATGCTGCTCGTATCCACTTATTAAATGTAATGCAGAAGGCTATCCCAGAGCCTCGTCAGACCTTATCTCCTTATGCTCCACGTGTTGTAACCATTAAGGTTCCTGCTAACAAGGTTAAGGAAATCATCGGTAAGGGTGGTTTCAACGTTCGTTCAATTCAGGCTGACACCAACTCTCAGATCGACATCGAAGATGATGGTACCGTAAAGATTTCAGCAACTTCACAATTATCAGCAGAATCAGCTATCAAGCGCATCAACGATCTGTTAGTTGAGGTTGAAGTAGGTAAGGATTACGACGGCAAAGTTGTACGCATCACTGATTTTGGTGCATTCGTAAATATCTTACCTGGTCGTGACGGTTTAGTTCACATTTCTCAGATCACTGAAGAGCGTGTTGAGAATGTAAATGATTACTTACGCGTTGGCGATGATGTTCGTGTACGTGTGCTTGATATTGACAATACCGGTCGTATCCGTTTGTCAATCAAGGCTATCACCGATGAGCAGAACAAGGCTAACGCAGCTGTTGAGGCTCCAACTGAAGTAACTGAACAGGAAACTGTACAGGTTGAAGATCAGGTACTAGAGCAGCAAGCCGAAATGCCAAATCCTTACGAGAATAGCCCTCGTGAAGATCAGCAGTAATTTTAAATAATTAGAATAAAGGCCCTTCGACTCTCGTCATGGGCCTTTTTTAACGTAAAGATGTCACAATCAAATTCGAACCAAAATACAGACTCAAATTCTCGCGAACTATTTTCATCTCGCTTAGGCTTTATTTTAATAGCAGCTGGTTGTTCTATTGGCCTTGGTAATGTTTGGAGATTTCCTTACATAGCAGGTCAGTACGGCGGAGCACTGTTCGTTTTAATCTATATTGCATTCTTAATTCTTTTAGGCATTCCCTTAGTGACCATTGAGTTATCTGTTGGTCGAGCCTCAAGACGCAGTATTGGTCTATCTTTTGAAACATTAACTCCAAATAAAAAATGGAAATACTGCAAGTATTTCATGATCTTTGGTAACTATGTGCTCATGGCTTTCTATACCATGGTTACAGGTTGGATGCTTTATTACACTATTGAGATGTTTACAGGTTTCTTAACCAGTGTCCCTATGACACAAGAAGAGTCAGGAAACTTTTTCAACTCCATGCTTCAAGAGCCAGAACCACAGATCATGTTTACAGCAGCAGTTACCATTGCAGGCTTTGCTGTATGCGCCTTTGGTTTAAGAAAGGGAGTCGAAGGGTTTACTAAACCTTTAATGGTGCTGTTATTCCTGTTATTGCTGTTTTTAGCTACTAGATCATTCTTCTTACCAGGCTTTAAAGAGGGTATCCAATATTACCTGTATCCAGATTTTTCAAAGATCACTAAAGATAATTTCTATGAAATTCTCTCTGCAGCTTGCGGACAAGCTTTCTTTACACTAGGTGTAGGTATTGGCTCTTTGCAGATCTTCGGCTCATATATGAGTTCTAAAAAATCAATTGCCTATGAAGCTTCAGTAATTGCAATTTTAGACACCTTGGTAGCTTTTCTAGCAGGTATTGTGATTTTTCCTGCTTGCTTTAGCTATGCTGTAGAGCCAGGTCAGGGCCCAGGACTTATCTTTGTAACCTTAGTTTCTGTATTCTCACATATGGAATATGGTCAGTTCTGGGGAGGAGTATTCTTCCTGTTCATGTTCTTTGCTGCTCTATCAACTCTGATTGCAGTATTTGAAAATGTCATCGGTATTACATTAGATATCTTTAGAATCAGCAGAATCAAAGCTGTGATCTGTAATTTTATTTTGATCTTTGCGATGTCTCTTCCTGTGATCTTAGGTTTTAATGTCTTAAGTTTTATTCATCCTATGGGGCATGGATCAGTAATTCTTGATCTGTATGACTTTATTCTTTCTCAAAATATTATAGAGTTAGGTTCGGTTGTATATGTACTGTATGCTTCTTGGCACTATGGATGGGGCTTTGATAACTACTTAAAAGAGGCTAATTTAGGTCAGGGACTTAAAGTAAGCAGTAAGTTGCAATTCTATTTTAAGTATGTATTGCCAATAATTGTATTAGTACTGTTTGTTCAAGGCTATATCTCAGTTTTTAATCGCTAGTAATAAAAGAAGTAAAAATTAACTAAGGTTACCTTTATGGAAAGAAAACCACGTGAAATATTTAAAACAAGACTAGGCTTCCTGCTTATTGCTGCAGGTTGCGCGGTAGGTATTGGTAATGTATGGCGCTTCCCATTTATTGTAGGTCAGTATGGTGGCGCATATTTCGTTTTATTATATTTATTCTTTTTAGTCACTTTAGGTATTCCTTTATTAACAGTAGAGCTTGCAATTGGTAGAGCATCAAGAAGCTCTATGGCTTACTGTTACGAAGAACTAGAGCAGGCAGGTTCTAGATGGCATATTAACAAATGGTGGCAGTTCTCTGGTAACTACTTCTTGATGGCATTCTATGTCGTAGTAGCAGGCTGGATGCTTTACTATTTCTTATCATTTGCCTTTGGTGAGATCCCAACTAACATCACTCGTGATGAAGCTGCTCAGACTTTTGGTAATCTTTTAGCGTCACCTGTAGTGATGTTTGCCTGTGTTCTGGCTACTGTAGTATTCTCTTTCGCTATCGTAGCTTTGGGAGTGATTAAGGGAGTTGAAAGATACACCAAGCCTTTAATGGTAGTGCTGATCCTTTTATTAGCATTCATGGCTTGTAGATCTTTTAACTTAGATGGATTTGCTGAGGGTATGAAATTTTATCTGGAGCCTGATTTTTCAAAACTTGAAAATAACTTAGGTCAGGCTATCTGGGCTGCTATGGGACAGGCTTTCTTTACTTTATCAGTAGGCTTTGGTGCGATTGCTATCTTTGGTAGCTATATGTCAGATCGTCATAAGATCCTAAATGAGGCTATCTTTATTGCTTCATTTGATACCATCATTGCGCTTTTAGCAGGTGTTGTAATCTTCCCTGCATGCTTTACCTATGGTATCAACCCTGATGCTGGTCCTAATTTACTGTTCTTAACAATGACAGTTGTGTTCTCAAATATGTCTTTTGGCTCCTTATGGGGAACATTGTTCTTCCTGTTCATGTTAATTGCAGCTGTATCAACAATGATTGCTGTTTTTGAAAGCTCTATCGCTGGCACCATCGAACTCTTTAAGATCTCAAGATTCAAAGCAGTTATCATTAACTTCTTTGTCATTATCTTAATGTGTTTACTGCCAATGTTTGGCTTTAACATCTTATCTGATGTTCATATCTTGAATGCAAATTCAGGTATCTTAGACTTCTTTGATTTCTTGGTATCAAACAACATCATGCCAATAGGTTCAATTGTCTTTGTACTGTTTGTCTGTGCAAAGTCTGGTATGACCTGGAAGAGATATATTGATGAGTGTAACGTAGGTAAGGGTTTTAATATGTCAGAGAAGTTATTCTTCTACTACCGTTATATTCTGACATCGATTGTGGTTGTAGTTTTGGCAATAGGCTACTACAAAATCTTTATCGGTTAATTAAATATGGGTGAGTGTATATAGCTTTCTATAAATACTCACCTAAAATATAAAACTCAAATAATAAGGTAAGTTAATAAGGATTTTTTATGGATTCAAGCAGAGAGCAGTTTAAAACCAGATTGGGCTTTATTCTGATTGCAGCAGGTTGTGCTGTAGGCATTGGTAACGTCTGGCGTTTCCCTTATATTGTAGGACAGTACGGTGGTGCTTTCTTTGTACTAATCTACCTATTCTTTTTGATTGCGATGGGTATTCCTCTTTTAACAGTTGAATTAGCCATTGGTCGTGCTTCTAGAAGTTCTATTGCTTATTGCTATGAGAACTTAGAGGAGAAAGGTGCACAGTGGCATCACAACAAATGGTGGCAGTTAGCAGGTAACTACATCCTGATGTCATTTTACGGCGTGATTACAGGCTGGATGCTTTACTATTTCTTTGAGTTTGCTTCAGGCTCTGTAGCTCCACATCTTGAAAAAGATGTTGCTGTAGCTAACTTTGGCAGCATTCTGCAGGATCCTGCAACTCTATTCTCATGCATGGCTGCAGTTGTAGCATTTTCCTTCTTGATTGTAGCTTTAGGTGTCGTCAAAGGCATTGAGCGTTTTACCAAACCTTTAATGTTACTGCTGTTAGGTCTTTTAATCTTTATGGCTTTACGTTCTGTAACCTTAGATGGTTTCATGGACGGCGTGTCATTCTATTTAAAACCTGACTTTTCAAAGTTACAGGATAACTTTGGTGAAGCTGTCTGGGCTGCTATGGGACAGGCTTTCTTTACCTTATCAACCGGTATGGGCGGTATTGCTATCTTTGGTAGCTACATGTCAACAAAGCACCGTTTATTAAACGAGGCTCTGTTTATTGCTGGTTTAGATACAGCTGTAGCACTCCTTTCAGGCTTTGTAATCTTCCCAGCATGTTTTACCTACGGCATTAACCCTGATGCAGGTCCAAACTTACTGTTTGTTACCATGACCATGGTTTTTTCAAACATGAGCTTTGGCGCTTTCTGGGGAGCTTTATTCTTCCTGTTCATGTTAATTGCTGCTGTTTCTACTTTAATTGCTGTGTTTGAAAACATCATCGCAGCAAATCTTGAGCTATTTAAGATTGACAGAAAGAAGGCTGTGCTGATTAACTTTATCGTGATCTTAGGTTTATCAGTATTACCTGTTTTAGGTTTCAATGTTCTCTCAGATGTTCACATCATCGGTTCAAATACTGGTATTACTGATTTCTGTGATTTCTTAATTTCAAATAACATTCTTCCAATAGGTTCATTAGTATTCGTGCTGTTTGTAACCTCAAAGAGCGGTATGAAATGGGATCGCTATATCCAAGAAACTAACGTAGGTGAAGGTTTTAAACTGACACCTAAGTTATTCTTCTATTACAGATACATTTTGACCACTGTAATTGCAGTACTGCTCATTATTGGTTATTACACAGTATTTAATCGAGCATAATACTTACAACAAGGTGCCATTGGACGTATAATCTCAGTGTATAAATAAAACACTGAACCAATGGCACCTTGTAGAAATGAAAACCAATAAGCTAATCAAAGGAATTATCTTTACTTTCTCTTTATTACTTCCACTCTCTTTTAATACTCAAGCACAAGCAAATAGCTCTAAAGGTCAGATTAGAACTTTAACCATCGAGCAGGCTGAAGCATTAAAGCACCATAAATCTTCTGCAAAAAGAAGCTCTGCAAAAAAGAGTACAGCTCAAAAGAAATCTTCAAAGTCACGTAAAGCTACTGCGTCTAACAAAAAGACAGCACATAGCAGTACTAAAAAGAGCAGAAAAAAGAATACTAAAACACAAGCTAAAACTCGTGTAAGAACTACTACTCCTCAGGAAAGAGCTATACAGTCAGAATATGTAACTGCTCCATTTGATTTCTCGGATGAGAATCCACTAATTGCAACCACACCTACTTTGATTGCTCAAAGAAAGTATTTTGCTGATGCTGAGAGAGCTATTAAAAGTGGGGATACCGATACAGCTTTATCAATTCAGAACAACTACTTAAGAAACTATCCATTATCCTTGTGGATTGATTACTGGTATTTAGCTAACAATATGGATGTATCTAAATACCCCCAGGTTAAACAGTTTATTAACTCAAAAGTTCATCAGGAATTAGGTCTGTTGCTAAAGAGAAAATACATTGAGTATTTATCATCTGTTGGTCAATACAAGTTAGTTTCAGATTTAATCGGTAAAAAGCCATTTCAGGATGACAGTGAGATGGCAAAGTCTCAACAGGCCCTTCAATGCCGCTTCTATGAAGCTCGCTGGCAACAGGGGATTGCTGATGTTACAGCAGCAACCTTTGCTTCAAAAATGTATTTACAGCTGTCTCCATATCCTTCAAGCTGTGCAGGTTTAATCTACCTTTGGGGACAGAATGGATATCTTGATGATAAGGTGCAACTAGAAAAGTTTGAAAGGGCATATATCACTAAAAACTACACTGAAACTACAAGATCATTAGCTCATGGTCTTGAACAAACTCAATTTGCATCTCGTGTAGCTCAAGAAATGTCACTTTATGACAATCCAGCAGCAGTGCTTTCACTAGATTATGTTGAAGGTGATGAGAACACTCAAAGAACTGCTGTGCTTGCTTTTAAGAGATTTGCAAATCTTGATCCAAAGAGTGCAACTCCAGCTTTTGAAGCTTTTGCTGAGAAATTTAAGATCAGCGATACTGAAAGATTAGAGATCTTCCAGATCATTGCAAAAGGCTTTTTATCAAGACAGTCTACAGAGGAAGAAGTTCAATGGGTAGATAGAAATCTTCCTGCAGTGGTTTGGTCTGAAGAAATTAAGATTATGCGTATGCGTAAAGCCATCTGGTTTGCCCAATGGCAGATTGTTTATGACTTATATGATCATTTAACAGAGCTTGATAAAAATGCAGTTAACTGGCGTTATTGGAAAGCAAGAGCTGCCCATGAGATAGGTCGCACTCAAGAGAGTAAGTCACTCATGGCAAAGGTTGCTAAAGACAGAAGTTTCTTTGGTTTTTTAGCCGCTCAAGAATTATCTTTAAAAATGCCATTTAACCATGAGCATTTATCAAAATCAGCTCAATGGCCACAGACTGTAGCTAAAAATAAAGCTGCAGTGCGTTTCTTTGAATTTAGAGCTTTAAAGGATAGTAATGCAGCTATTGAATGGCGTGAAATTGCTAAGACTGGTACTAATGATGAAGCGATGTTAATGGCAGAGTGGGCTTTATCTACAGGAAACATCAGTTATGCAATTTCAAGTGTAGTAGCTGGTCAAAGATGGAGTGCTCTAGACTACAGATTCCCTAAGCCATTTTTGACCCTGTATCAGAAATACTCATCCTACTCTAATGTACCAATTTCATTCTTATATGGTATTTCTCGTCAGGAGAGTATGTTAAATCCTGATATTAAATCACCAGTAGGTGCTGTAGGTTTAATGCAGTTGATGCCTGGTACTGCTAAGATGGTATCCAGAAAGAATAACTGGTCATATTCAGGAACTGGTGATTTAGTAGTCCCTGAGAACAACATCAGATTAGGCTCAGCATATCTTAGAGACATGCTAGACAGATTTGATAACAACAGAATTTTAGCAGCTGCTGCCTATAACGCAGGTCCTGGCAGGATCAATATCTGGAAATCAAAAGATGGTAAGGGAAGAGATGCTGCGATGTATGTTGAGAATATCCCTTTTAAGGAAACAAGGCAGTATGTTCAAAATGTTCTTCTGTATGACACAATTTACAAAAAGCTGTTAACTGGTCAGGAAGACAGATTATTGAACTCAAATGAATTGGGATATAGATACTAATTTTTTGAAAAACCGTAGGTTCTTGTAGACACTACTCTTTACAAAGTATCAAAATTTGCTATTATATTCACCGTTGCCCAGGTGGTGAAATTGGTAGACACGCTACTTTGAGGGGGTAGTTCTGCAAGGAGTACGAGTTCAAGTCTCGTCCTGGGCACCATTGAGAAGAAGACAGCACAGGCTGTCTTTTTTATTTTCGGCCTATCTGCCTTAAGATCTTCTCCTGAACCTCAGGTGGCAGTGATCTGAATCTTTCAACAGAATTATCCAGATTCTTCTGGGCGTTTATCTCTCTGTCAATGAGTGAGCTTAAAAGCTCCTTTTCAAGAATTGCCTGTTCTCTTTTTCTGTAGCTCTGCTGAAATTTCTTATCAAGTTTTAGTACCTTGTATTCTCTTGATACGTTTTCGGATATGAAGTCAGGAGTGCTGCTGTACACACAGTATCAAGATCTGCTTTTATAAAATTAATCTGTTTTATCATTATTGATTATAAAATTTTATAATCAATCACACAGAGTGATCTCGTAAGTTTAGTTATGATTTAACAAAACATGAGAATTTAGGTCAGGTTAATGGACATTATATGTACAGCAGATCTGATTTTTACGGCAAAAAGAGAAATAAAATCACTGACGCCATATCACGGTGCACGATTTTCAGCTTTCTTAAGATATGCCTGTAAAAAAACAGGTATAAAACTTGATGACTGTGCATATGCAATTCTTCCGTTCAGATGCGGAATCAGGCATGTACATGTAGGCGAACATTTAATGTTAAGGCTTTTACTTACAGAATATGGAAAGGAAAAGTTACCTTACCTGTGTAATGCTCTTTACTCAACAGATGAATATGGTGAATTTTCATCTGAGTCACTGCATCTTGATTATGTAGTAGATCCTGCAGTAAATGAGAAAGTGGATTTTATTCCAGGAAAGGGGGGGTAATTAAAGCAGTTTTCTTTTGATATGGTAAAAAATGAAACAGAATATCTGTTAGGACTTGATGAATTTACATTAGAGCTGATAACTCCTTTAAGGCTGATGCTTCCTGCCGGAACAAAACTGAAAACTGCCCCTGACATGGAAAGAATGTGTAAAGAGGATTTTTTTCTACACTTTTTAATATTCACTACTTCATATTCTGAATTCCTTAAAAAGGTTCGGTGAGCTTAGCTGCAGCAGCACAGAAATAGAGAACATACCAAGAACTGTGGACGGCTGGTCTGAATGGTGTGATGTCAGATACAGTAAATCAAGGTAGATCCCATTAGGAGGGATCATAGGTGAAACAAAGTATAAAGGCAGAATGCCAAACTATGATCTTGCACTAAGACTTTTTGGCCGGACAGTATACAGAATTAGGAAAAAATCAGAGATTTGGACTTGTTTTTACAAGATACCTGAACTTGAAATTGCAAGAAGCATGTACCTTCCCGTTAATACTAGAAAATAGAGACTACCAAAATGAATAAAAATACTGAAAAAGATGAAAAACCGATCATTGTAGTCTGGGTTGGTACAACTGATGTCACCCGCATGAAGAAATGGATAAATTATGAGCTGTTGCAGAAGGCTTCTCCTAAAGAGCAGGAAAATCTGTTAAGGGAGTTTGATCCTAAGTGTTCTCATGAACCTGATAGCAAGTGGAATAACGGTCCACTGAGAACCATGACAGATGATATCAGTGCAGAAAAAGTATATTTATTGTGTTCAGAACAGTATCTTCCAGAAAAGACAATCTTGTAGAATGGGTTCACAGAGGCTCTGATGCCAAAGTTCAGGTCATCGATACAGAAGTTAAAGATCCAACCTCATATGAAGAGATAAAAAAGGCGCTTAACATCTTTTACGATAAGTATTTTGATGAAAAAAACGGTTCAAAATACAGGTTTAACATTACTGCCGGAACTACTGCCATGAAAGTCATGACTTTCTGTGCTGGAACAAGTTTTTTCATTGGCGCCAGATTTTATACAACTCATGATCCTAAGCTTGTAAATAATGAAATTTACTACCGTCAGATCCCTCAGCTTTAATCCTCATTAACTCTTTTTCTTCTGATTGTATTAAATCAACCGGGAAATTATTTGAAATACCGCAAGTTTTTTGCTTTACATAAAATTTTCATACTTTTAAATACAAAAAACTTAGGTTTGTTTTTAAATGGTCTTGAGCTGCAACGGAATAATACTATCCGTAAGCTCCATTACCTTCTTTCTGTTCCTTGCAACAACCTCTTTTGAGGTGTTTGCATAACAGTAGATACAGCCGTGAGAACAGGTGTTGTACATTCCTATATCCTTACTCTCCATACATCCGCATTCCTTACGCTGTCCCTTATCTTTCATCCTGTTAAAATCAAGTGAGGATGAAACTTTAAAGGAGGCTGTATTACCAGCTCCATTTTCCATTAAAGAGAACAAGTCATAAGATTCTTCAGACTTCTGCTTTTTATTCTTTTTGGTAAAAGAATGCAGATAATCTGTAAGTTCTCTGTCATCAGAAAAGAGTTTCTCCATAAGCTCACCGTCAATACAGCGGTTGTGCTCAATCCCGTATGCTTCAAGATCAAGATCTTCAGCACAGGTGGCAAGGGTAAAGTCCCAGCCAAGTTCATGCCAGCGCTGCTGAATCTTTTTAAGTCCGTCTGCAATCTCATTTTTCTGAGCTAAACTCAGTTCTGCTCTTAACACATTGTCTCTTGTGAAAAGACCGTGTGTTTCCTTTATAAGGTTGTTCTGAACCTTTCTGTAGGCTTCCACATCAATAAAGCTGAAGACAAGTTTTGAGGTATAGCCCTTTAATCTTTTTGAAAGGTTCCAGATCTTGATTAAAAGATCACGTGTGGAAAGATTAGGAGTTGTTATCAGAGGATCAAATCTCCAGATAACTCTGTTTTTTCCGATACGGTTTGAAAGCTCAATAAAGGTTTCAATTCGCTTTTCCAAAGGGGCCACATTAGGTTCAAAGCCCTCGTTTTCATAATCGTTTAAGGTGAACTGGAAATAGTAGTGAATACCAGTTTTATCAAGCTCATCAAGATAAGGCATTAAAGGACGTGGATTTTTAGTCCAGAAGACAATGACTCTAGTTCTGTCATAGGAGATATACATAGGTTTCTGATTAAATGGGTTTACCCACACAGAGTAGCCTTCATTAAGTCTCTGCATGAACCATTTTGCAAAGAATGCCGGAATATCAGTTGATCTGCTTGCAGAAACAATTACAGGATGTGATGCCTCAACTTCAGTACCTGATTTTAGAGTGATATTTTCCTTTAAAATTGCCATGTGTCCTGTATCCTTTTTCTAAGTTCTCTCCGATTAACTTAACAGACTGTCTCAAATTTCGATTTTATAAAGCTTAATGCTCTGTTTTCCTATTCATTCCCACATCGAAGTCTTTGGATAAAGAGAAAGATGTCAGCTTAGGTTGTTTCAATAAAGTCTTCATATCCCGCTAATGCTAATATTGTTCAGCCATTCATAATTCACAGCAGCTATCATTTCAGAGCATTGCCCATATTATGCCTTAAGAATGAATAATTATCGCTTGCTGAAATGACAGTGTTTTAATTAGGTCTCATTTTAAGAAGCTTTTATGAAAAACAGGTTATTCTTGTCTTACATGACATCGCAAACATACTTCAATTTCCTTTCTATGTTCTCACCGACTACTTTAAAATTGAAGTCGCTGAAATCATTATTAGAAAGTCCCTCATTAAAGGCACAATGAACCTTACCATGACATAGGATCATAGCAACAAAACATTCAGGATCATGGTTGTGCACACTTTGAGCAGCTCCTCTTTCCTGAATCTGGCATGAATCGCTGCTGTCATCCCTTCTTTCCTTATTGAGAAGACATTTCTCAGGTTTACCTTTGCCTTCAGTCATGCATGCACAAGGTCTTGGGTATACAAGATGCATGTCCTGATTAGTCCCGCAGTATTTAAGATAGTTAAATACCTGATGGGCTAAAAGACGATTGGTCATTGTCTTATTATTGAAGCGATCTTCAATCAGATAAGCACTGTCTACAACAATTACAGCACCTCTTTGAGACAGCAAAGATGCAAATACGTGGAGAAAGCTTGCATAAGCAAAATTGCTAAATGCTTTGCTAAAGAGATTATATCTTAGACTTATTCCTGAAAAACTGACATAATTCTGGATAATTTCTCCAATGCCTTTAAAGGTGGTGATGATGTCATAGATGCAGCCTTGCAGCTTTTCCTCAAGAGAGTCAAAACTTCTGTATATTGACTCATCAGATGTATTGTCAAAGGTAAAGTTAACAGTTTTTAAGGTGATGCTGCAGTTTTTACCTTTCAGAACACCTGACTGTTTTATCTCATTGTATGCTTTGAACAGTTCATTAAGCTGTTCAAGTGCATCTGGGTTGCCGTCAACAGCTGTAACTTCTATATCAGGGTATGAAGTCAGATCTGATGTGGCCAGCATATCAATGATCACTGAAAGTGCACCTAGAATATCTCCACCGTTGCCGCACATTACAGACAGTATTCTGATTGTCTCCTTTGAAGACACAAACATCTTACTTACAGCAGGTTTTGACAGATAAATATTGCAAAGATAGGTAGCCTCTGCAGCTGATCTTGGCAGGTATTTAAACATATATCCCAACCACTGCTCTTTTGAATGGTTAAGATTCTCCCTTACTGAATAGAAATTAAGAGGTACAGGCTGAACGAAATTCTGAGCATAGTTACTGATAACAGCACTGATTGCATTGTCGATATCACAGTCGTAAGGAAGGTATTCATTGAAAGAGCAGCACATATTCTGTTCTCCTCAATTGTTGAAACAAATGTTTTGATATGTTTAATAATGCAATAACTATGTCAACTTTGTTTATTGTTTATAAATTAGTAAGTTAGTTAAATAGCGAAATTATGCTTAATTATATACATTTATAAAATTATGTAATTTTAATTTAATTTATTAAAATTATAAAAGGATTTATTTTTAACATAACAGTGAAAATAAGTAAACCGGTTTAATTTTAAAAAATGAATCCTGATCTGATGAAAAAGAACAGTTATTTTTTTTACTGAATTTTTGAAACTTAACAAATAAAAATACAGTTAAATCAATAAGTAATACAAGATAGGGCAATCCTTTTTATAAAACTGGCACGGTACTTGTATTATATTCTTCTCAGAAGCGAAAAAATCTTCGCATCTTTTTTGAATTATGCCGAAACTTACAACTTCGATTTGAAATTAAGCAAACAGTCATCTGTTCAGTTCCCTAAATCATTCTGATTAGAAGAACTTTTAAGACTGTTGAAAAACATAAACATCGTGTAGTTCAAAAGAGGAAGATCTCATGACCACAACTTTAACCGCTTCTTTAAAAAAGGGTATTACTTTGGCTTTGATAAAGGAGGAAAACTCCCTGATTTTGCTGTCCTAGTGGAAATTGTTCTTTCACTTGCAGCAGCACACTGTGAATACATTGCTTCACAGCCGATGTTTACCTAAACGGTAATGTAGCAGAGATATCTTCTGTGAGAGTGGTAATGCTGATCTTAAAGCAGCACTGTCTGAAAAGAAGATAAGAGCGAGGCTACATCTTCAGATACCAAAGGTAAAGACAGAAAACTGAAAAAATATTTCAGCAGTCTTTACGTGATGAGCTGCAATTTGTCTGCCACTGCAATTCATTTAGCTGTTTACAGAGATGCATTCTGCTTGGTGTCTTAAACCAGGCAGCTCGTTTGACGGCAGCTTCCGTATGAAGATGGAACTTATCTGATAGTTAACTGCTTTTAACGGCATCAGATTGAATGTTGGGTAACCATAAGAACAGTGGAGAGTGCGTATGTTTTTACAGTCAGATTTTACCTGTTCAGATTTTTTCTATGTTGTGATTTTTGCGGTGTTGTCTGGTCTTATCACCCTATACTGCAGGATCTTTAAGATTAAAGCTGTAGAGACAGCAGTCGGTCTTGTACTGTTCTCATGTCTTTATTGGATATTTTACTTTGCAGATGCCTTTATGAAGTAGAAGTGATTAACTTCTACTTCATAAGGATACCTTAAAAAAATCAACAGGATAACTTCAGTAATCAGAGAGAATAAATATGGAATATTTTGGTTTGTTTGTCATCTATTTAATGGGCTTATGTTTTTTCTCATTTTTATGGAAAAAGTGGGACCGCTCTTTTAAGGAGAGAGTAGGGCAATTTGTCTTTTATACCGTGTTTTACTGGGGATGTCTGTACATCCTTCCATAAAAAAAAGGTGAAGAGCTTTTTTAGCTCATACCTTTGGGGCATGGATGTTTGAAAGTTCTTTTTGATTTCTTCTCAGGTTGTATTCCTTACTTTTGCCACCTGAGCTTTTTGTTTGTTATAGCTTTTTTTGCTGTTATATAACGGACATTTGCGAAATTAAAACAAAGGCATTTGTCGCAAGTTTTAATTTTTTGCGAATATCCACTGGAACTAATGTGATCTGCGCAAATAATTTTCTGGTATTTTCGTGATAATCTGCAGTAAGCCACAGAAAACATGTAAATCAGATCACTAAAATAAAGCTTCAGGCTTTTCTACAGTGAAAGTTTTGCTTTGAATAATAACCATAAAGGCATCATTTTTGATGTTCAGTACGCACATAAATGTGTGTATGGGGCTTTTTACTCAGCATCAGTTAATAGGAATATAACATCAAATGTCTGACAACTTCATCTCTAAGAGCGAATGTGAAGCGATGTTTAAAGAAATTTTTCAATCCTGTGGAATTAGAAATTATGGTGTTTATTCTGTTTTGGAAGATGGCTCAGACGCGCCTGGTGTGCTGGATGGGGTATCTACTGAAAGGGATGTTATTGTTTACACCAGTGATATAAACAAAAAGGATAAAATTCAAAGTTTTATCGGAGAGTTTGGTGATGTAATAAAGAAAAACCAGTACCTAATTATTTATGTTGACGACTCTAAACCTGTTCAAAAGATTCGCTTAAAAGCAAGAAAACAAAAGCTTTCTGTTGAACAGCAACCACTGCTTTTAGAAAGTGAGCTTGATCCGTGGTTAAGAACTTTTATTTATGATGAAATGAAGGCTAAATACAGTCCAGATCATTTAAAAGTAGAAAATAATACTGAAAATAGTGATGAAGATAACCTTTGGTATCTTGGTACTTATTTTCCAAGAACCTTTGTTGAAATATCTTCAATTCTTACTAATCTGCTTTCAAATCAAAAGATTTTTGAGGAATTCGAAAAAAAGTCAGTTATCAGAGTTCTTTCAGCAGGATGCGGAACTGGAGGAGATCTGGTTGCAGTGCTGAAGGTTTTTCATGAACTGTATAAAAATACAAAACAGTTTGAAATTCAGGCTGTTGATGCTAATTCAGGTGCATTATCTCTGATGAAGAAGGTTGTTGGCAGAGCATCAGGTGAATACGGAATAAATCCTGCCATTGGTACTTTCAATAAAGATATTGATAATTACTTTGATTCAAGGTCTCCTGTAACAGCACCTGAAACAAAATTTGATTTGATCATTACTTCAAAAATGCTTAATGAAAAGGTATCTGTTACAGTAGGGCAGGAACAAAACGTATATTATAATTTTACAAAGAATGCATATGAATATTTGGACGAAACAGGCCTTTTAGTCATATCTGATGTAACCAATAAACCGAATTATCCTTCGGTATATGGAGGTATCCATGAACGATTCTATCCTGAAATCATGAATGAAGGTATTAACAAAGCGGTTTTAGAGTCAGACAATCTTTATTCTCTGATACCTGTATCGTGTGCCCGTGTTGGTGGAATATGCCCATCTATCGATTGTTTTTCTCAAAAAGAATTTTTAATCAAAAATCTTCCGGGAGAATCGGGGCAAATAAATGCAAGCTCTAAAATCAGCTACAGAGTACTCTGCAAGAGTCAGATTTATAAAAAGTTTAATATTCATATAAGTTGCATGGTAAAAATCTCTTCCAAAAACTATTGCAACTATCTTGTTAATGCTGTTACAGATCATGTATCAGAAATTGATGGCTTTGATATAAGTAATTTAGAGTGCTAGAGTTGTTAAAGCTCGAGGTGTATGTATGCCTAATTTTGAAAAGTCACCATTTGCAGTAAAAACAATTAGAAAACCTTATAATTCTGTTACATTTGATTTCTCTTTTGACAGGCAGAATTTCGGTAAGCAATCAAAATCACATCTCATTAAAACAAATGAAGATACAATGGTGTCTCTTGGATATTAATGAGCAGGTATGCCACTGACCTTAGCTGAAACTCTTTCTAAGACAGCCAGAATTGGACTTAAAGTAGTAGAAAATAATTTAAAAGCAATTGAGAAACTGTCGATGGCAGGTTTTAGCCAGTGCAAATGCGTTGAATCAATTTGCTCAGAAAGCCTATACACATAGTACATTATGCAATTCGAAAGATGGAGACTGTACGATGAACCAGATAGCTCAAGAATCACCAAGAAATCAGAGTGATGTATCTCAAAATGGTGTCAGATCTTTTATGATTAAAGAATCTGAACTTGATGATGTTCAGAGAAAAATTATACAAAGAAAAGCTGATTCTAACCAGATTATCTCTGGCTGTGCAGGGTCCGGTAAGACTATTATTGCTCTTTGGAAAGCAAAAGAGCTTATTGAAACAAAGCATGCTTCTGTTCTTATTATCACATATACAAAAGCACTTGTATCTTTTATTGAAACTGCCTGTCAAGCCATAGGAATTCCAGGTTCCAGCTTACGCAGCCTGAACAACTGTTATCGCTGGAGAAAAGTTTTTGTTGATAATGATAATTTTGAGTGGAAAAAAGAAGGGTGGAAAGCAGGCTACTATGATTACATCATAGTGGATGAATCTCAGGATCTGGACAAAAGCCAGGTTCAAGACATTAAACAGCACTGTCAGTATGCATTGTTTCTTGGTGATGATAAGCAGAGCATATTTGATAATAAAGTTTCCCTTTTAGACATTAAGAATCAGCTGAATACAAGAATTGATACTTTACTGTTTAATTACAGATTGCCAAAAAAGCATGCAATGTTTGTAGACTCTTTGGGTTGTGACAGTAATCTCGTCGACAGGTGCAGAAATGAGAGTGATGAAACTCCATATCTTCTAAAGTACAACAGCTTTACCGATGAACTTGATGAAATAATGAGACTTGTAAAGAATAACCATTATCAGGACGTGGGGATCCTTTTCGATTCAAGGCAGAAAGTGTCAGAAGCAAAATTATATTTTGAAAGCAAAAACTTTGAGGTAGAAGTGAAGACCGATGGTGACTTTGAAATGAATTTTGTTTCATCAAAGCCAAAGTTGATGCCTTATCACAGTTCAAAAGGACTACAGTTTGAAACTGTTTTTTTACCTGAATGTTCAAGTTCTAGTCATCTTAATGCTCTTTATGTTGCATTAACCAGAAGTTTTAAAAATCTTTACATTATGTACAGCGATTGTCTTAGTCCATACCTTAGAAATATAGATTCAGAACGTTATAAGTCCTCATTAGTGGAAAAAATCTGGGATATCTAATTATGATGCTGTATACCGTTGTCCAATCAGACAGTTTTAATAATATTTTTTCTACAGAAAGCCTATCTCCTGTTTCATTTTATGAGAAACGTAATTTTGGATACAGGAACTATAAAAAGTCTGAACTTATAAGAGATAATTTTATAGTTTTCTTTACAGAGCAGATTAGTACATATGACCAAAACTGGTCAGGTGAAAACTTTCCTGTGACAGTGGCAATATCAGACGAGTTACTGGATACAAAATTTAAAAAAGATTTAGGCAATGGAATATTCGCCTATTCGAAAACAGTTTACTTCAGAGCTCAGAGTGATAAGACCAGATTTATTTTTAGAAATGAAGAAGAGCAAAATGAGGCTATTGCCTGTACTTTGAGAAGTCGCGACAGCAAAATGGTGGACTTTTACAAAGAAAACGGCTGTTTTACAATTTTTCAGAAAACAAACTTAAGAGTAATTTCTGAATCAGATCTTAAAGTTATTGATTCAAATTGTTAAATTTCTGAAACAACTGTTGAAGAATCGGTTCTCAGCGACAATTATATTGATAAAGTAAAAGGTGCTGTCTACGGATACATCATTGGTACCATATTAGGTGAACGCCAAGACTATATTATTAAAAAAAGACTTTTGTCAGCAGTGTTCAATCAGAATTTCTGTTCGCCAAATATAGATAAGAGCAAACTTCTTTCATCTTTTAAATCATTACTTGGTGATATAGAAGTATCGTGTAAAAAATCTTTCCGTGAAGATCTTTATGAACAACTTACTCACCTGATAAGAAATGCATTTGAGATATATGTACAGATATCAGATTTAAAAAGAAAAAAATCATCTTCTGCAACAGAATCACAACTGTCCTATTTTGAAGATCAACTTAAATCTCTTAGAAATAGAGTTGATGCTCTTTTAACAGAAAAATATAAAGACGTAATTTCATCTGTTCCTGACACTCTTTTTGAAGAGCTCCCACAACTTGTTCCGTCATTCAATACTCAAAATCATGTGGAGCTAAGATTCTCAAGAAAAGACTGCAAGCTTGAGTATTTGCACACTTTTATCGAGAGTCTGATGAATGAAACTCTCTTTACAGAGAAAAATTCCGAATTTAGAAAATTCAGCGAAAGAGATGTAAAAATTACATTCGTTTCACAAATTGCTGCTCCTCTGTTTGCGTATTGCGCAATATAGGATCACACAATTCGTACTCGGGGATCATTTAGTTTA
>ENA-UADF01000096-UADF01000096.1-human-gut-metagenome-genome-assembly--contig:-NODE-96-length-26378-cov-5.245147_pt1 | contig 26378 bp, 22 predicted proteins | sample MGYA00244222_ERZ654245 | MGnify/ENA primary metagenome ERZ654245 (study PRJEB26926, sample SAMN06165019) | human gut metagenome | biome: ENVO:00009003; feature: ENVO:2100002; material: ENVO:00002003...
CAGGCGTCCCCCGCGCCCAGCAGCAGCGCGCTGCCGGGGTTTACCAGCAGGCTGTTTTCCCCCATTTGCAGGGTGCAGCTGCCCTCGCTTACCAGCAGAAAGGTGCACGTCTCCTCGTCTGCCGTCAGCTCCAGCTTGCTGCCGTTCAGCCGCACGGTGTCCGCTTTTACCTTTGCATGGATCTTTTCCCGTTCCGCTTTCATCTTGCGCATCCTTTCCGGAAACAGCCCTCCCGGTAGCCGGGAGAGCGCTTTTCCTCATGATACCACGTCTGCCCCGTGGGGGCAAGACAAACTCACAGGAGGTTATTTCGCATGAATCTGACCCTGATCCGTTCCATGACCCGCAGCGCCGTTTTTGAGCTGGAAAACGAGCTGTGCTACCGTCCGGCACACCCCTTTACCGTTGCCCTGAACGGCAAGACGGTATACGAAGCCTGCAACACCAACGTGTTTTCCCTGTTCTCCCTGCTGCCCGGCACCGCCTATACGGTGGAGGTGCAGGCCGAGGGCGAGACCCTGAAGCTGGATTTCACCACCGAGGCTGAGACCTTCTTTGTGGATGCTGCCCGCTATGGTCTGGTGGCTGACGGCGAGACTGACAACACCGTGCGGCTGCAGGCGGCGCTGTCCACCTGCCCCAAGGGCGGCACAGTGTATGTGCCCGCCGGCCGTTACCGCACCGCCAGTCTGTTCATGAAGAGCAACACCACCCTGTATCTGGAAAAGGGCGCTGTGCTGCTGGGCGACAACGACCGCACCCATTACCCCATCCTGCCCGGTGTGCTGCCCAGCGAGAACGAAGTGGACGAGTACTACCTGACCGGCTGGGAGGGCAACCCGCTGGACAGCTTTGCAGGTCTGTTGAACATTACGCAGGTGCATGACGTGGTGGTGACCGGCGAGGGCACGCTGGACTGCGATGCCGAAAACGGCGACTGGTGGGTGAACCCCAAGGTCAAGCGCATCGCATGGCGTCCCCGTGCAGTGGCTGCGGTGGACAGCGAGAACGTCTGCCTGCACGGCATCACGGTGCAGAACAGCTATTCGTGGACCATCCACCCCATCTTTGTCAAGCACCTCGACCTGCTCAACTTCAACATCAACAACCCCTACAACGCCCCCAACACGGACGGCATCGACCCCGAGAGCTGCGAGTATATCCGCATCATCGGCATGAACATCCATGTGGGCGACGATTGCATCGCCATGAAGGCCAGCAAGGTCTTTCTGGGCATGAAGCTGAAGCGCAGCTGTGAGCATACCGTCATCCGCAACTGCCTGCTGGACAAGGGCCACGGCGGCATCGTCATCGGCAGCGAGATGAGCGGCGGCGTCAAGGACATGGTGGTGACCCAGTGCCTGATGGACCACACCGACCGCGGTCTGCGCGTCAAGACCCGCCGGGGCCGCGGCAACACCGCCGTCATTGACGGGCTGGTGTTCCGCAACGTGGAGATGCGGGGCGTCAAGGCACCCTTTGTCATCAATATGTTCTACTTCTGCGACCCGGACGGCCACGGCCCCTATGTACAGTGCCGCGAGCCGATGCCGGTGGACGAGTACACCCCCAAGCTGGGCAGCCTGACCATGGAGAATATCGTGGCTACCGATGCCCAGTTTGCAGGCTGCTACTTTGACGGCCTGCCGGAGCAGCCCATTGAGCGGGTAACCATGCGGGATGTGAGCATCACCTTTGACCCCAACGCCAAGGAGGGACAGGCGGCCATGGCCGACAACCGTCCGCTGGTGAAAAAGCTGGCCATCTATGCCGAGAACGTCAAGGAGATCGACCTGCACAACGTGAAGATCGAGGGCTACGAGGGCGAGCGGCTGCACTTTGCCAACGTAGGACATTTTGAGGAGGACTGACCCATGACCCATGAAGAGATCCTGTCCATGCTGGGCGACTATGTGGACTACCTGATCGCCAATTCCAGCGCCGAGGCACCGATGTGGAACATCGAGAAGGTGCGCAGCGGCAAGCCCAACAAGTGGAACTACATCGACGGCTGCATGATTACCGCCTGCCTGAGCCTGTACAAGACCACCGGTGACGAGAAGTATCTGGAGTTTTCCAAGGAGTTTATCGACTACTTTGTGCAGCCGGACGGCTCCATCAAGACCTACGACCCCAAGGAGTACAATCTGGACAACGTGAATCAGGGCAAGAACCTGTTCATTCTGTATGACATCTACGGGGACGAGAAGTACCGCAAGGCCATCGACACCATCCGCAGCCAGCTGCTTACCCAGCCCCGCACCAAGGAGGGCAACTTCTGGCACAAGGACATCTATCCGTGGCAGGTGTGGCTGGACGGCACCTATATGGCACAGCCCTTCTACATGGAGTACGAGACCCGCTTTAACAAGATGCAGGGCTGCATCGACAGCTACAAGCAGTTCATGAACATCAAAAAGCACATGCGGGACGAAAAAACCGGCCTGTACTACCACGGCTACGACGAGAGCCGCCAGATGTACTGGGCAGACCCCGAGACCGGTTGCAGCCCCAACTTCTGGCTGCGCGCCATGGGCTGGTTCCTTGTGGCAATGGTGGATGTGCTGGAACGCATGGACGAGCAGCTGTACAACGAATACCGCGGCATCATGGCCATGCTCAAACAGGCTGTGGAGGACATGCACAAGTTCCAGGACGAGCAGACCGGGATGTTCTGGCAGGTTATCGACCACCCAGAGGCCGAGGGCAACTATCTGGAGACCAGTGGCACCGCCCTGTTTGCCTATGCCGTGCTCAAGGGCGTGCGTCTGGGCTATCTGCCCAAACGCATGGCTGCATGGGCGGAGAAGGCTTTCTACGGCACCTGCGACCGGTATCTGTCCAAGAACCCGGACGGCAGCTTGCAGCTGGACGGCATCTGCCTTGTGGCGGGTCTGGGCGGCAAGGATCACCGTGACGGTTCTCTGGCCTACTACTTCAGCGAGCCGGTGGTCTGCAACGATGCCAAGGGCGTAGGCCCGCTGGTGCTGGCCTATACCGAAATGATCGCGCGCAAGTAACCAAAAACGGGATACAGCAGGGCTGAGCAGCTGCAAAAAAGCGGTTGCTCAGCCTTTTTGCGTGTCTTTTTTGCCCCCTTGCATAAACTGCCCGCCGCTGTCCCACACTAAGCCCAGAAAAGTTCCCGTACACAAAACGAACAGATGGGAGTAACAAGCATGGAGCAGATCAAAAAATTTCTGCACGGCAAGGGCTTTGCTCTGCTGCTGACCGCAAGCCTGCTGGCTGCGGCTGCGGCAGGGGTGTGGGCGGTGCGTGCCCTGCGGGCAGAACTGCAAAAAAGTCTGGATGGACTAAACGCCCCCGGCACCACCCAACAGACCACCCCGGAAACAGAACCGGACTGGGACGCACAGGAGGATACCACATGGCAGCAGCCCGTGACCGACGTTGCAAACAGCAAGACCGATGTGCCGCAGCAGACGCCCTCTGGGGCATCCTCTGGTGCGCAGTCTGGCTCTGGTTCGCTGCGCGAACCCTCGGCACTGCAAGGCGCATCCTCGCCTGCCAGCAGTTCGGCGCAGCCTGCCGCCGCGCCCTCTATGCCGGGGCGTGTGCTCAACGCCTTCAGCGGCGATGAGCTGGTGTATAACAAGACCCTTGGAGACTGGCGCACCCACAACGGTGTGGACTATGCCTGCACGCAGGGTGCTGCGGTGGCGGCACCCGTGGCGGGCAAGGTGGTCTCTGCCGGGGCAGAGGGCAACTGGGGCACCGTGGTGGTGCTGGAAGATGCCGCTGGCCGCTGCTGGCGACTGTGCGGCGTGGCAGACCCTGCCGTAAAGGCCGAGGACACCGTGACCGCCGGGCAGAAGCTTGGCACGGTGGGCACTGTCGGCTGCGAGTGCGCCGAGGAGAGCCACATCCATGTGGAGGTAAAGCAGGGCGAAAGCTACCTCGACCCGGCAAAGCTGTCGGAGTAAGCAAACCATAAAAGGGGCTGCAACAGCGGCTCCTTTTTTGCTGTGTCAGGCGGTACGGCGCGTTTGCAGCAGCCAGAGAACCAGCGCCGAAAGCACCCCGGCTGCCAGCAGTACATCTGCCGGGTGCGCAGCCCAGTGCTGGAAGGCACTGCCATAGGCTGCCTGCCCGATGGGCTGGGTCAGGCAGGCCAGCACGGAGATGCAGGCGGTCGTCTTGCCCAGCTGTGCCTGCGGTACTAGCATTTGCAGCTGCGCAAAGAACCACACGTTGAACAGTGCCGCCACGGCCATAAACACGGCACCCAGCACCAGAATGCTGCCGAACTGGAGCGTGGGCACCCGGAGGGCAAGACCCAGCGCGGCGCACACGCCGCTGAGCGCCAGCAAAAGACCTGTGCCGCTGCGGATGGGATGACGGACAAAGACGGTTCCCGCCAGCACGCCGCCTAAAATGCCGCCCGCGCTCAGCACCGCCTGCACAAGACCAAGGGAGGCATCACTTTTCTGCAAAGTCTGCACTACCAGCACCGGAACCCCCACGGTGAGGGCAGGGACTTCCAGCAGGTTTACAGCTGCCATGGCGGCAGCTAGCCGCAGCACCGCAGCCTGCCCGGTGAGAAACTGCGCACTTTCCCGCAGGTCGGTCCACAGAGAACGGACGGAGAGCTTTGTGTCCCGGGGGACATCCTGTGGGATGCGCAGGCAGAGCTCCATCCCGGCGGAAAGTGCAAAGCAGCCGCCGCAGAGCGCCAGCAGACCCCGGATGCCGAGGTGCTCCAGCAGAACAGCACCCAGCAGGGGACCGAGAAGCTCGTCCACGGTATCCACCAGTTGGATGACTGCGTTGCCGCGCAGCAGCTGGGTGCCGTTCAGTAGCAGAGGCAGGCAGGCGCGTACCACGGGCTGGTAAAGCCCCTGAATGGCGTACAGACTGCCCAGCACGGTCAGGACCAGCGGAAGCAGGGGCAGATGCGGCAGTCCGGCAGCGGCTGCAGCCGCAATACCGGCGGTCACCAGATCCAGCAGTGCCATCAGGCGGGCTTTACGGCAGCGGTCTGCCAGCGCGCCGCCGGTCAGCATTCCAGCAAGGGCGGGCAGCATGGCCAGAGCGGTGATGCCGCCGTACAGCGCGGCAGAACCGGTCTGCCGCAGCAGATACAGCGGCAGCGCAAACCGCAGGGCGGCATTGCCGAACAGGGAGACGATCTGTCCGAGGACGATAAGGATAAAAGTGTTCATGGAAACCTCCTGTTTTTAAATACAGACCATTAGTCTGTAAAGGCGCACAAAAAAGGGCGGAGCGTTCCGCCCGGGAAATTCAGTCTTTGACCGGTGTGCACAGCTGCACCAGCTGTTCGGCCTGTGCATCCGTCAAAAGATCCAGCCCAAGTGCATGGGTCATTTGCTGAAACACGACGTTCCGCGCCCGCTGCTGAGCCGGCGTGGTGGGGCGCGTCTGGGGAGAAAGCCAGATGTCTGCCAGCACGAACAGCGCTTCGGCCAGCGCATTGGCATCGGCGGTGTGGATGGAGCCATCCGCCATGCCCTGCCGGATCATGGGTGCAATGCACTCCGGGGCCAGATGCGCTTCAATGTTGGTCAGCTCCATGGCAAGGAACTGCGGGTTGCTGCACAGGTGCGGCAAAGTCTGCGCGATCTGCTGCTGCCGCTGCCCGGCAAAGGAAACTGCAAACACCGCCTGCAGCTTCTGCAGCCCGGTCAGGGCCGGGTCGTCCCGGATATGGCGCAGCGGCTCCCACATCTGGTCACCCAAACGGTCACCGACGCGCTGCGCGATCTCCTCCTTGGAGCGGAAGTGATGGTACACCGCCCCTTTGGAAAGCTTTGTGGCATCGATGATGTCCTGCAGGGTGGTATTCTGGTAGCCCTTCTGGAGGAAGAGCAGGGCGGCGGCGTCCAGGATCTTTTCAACGGTCTGTTCCGGGTATTTGTTGCGCGGCATGGCGGATGCTCCTTTTTTACAAACTAACGGTCTGTAAAAAGAATACAGCAGCCCGGCGGCTTTGTCAAGAGGGTAAAGAACCGAAAATCCATTCATTTCCTGCGGCGCTGCATTGCTTTTGCGCGGGGTTTCTGGTATGATACAATAGAATCAACAGGCGATTTTGGGAGGATGACAGATGGCAAGGGTTTTGATCGTGGGAGCCGGGGCAGCCGGACTGATGGCGGCGGGTGCCGCCGTGCGGCAGGGACATCAGGTGACGGTGCTGGAGCATACCGAGAAGCCCGGGCAGAAGATCCTTGTCACCGGCAAGGGACGCTGCAACGTGACCAACGACTGCCCGGCAGAGGAGTTTTTGCGCCATGTGCGCACGAACCCGCGCTTTTTGTACTCCTCGCTGGGGGCGTTTCCCCCGGCAAAGACCATGGAACTGTTCGAAGGCCTTGGCGTGGAGCTGAAGGTGGAGCGCGGCCGCCGGGTGTTCCCGGTATCGGATAAGGCCGAGGAGATCCGGCAGGCATTGCTGCGCTATGCGCAGGACGCCGACATCGTCTACGACGGCGCAAAAAAGCTGCTGCTGGAGGACATCGTGCCGGAGGCAGAGCCCGCCCCGGCGGCAGCGGAAAACCCGCGCCACCCCAAAAAGAAAAAGGCGGGCCCGGTGCTGCGCTGCGTGGGCGTGCGGGGCACTTCCGGCAGGGAGTACCGGGCGGATGCTGTGCTGGTGGCCACCGGCGGCGTAAGCTACCCCACCACCGGCTCTACCGGCGATGGCTACAAGCTGGCGCAGCAGGCGGGGCACACCCTTGTGGAGCCGGTGCCCAGTCTGGTCAGCCTTGTCAGCCGCGACCCGGACTGCAAAAAGATGATGGGTCTGGCGCTGAAAAATGTTACCCTGACCCTGCTGGAGGACGGCAAGGCCATCTTTGACGAGCAGGGCGAGATGCTGTTTACCCACTTTGGCATCAGCGGGCCGCTGACCCTGAGCGCGTCCAGTCATCTGGGGGACATGAAAAAGCACAGGTACATCGCGGAGATCGATCTGAAGCCCGCCCTGAGCGAGGAGCAGCTGTACGACCGCATCACCCGGGACTTTGCGCTGCTGGCAAACCACGCGGCGCAGGGTGCGCTGGTCAAGCTGCTGCCCTCCAGTATGCAGCCGGTCATGGTGGCGCGCTGGGGCATCGACCCCGCCACCAAGGCAAACCAGATCACCCGGGAGCAGAAGCGGGAGCTGGTGCGGCTGGTCAAGCACTGGCAGGTGTCCATTGACGCCCGGGGCGACCTTGCCCACGCAGTCATCACCAGCGGCGGCGTATCGGTGCGGGAGGTGGACCCCAAGACTATGCAGAGCAAAAAGGCGCTGGGGCTGTACTTTGCGGGCGAGGTGCTGGACGTGGACGCCTACACCGGCGGCTACAATCTGCAGATCGCTTTCTGCACCGCACAAAGCTTTGCGAATAACCTGTAAAAACAGCGCAGTCAATTTCCTGTGTACTATATATAAATAAGGAGAACATATCATGGTATCTGTTGCAATTGATGGGCCTGCGGGTGCAGGCAAATCCACTCTGGCACGCCGTCTGGCGGCAGAGCTGGGCTATATCTATGTGGACACCGGTGCAATGTACCGCGCCATCGGCCTGTACGCCCTGCGCGCGGGCAAGGACCCCAAGGACAATGCGGCGGTGGACGCCCTGCTGCCCGAGATCGAGCTGCGGCTGGCCTCCATTGCGGGCGAGCAGCACATTTACTTGAAGGACGAGGATGTGAGTACCGCCATCCGCACCGAAGCTGCGGGCATGGCAGCCTCTGCCGTGGGCGCAAACCCCGCGGTGCGGGCATTTCTGCTGGAGCTGCAGCGCAGCATGGCAAAAAAGCAGGATGTGCTGATGGACGGCCGGGATATCGGCACGGTGGTGCTGCCGGACGCTACGGTGAAGATTTTCCTGACCGCCAGCCCGGAGGCACGCGCCACCCGCCGCTGGAAGGAGTATCAGGCCAAGGGCATCGACACCCCCTACGAGGAAGTACTGGCAGATGTGAAGCAGCGGGACTATCAGGATACCCACCGCGCCGCCGCTCCGCTGAAACAGGCAGAGGACGCCGTGATGCTGGATACCTCGGAACTGGATTTTGAGCAGAGCCTTGACGCCATGAAGCAGATCATTGCCCAAAAGATCGGCTGATAAAACAAACAGGACAGGAATAGAAAATGGTACTATATTATATTCTGGTGCCCCTTGCATGGCTTGTGTGGCACATCGGCTTCCGCATCCGGGTGGAGGGACGTGAAAACCTGAAAAAGGTGCAGACGAAGGGTTATATCCTTGCACCCACCCATGTGTCTGCCATCGACCCGGTGTTCATCGTTGTCACCCGGTGGGGCAGGCGGATGGTGGTGTTCGCCAAAAAGGAACTGTTCGAGATCAACGCCTTTCTGACGTGGTTCTTCCGCTGCTGCGGCGGCGTGTGTGTCCGCGGCACCAAGGACGAGATGGCGGTCATCTCCCAGACGGTGGAGGCCTGCAAGCAGGGCAAGACCCTGCTCATCTTCCCGGAGGGCACCCGCGAAAAGGAGGGCAAGCTTCTGCCCCCCAAGAGCGGCCTGTTCGTCATTGCCGCCGAGGCAGGGGTGGACGTTGTGCCCTGCCGCATCCTGTACGACACCCCGGACGGAAGAATGCACCTGTTCTGCAAGGTGCGGGTGATCTACGGCGAGCCGATGCCCGCAGCACAGTTTGCCATGGAGGGCCGCCGGGACACCAAAAAGCTCCGTGCCAACAAGCAGGCACTGCTGGAAGCATGGGAAAAGATGGGGGCGTAAGAGATGGAGATCCGTTTGGCGAAAACGGCGGGGTTCTGCTTTGGTGTGAACCGTGCCGTGGAACTGACCTACGGCCTGCTGTCCGAGGGACATAAGGTAGCAACACTGGGCCCGCTGATCCACAACCCGCAGGCGGTGGAGGATATGCGGCGCAAGGGCGCACAGGTGGTGGACACCGTGCAGAATGTGCCTGCCGGGTGCGAGGTGGTCATCCGCAGCCACGGGGTGCCCCGCAGCGTTTACGATGAACTGGAAGCGCGCGGCATCCCCTACCATGACGCCACCTGCCCCTTTGTGCAGAAGATCCAGCGCATTGCCGCGCAGGCCGAAAAAGAGGGTGCGGTGCTGCTGGTGGCGGGCGATAAGACCCACCCGGAGGTGCAGGGCATCGTAGGACACACCCGGGGCGAGGTGTTCGTTTTTGCCGATTTAGCCGAGTTAGAGGCGTGGAACGGCCCTTCTGACCCCCAAAAACCCCTTTTTGCAGTTGCACAGACCACATTTCAGGTTACAAAATGGAAAGAAAGTTCGGAGTTTCTCAAAAAAGCCTATACAAACGCCCGAATTTTTGATACAATATGTAATGCGACGTGGGCGAGGCAACAGGAAGCGGAAGACCTCAGCCAAAAATGCGACATTGTTGTTGTCATTGGCGGTCATCATTCTTCCAATACCCAAAAGCTGGTACAGGTCGCCGCAAAACACACGCGTGCCGTAACGGTCGAAACAGCGAGCGAACTTCGGCCGGAATGGTTTGCAGATGTTAAAGTGGCGGGCGTGACAGCCGGGGCTTCAACGCCATCGTCTATTATTGAGGAGGTACTTAACAGTATGAGCGCAGAAATCAATGACAACATGAGCTTTGAGGAGATGCTGAACGCATCCGAAGAAAAGCGAGTTCATGCAGGCAGTATTGTGAAAGGAATCGTGACCAGCATCTCTGCCAACGAGATCCAGGTGGATATCGGTGCGAAGCAGACCGGCTTTGTCAAGCTGAGCGAGCTTACCGATGATTCCTCCGCCAAGGTCGAAGACCTGGTGAAGGTTGGCGATGAGCTGGACCTCATCGTCGAGAAGGTTATGGATCAGGATGGCGTCATCCAGCTCTCCCGCAAGAAGCTCGCATCTCGCAAGGGCATGGAAGAGATCGCCAAGGCAGCAGAATCCGGTGAAGTCGTCGAGGGCGATGTTACCGAGTTCAATAAGGGCGGCGTTGTCGTCAACGTCAAGGGTGTCAAGGTGTTCGTTCCCCGTTCTCAGGCCACTATGCGCCGCGACGAGGACTACACTGCTCTGGTCGGCCAGCACGTTCAGCTGGTCGTCACCGAGTGCTCCGGCCGCAAGATCGTGGGCAGCATCAACAAGGTGACCGCTGAGCAGAACAAGGCAAAGCGTGAGGAGTTCTGGGCAAACGTTGAGGTGGGCAAGACCTACACCGGCGTTGTCAAGAGCCTGACCTCTTATGGTGCATTCGTTGACATCGGTGGTGTTGACGGCCTGTGCCACATCAGCGAGCTGAGCTGGAACCGCATCAAGCACCCCTCCGAGGTCGTCTCCGTTGGTGACACCATCGAAGTGTATGTCAAGGATATCGACACCGAGAACCACAAGGTTTCTCTGGGCTACAAGAAGTCCGAGGACAACCCCTGGGAGCAGCTGAAGAACAACTACCCCATCGGCAGCACCTTCCACGCTCCGGTCGTTTCTCTGACCAAGTTTGGTGCATTCGTCCGCATCCTGCCGGGTGTTGACGGTCTGGTCCACATCAGCGAGATCAGCAATGACCGCGTTGAGAAGGTCTCTGACGCACTGAAGGTCGGCGATATGGTCGATGTGAAGCTGCTGGATGTTGACTTCGACAAGAAGCGCATCAGCCTGTCCATGAAGGCTCTGCTGAACGACGACGCTGAGTAATCAGCCCTTCGTGCAAAAGCATAGCTTCTGACACAATGCGATCTGCAGCCCCGTTGCCGGGAAAACGGCGGCGGGGCTGTTTTTGTTAACAAAGCCATGATAAAATTCTTCAAAAAGCACTGGGAAGTGCTTAGTTATCTGATCTTCGGCGTGCTGACCACCCTGCTGAATATTGTGCTGTATGCGCTGTTCAGCCGGCTGTTCGGCTACACCGCCGCCAACAGCTGGGGCAATGTGCTGGATAATGCTTTGTGCATCCTGTTTGCCTACTGCACCAACCGGGCGTTCGTGTTCCGCAGCAAGACCACCGGCAAAGCCATGGCCAAGGAGTTCGGCACCTTTGTCACCTGCCGTCTGGGCACCATGGTGCTGGATGCCGCTATCATGATCGTGGGCGGCAACCTTTTTGCCGCACAGGGGGCGGCGCTGGTGGACACCGCCATGCAGGGTCTGCTGGGCGCCGTGGCGGGCTGGCTGGGTCCGGATACTACCCTCTACATGGCAAACAGCTTTGCCGGGAGCCATGCCGCCGTGGCAGATGGCTCCGCTGCCATTGCCGTCATCGGCGGGGCGGACGGCCCCACAGCCATCTTCGTCACCAGCGCCTACGATGCTCAGGCAATATGGGGCCTTGCCGTGAAGGTCTTTTCCAATGTACTGGTGATCTTGCTGAACTATGTGTTCAGCAAGCTCATTATCTTTAAAAAGAAACAATAATTTTCAGGAGGTACGGTATTATGAAACGTGGTCTGAAAGGGTTTGCATTCCTGGTTTCCGGTCTGGTGCTGGGCATCATTGGTGCAACGGCATCGGTGACTGCGATCGCACTCAGCGCTGTGGGCATGGCAAAGGTGCGCCGTGCCAGCAAGTAAAACAACGGAGGAACGAGCATGAACCGCGAAGAGATCCTGTCCCATGTCGATCATACCCTGCTGAAGCCGGAGGCCACTTGGCCCCAGATCCAGCAGCTGTGTGACGAAGCCATTGCAAACCACACCGCATCCGTCTGCATCAACACCTGCTACGTCAAGCAGGCTGTGGAGTATATGGCAGGCCGCATCCCCGTGTGCTGCGTGGTGGGCTTCCCTCTGGGTGCTATGGATACCGCCAGCAAGGCCTTTGAAGCCAAGACTGCCATCGCCAACGGCGCAGCCGAGGTGGATATGGTCATCAACATCGGCCGCCTGAAGAACAAGGAGTACGATGCTGTCCGCGAGGATATCCGTGCCGTGAAGCAGGCTGTGGGCGATAAGATTTTGAAGGTCATCATTGAGACCTGCCTGCTGACCGAGGAAGAAAAGGAAAAGATGTGCGACATCGTCTGCGAGGCCGGTGCCGACTACATCAAGACCAGCACTGGCTTTTCCACCGCAGGCGCCAACTTCCATGATGTGGAGCTGATGGTCAAGGGCGTGCGTGGCCGCTGCAAGGTCAAGGCTGCCGGCGGCATTTCCACCGTGGAGGATATGGAGACTTTCCTTGCACTGGGCGCTGACCGTCTGGGCACCTCCCGCGCTGTCAAGATTTTGAACGGCGAGCAGGCAAAGGGCTATTAAGTTTTCTGCCAAAAAATGTATTTCGGCAAAGCTCCGGGCTTGGCTGAACTGCAAAGGATGATTTCTCAAGGGCTGCTGCACAAATTGCCGTGCAGCGGCCTTTTTGCGTCCAAGCCTTGCAAGCAGGGTGCAGCAGGGTGTATAATACAGATAGATACTGTATAAAATAGGAGGCTGCCCGCTTTATGGGGTAAGGCGGGCAGAGGAGGAAACGCAATGAATATACCCGAGATCCTTGTGGCCAATGGCACAGGGGCGGTGCTGGTAGGCTTTCTGCTTTTGCTGCGGGTGCGCGGCGAGAGCAAAAACAGCGTGGGAACAGCGCTGTTCTGCCGGATTCTGGTGGTGACGCTGCTGGCACAGGCCACAGAGACGATCAGCTTTCTGCTGGACGGCGTGCCCGGCGCGGCAAGCCGGTTCTGGCTGTACCTGACCAACACCGTCTGCACCGGCGCTACCGTGTGCGTGGGCTATGCGTGGTGTTTGTATGTGGACTTCCGGGTCTACCGCAGCATTGGACGCCTGCGCAGAAGGCACCTGTTGCTGGGCGCGCCGCTGCTGGCACTTTTGGTGCTGCTGGTGGCAAACCTTTTTGGCACGGGGTGGATCTTTTCCATTTCGGCGGACAACGCTTACCATCGGGGCCCACTGAACATTTTGCTGTATCTGCTGCTGTTCAGCTATTACGCCGAGAGCGTGTGGCAGGTGCATAAGGCCAAGCGCGATGGCATTACGGTGGAGTTTTTCCCGGTGTACTACTTCGTGGTCACCTGTGCGGTGGGCACGCTGCTGCAGGGGGCATTCTACGGCATGGCCTTTGGCTGGCTGTCAGTAGCCATCGCCTTTGTGTTAGTGGACAGCCAGACCCGCAGCCTGCGGGGCTATACCGATGAGTTGTCCGGCCTGTTTGGGCGCAAGTACATGAACTACTGTCTGGATCGCATCCACGCCACGCAGGAGAAGGATGTTTACGGCATCATGATGGACGTGAACTGCTTCAAGGAGATCAACGACACCTACGGGCACGCCGAGGGCGACCGCGCCATTCAGGAGATCGGGCACATCCTGTCCGGGGCGCTGGTGGCAAACTCGGTAGCCATCCGCATGAGCGGCGATGAGTTCATGGTGCTGATCCGTCACGGCTCGGAGGAGCTGCTGGACGAGATCTGCGCCGCCATCGAGCAGCGGGTGCAGCACTATAACGCCACCGCTCCGGCGGGCAGCTTTCAGCTGTCCTTCTCCACCGGTGTGGCAAAGTACGAGGGCGGCAGCGTGGAGAAGTTTCTGGTGGAGCTGGATCAGCGGATGTACGCGGAAAAACGCGCTTTCCACGCCGCCCGGGACGGCCACGCCGTACCGGAGCAGGGAAATGCTCCATCAATTTAAAAGGAATGTCTAAAATAAGTGCGACTTATCTTGACAATCTGACGCTGCAATGATAGAATATGTGGCGTACCAATTGAATACCGACTTATCAAGAGCGGCTGAGGGGACAGGCCCTGTGAAGCCCGACAACCTGCGCGAGAGCGTAAGGTGCCAAATCCTGCGGGAAACCGGAAGATAAGAGTGCAACGCTCAGAGCTTTCGGCTCTGGGCGCTTTTATTTTTCAGAACAAACTTGATGGAATGGTAAATACACGCAACTGCAACATTTAGGAGGCAAAAAATGGCTAGACACCTGTTTACTTCGGAGTCCGTCACCGAGGGACATCCCGACAAGATCTGCGACCAGATCTCTGATGCAATTCTGGACGAGATCCTGACCCACGACCCCAACGCCCGCGTGGCCTGCGAGACCTGCGCATCCACCGGCCTTGTGCACATTATGGGCGAGATCACTACCAACTGCTATGTGGACTTCCAGAAGGTCGTCCGCGAGGTGGTGGCAGATATCGGCTACACCCGCGCAAAGTTCGGCTTTGACGCCGACACCTGCGCCGTCATCTCCAACATTGACGGCCAGAGCCCCGACATTGCACTGGGCACCAACGATCAGGTGGGCGGTGCAGGCGATCAGGGCATGATGTTCGGTTATGCCTGCGACGAGACCCCCGAGCTGATGCCCATGCCCATCAGCCTTGCCCACAAGCTGGCAAAGCGCCTGACCGAAGTGCGCAAGAGCGGCGAAATGGATTACCTGCGCCCGGACGGCAAGAGTCAGGTGACCGTGGAGTACGACGAGAACAACAAGCCCGTGCGCGTGGACGCCGTGGTCATCTCCAGCCAGCACAGCGAGAGCGTGAGCATGGAGCAGCTGCGGGCAGACGTGATGGAAAAGGTCATCAAGGCCACCATCCCCGCTGAGCTGCTGGACGAGAACACCAAGTACTACATCAACCCCACTGGCCGCTTTGTTGTGGGCGGCCCGCAGGGCGATACCGGCCTGACCGGCCGTAAGATCATCGTGGATACCTACGGCGGCTATGCACGCCACGGCGGCGGCGCCTTCTCCGGCAAGGACCCCAGCAAGGTGGACCGCAGCGCAGCCTACGCTACCCGCTGGGTGGCCAAGAACATCGTGGCTGCGGGTCTGGCAAAGCAGTGCGAGGTACAGGTGGCCTACGCCATCGGCGTGGCAAAGCCTGTGTCCATCATGGTGGATACCTTCGGCACCGGCACGGTGGCAGACGAGAAGATCGAGCAGGCTGTGGAGAAGGTGTTTGACCTGACCCCCGCCGCCATCATCCGTGACCTCGACCTGCGCAAGCCCATCTACCGCCAGCTGGCCGCCTATGGCCACATGGGCCGCGAGGATCTGGGCGTGAAGTGGGAGAACACCGACCGCGTGGATGCCCTGAAGGCTGCCGTGGCTGCCCTGTAAAAAGCGTTTTACCCTGATAGAAGGTAAGTGAAGAGAGACCGCTGCACCCGACCGTGCAGCGGTCTTTTTGCGTCACTGGGGAAAGAGAAGGGGACTCGAAAAAAGTACTACTTTTACTCAAAAATCAGATAAACTTTGCGAAACGGTAAAGATTTGGTCGCGTTTTTGTAAGAAACTCACATTCTCTTGAAGGAAAAGGAAAAACAGCTGTGCAAGGCGCAGAAAATCCACACATGAAACAAATTGATATGGAACAATCGACAAAATGTGATAAAATAAAACCAGATATGCGCACTTGTGTGCATGGTACGGATGGTAAACAGCAATAAGGAGTTATGTGACTATGTCTATTGAAATTTCCCCTAAGTCCTTCTTTGAGCAGCCCAGTGTGGCGGATATGCGGCTGATCGCCTGCCCCGGTGCCGAGGAGCTGACCGGCCTGATCGACAAGCACCTTGTCCGTTGGGCAAAGGCTGCCGGAATTGAAAAAGACACCTTCATTATTTCCTGCGACTGCCCCCGCTTCCAGAGCGGCGACGCCAAGGGTCTGGTCAAGGAGTCTGTCCGCGGCGACGATATCTTTATCGTGGTGGACCCGGGCAATTACAGCGTCACCTACAAGCTGTTCAACTACGAGAACCACATGTCCCCGGACGACCACTTTGCAAACCTGAAGCGTCTGATCCAGGCTGTGGCCGGTAAGGCACACCGCGTTTCCGTCATCATGCCCAGCCTGTACGGCGGCCGTCAGCACCGCCGCGTGGTGCGCGAGAGCTTGGACTGCGCTGTGGCCCTGCAGGAGCTGCAGACCATGGGCGTGCGCAACATCATCACCTTTGACGCACACGATCCCCGCGTGCAGAACGCAGTGCCCCTGATGAGCTTTGATAACGCCATGCCCACCTATCAGGTGCTCAAGAGCCTGCTGAAGAAGGATCCCACCCTGTCCTTCGACAAGGAGAAGTTCACCGTGGTCAGCCCGGACGAGGGCGCGATGAACCGCAATATGTACTTCTCCAGCGTGCTGGGCTGCAACCTGGGTATGTTCTACAAGCGCCGCGACTACACCCGCGTGGTGAACGGCCGCAACCCCATCGTTGCCCATGAGTATCTGGGCGAGAGCGTGGAGGGCAAGACCGTCTTTATCGCAGACGATATCATTGCTTCCGGCGAGAGCATGCTGGAGGTTGCCAGCAACCTGAAGGAGCGCGGCGCTGCCAACATCATCGCCAACGCCACCTTCCCCCTGTTCACCAGCGGTCTGGAGAAGTTCGACAAGGCTGTGGCAAACGGCACCCTGACCTACGTTGTGGGCACCAACCTGACCTACCGTATGCCCGAGCTGCTGACCCGCGACTGGTATGTGGACGTGGATGTTTCCAAGTACGCTGCCTACTTTGTGGTGGCTCTGAACCACGATATGTCCGTTTCCAGCATCATCGACCCCCTGAAGAAGATCGAGAACCTGCTGGCAAACCGCAAGTAAAAAAACTGTTCCAAAGCCCCTGCACCCTGCGTGCAGGGGCTTTTTGAATTTTCATAGAGAAAAGGAAGTGTATCATTAGAAACAGCAGTGGTATAGGGGACTTTCGCTGATCAGCACTTTTTACAAAAAATGATATACTAATATATTAATTGAAACAAAAAACACTAAATACTATTTACAAATTGTGATATAAATGGTATTCTTTGTACAATGTTGAAGCAGGAAGGCACCTGCCGTGAGAAAAAATCGGAGAAAAAGCAAGAGAGTCCGGCCTTCAAAGCCGGGCATAACAAAGTGCGCAGGCACTTACAAAAAGGAGAAAACACTATGAAACGCCGCGATTTTATGAAGCTTTCCGCCGCTACCGCGCTGGGTGCTACCGTAGCCGCTATGGCACCCTCGGCTCTGGCTGCGACAGAGCTGGACCAGACCAACGGAGATCTGCACACTACCGTAGATCGCAAGACCGCAGCTATGGGTCTGGGCGATGGCAAGACCTTTGCTTATGACCCGGAAAACCCGTACCTGAACGTGAATGTGGGTCTGTTTCATGATGCGCAGGTAATGGTGGGCGGTCAGAATGTTGGTGCTGCTACCTATTACCTGCCCGACGGCATGGATCCCTGGGCGCCGGCAGTTATCGTGCTGACCCCGGACAACACCACCGCAAGGGCGTTCTCCGGCTCGGTCACAGGTCGTATGTGGCGCACGGTGGCGTGCAAAAATAAGATCGCCGTTGTATTTTTCGGTCCTGAAAACGGCGGCAGCTGGAACCTTTCCCTGAGCTCTGCCGGTCGTGATGACGCAGCAGCGCTGGATGCATTGTATCAGCTCATGCGCAAAAAGGGCGTTAAGCTGTCCGGCGCATTCTCCATGGACAAGTCCCACACTGCACTGGTGGGCTACAAGGAGGGCGGCGCAGCCGCTCTGCTGTTCGGCGCTCGCTGGGCAAGCGATTTCAGCTCCATCTGCGCCGTGGATGCCGTTGAGGTCCCGGCAGCTTCTCTGGAGGCAGTGGGCGGCGAGTATGTGCTGCCCTTCCCCGGCGACTCCACCCGTGGCGTGCAGGAGGAAGCCATTGCGGCAAAGACAGTGGATACTCCCGTTTGGTTCGTCCGCTCCAAGGCGGATACTGCCAATAAGGCAGCGCTGGATTTCTACCTGAACGCCAATCAGGCCGTGTCAAAGGGGAACGGCGTGTATGTCAGCAGCCGTACAGGCTCTGCCGCCGAGGTGTGGGTCACCGAAAAAGCACAGTGTCCGGCAGCCATCTGGGAAAAGTTCTCCGGTCAGTTCAAGCGCTTTATGGCACTGCAGCTGCCGGGTCGCGTAGCAAAGGCAGAGGACTTTACCCGTCGGGGCTTTGATATCCATGAGGAGTGGGTCAACGGCGAGCTGCGCCGCTGGATGGTCTATGTGCCGTCCACCTATACCGGCAGCAAAAAGGTGCCGCTGGTGCTGGTGATGCACGGCTACACCGCCTCCATGTACGCCATTGCCGAAGAGTCCCGCTGGTACGATGTGGCGGAGCAGAACGGCTTTATCGTGGTGTTTGCGCAGGGCCTAGTACGTCCCGCAGACCTGATGGGCAACATTCCCACCGCCATGTGGCTGGCAGGTCCCTTTGCCGCACTGGCTGGTAAGGATACCGACCCCAGCGTGGATTTGGAGTTCATCAACAGTCTGCTGGACCGCATGGAGCGGGATTACAGCATCGACACCACCCGCGTGTATGCTACCGGTCACTCCAACGGCAGCCTGATGACTTGGGCTACCGCCTGCCGCTACGCAAGCCGCTTTGCCGCCATTGCACCCGTCGGCTATATGTTTGCCCCACTGCCGGAGCTTGACCCCGCTGTTCTGCTGCCGACATGGGCTTTCCTGGGCGAGTACGACTCGGCAGGTGTGGCAGAGCTGGTGGAGGATAACGGGACGGTGAAGGCGCTGCAGGGCTGGAACGCCCACAACGCCACCAACGAGGCAGCTGTTGCAGAAAGCGCCTCCTACGATGGCGCTTTTGTGACCAAGAGCTTTATGGGGGGCAACGCTCCGCTGGTGCAGTACACCGTGGTCAAGGATACCCCTCACGTTTACCTGCAGGAGGAGAGCGTTGCCATCTGGAATGAGTTCTTCTCCCGTTACAGCCGCGGTGCGGACGGCACCCTGTACTATCAGGGCAATGCCGTGACCGCCGGTAAGCATCAGCCCAGCGCAGACTGGTACGCTGCAAAATAAGCTGATAATGCCCGCCGCGCGGCGGTACAGAAGCTTTATATCTCGGGACACCGGAACGTCTGCGGACGCTCCGGTGTCTCTTTTTATGTTTTGCGGCGGCTTGTGTTAAGTTTTTGAAAATTCGCGCCGGGAGCTTTGCAAATCCCGGTGGATTTATGCTATATTTAAGTTGAAATACTTTGCATTCTGACAGAAAGGAAAAACGCCATGGAGCATTTTGTGGAGTTTGAAGATGTCTGTAAATATTACCAGACCGGCAGTGTGAAGATCGCTGCCGCAGACCACCTGAATTTCTATGTGGACAAGGGCGAGTTCTGCATCATCGTGGGGCCCTCCGGTGCGGGCAAGACCACATTGCTGAACATTCTGGGCGGCATGGACAACTGCGACGAGGGCAACGTCTGGCTGGACGGCCGCAACGTGAGCCGTTTTTCTGCCCGGGAACTGACCACCTACCGCCGGTACGATGTGGGCTTTGTGTTCCAGTTCTACAACTTGGTGCAGAACCTGACCGCGCTGGAAAACGTGGAGCTTGCCAGCGAGATCTGCCGCGACCCGCTGGACCCCGCCGAGACATTGCGCAGCGTGGGTCTGGGCGAGCGGCTGAACAACTTCCCGGCGCAGCTTTCCGGCGGCGAGCAGCAGCGGGTTTCCATCGCGCGGGCGCTGGCCAAGCGGCCCAAGCTGCTGCTGTGCGACGAGCCGACCGGCGCCCTAGACTACAATACCGGCAAGCAGATCCTCTCGCTTTTGCAGAGCGCCTGCCGGGAGGGCGGCATGACGGTGATCGTAGTGACGCACAACACTGCCATCACCCCAATGGCCGACCGAGTCATTACGATACGAAACAGCAAGGTCGCCAGCAATATTTATAATCCCCATCCTGCCGATATTGCCACAATAGAGTGGTAAGAAAGCGGGCGGCGGAAAATGCGGGGAGGGCAAGGCAGGGGCCGCAGGCAGGCTGATGCCCGGTAGAGCGAAGCGGAGGCGGGCTTATGCCTGTCAAGGCGCCAACACAGCCATCGCCCATTTTACGGTGTCCGCCAGGCGGGAACCGGCAGAAGCCAAAAAGAAAGGAGAGCATATTTATGACGGAAGCATTCCGGAAAGATACCATGCGCACCATGCGTAAAACCATGAACCGTTTTTGTTCCATTTTGCTCATTGTGGCGCTGGGTGTTGGCTTCTTTGCGGGGGTGCGGGCCACCGGTGATGACATGCGGGATACCGCCAGCGATTACTATATCGATTACAATGCCATGGATGTAAAGGTGCTCTCCACTTTGGGATTCAGTGAAAACGATGTGGCCGCCGTAGCGGCGGTGGATGGTGTAAAGCAGGTTTATGCCGGGAAATATGTGGACTGCCTGACCCTGTGCCACGATAACTTCTTGACGAGGGTGTTTTCCCTGCCCCAGAACCCGGATAGTCCCGAAACCATGAACCGGCTGCGGGTACTGGAAGGGCAGCTACCACAGGCGGCGGATGAATGTGTCATTGATGAGAAGATACAGTATAAGTACCACTTTGAATTGGGACAGACGCTTTCTTTGGGCAGCGCCGACCCAACAGATGACCTGGAAAATGAGCTGGAGCACACCGAATATACCATCGTGGGGATCGTCAATTCCCCGATGTACCTGGATATGACCCGCCGCGGCAGCACCACGGTGGGAGATGGTTCCCTGGACGCCTATATTTACATGCCGGAGGAGAATTTTACCGCCGAATACTACACCGAGCTGTATGTGACTGCGGAGGGCTCCGGTGACCTAAACTGCTACACCGAGGAATATGACACCCTAGCCGCGGCGCTGAAAGATGCGCTGGAGCCGGTGGGAGAAGCCCGTGGGGAACTGCGGATGCAGGAGATGGCGGACTATCTGAATGAAAAGATACCGGAAGCACGGGACAAAATAGCCGATGCCGAAGAACAGCTGGCTGATGCCGAGCAGCAGCTGACCGATGCCGCCAACGAATTGGCGGATGCCCGCAAGCAGATCGATCTGCTGCTGAAGAGCAAATTCCGTCCCGAGTTCCTGAACCGTCTGGACGAGATCGTCTACTACAAGAGCCTGACCAAGGACGAAATGCGCAAGATCGTGGATCTGCAATTGCAGGATCTGCGCAACCGTATGGAGGAGGGCAAGCACCTCAAGCTGGAGGTCACCACCGCCGCCAAGGACTTCATCATTGATTCTGCCTACGACAGTGTCTATGGTGCACGTCCCATCAAGCGCTTCATCCAGAGCCGCGTGGAGACCCTGATCGCCAAGGCCATCATCAAGGGCGGTTATGCCGAGGGCAACACCCTGACGGTGGATTATGACGGCAGCGCATTGGTTCTGCGTTAAAATTTACCGGTTTTGTACATGGAGTACAGCCCAAACGCTTGCACCCGTGTGCAGAATATGTTATTATAGAAAATAACATTGATGTGCTTTTCATCGTGGAAATGGCAACGATGGAAAGCACATTTTTGTATACGGAAAAGCCCGCTTGGCACGGTTGAAGCACAATAAAAATACAACGGGCAAATAAAACTAAATTTAAAACAGAAAGTTGAGTGTGATTCCCCTTTTTATGGACGATGGCAGTATGACGCTCTGGGTAGCGCTGGTAGTATTGGTGGTATTCTCCGCCTTTTTCTCCGCATCCGAGACCGCATTTTCTTCCCTGAATCAGATCCGCCTGAAAAGCCGCGCCGAGGACGGCGATACCTCTGCCGCCCGGGTGCTGGCAATGGCTGAAAAATACGATAAGCTGCTTTCCACCATCCTCATCGGCAACAATATCGTGAACATTGCCGCAGCCTCCATTGGCACCATCATTTTCACCAAGATGCTGGGTGCAGAGCGGGGCGCTACGGTGTCCACTATGGTGCTGACCGTGGTGGTGCTGATTTTTGGCGAGGTGACCCCCAAGAGCCTTGCCAAGGAGATGCCGGAAACGGTAGCCACCGCAGTTGCGCCGGCGCTCAGCCTGCTGATGCTGGTGTTTACCCCGCTGACATGGCTGTTCAGCCAGTGGAAGCGCTTTCTGGGGCACTTTGTCCACAGCACCGAGGAGGACACCATCACTGAGGGCGAGCTGATGACCATGGTCAGCGAAGCCGAGAATGACGGCGAACTGACCGACCGGGAAAGTGAGCTGATCCGCAGCGCCATCGAATTTGATGACGTGGAGGTGGAAGAGATCCTGACCCCCCGCGTGGATGTGATCGCGGTGGAGGACGATATGCCGCTGGAAGAGGTGGCACAGACCTTTGCGGAATCCGGCTACTCCCGTCTGCCAGTGTACCACGACACCATTGATAACATCATTGGTGTGGTACATGAAAAGGACTTCTACATGGCACGCCTGAAAAAGGAGACCAAGCTGGAGGATCTGGTCAAGCCCACCCTCTACACCACAGGCTCCACTCAGATCTCCCAGCTGCTGCGCACCCTGCGCGAGCAGCACCATCACATGGCTGTGGTGGTGGACGAGTACGGCGGCACCGAGGGCATCATCACGCTGGAGGACATTCTGGAGGAGCTGGTAGGCGAGATCTGGGATGAGCACGACGAGGTGACCGAGGACTTCCGCAAGCAGTCGGACGGCAGTTGGATCGTGCTGGGCAGCGCCGGCGTGGACGACCTGTACGAGCGGCTGGGTCTGCCGGAGGACGAGGATATCGACTCCAACACAGTGAACGGTCTGGTGCAGGAAAAGACCTGCCGCCTGCCCAAGGTAGGCGACCGCTTTACGCTGGGCAGCTACGACGGCGTGGTCACCCGCACCGCCAAGCGCCGCGTGACCGAGGTGCGTCTGACCCCGGCGGAAAAGCCTGACACCAAAAAGGACGAAGAGGAAAAAGGCCACTTTGGCAGAATGACCTCTAAATAAAACACTGACCGGCTGCTGCACAAAACGTGCGGCAGCCGGTTTTTTTTCGTTACGACCCCTCCCGTGAAAATGCGTTTGGAGCGCTCCGCGGAGCGCATTTAAAATCGTCTAATTTGCCTATAAAAAATCCCCCCGGCGAGCACCGCCGGGGGGATTTTTTTCAGGATTTACTTAGGCTGGCGGCCAATATAGGCCAGAATGCCGCCATCGGCGTAGAGGATCTGGCCGTTCACGAAGTCGGATGCGTGGCTGGCAAGGAACACACAGGGGCCAACCATGTCCTCCGGGTCACCCCAGCGGCCTGCGGGGGTCTTGGCAACGATGAAGCTGTCAAAGGGATGACGGCTGCCGTCCGGCTGACGCTCACGCAGGGGCGCGGTCTGGGCGGTGGCAATGTAGCCGGGGCCCATGCCGTTGCACTGGATGTTGTACTCGCCGTACTCAGAGGCGATGTTCTTGGTCAGCATCTTCAGCGCACCCTTGGCGGCAGCGTAGGCAGAGACGGTCTCGCGGCCCAGCTCGCTCATCATGGAGCAGATGTTGATGATCTTGCCCTCGCGCTTTTCCATCATGTCGGGCAGTACGGCCTTGGAGCAGTTGAAGGCACCGCCCACATGGACGTCGATCACACGCATAAAGTCGGCGTGGCTCATCTCGATCATGGGCACGCGCTTCATCAGACCGGCGTTGTTCACCAGAATGTCCACCGGGCCGACCTCGGCCTTGATCTTTGCCACCATGGCGTTTACGGCGTCCTCGTCGGAAACGTCTGCCACATAGCCGTGGGCGTCGATGCCGGCAGCCTTGTAGGCGGCCATGCCCTTTTCTAAGCTGGCCTCAGAGGAGCAGTTGAAGCAGATGACGGCGCCGCATTTGGCCATGCCCTCTGCAATGGAAAAACCGATGCCGTGGGCACCGCCGGTGATCAGGGCTACCTTGCCCTGCAGGTTGAATGCAGACAGATCCATGAGGTTCTCCTTTTTTCACAGTATCCAAGTTAATTTTTTAGCAAAACGCCCCGTGCCGGTTTCCCGGTACGGGGCGTTTGATTGGTGCTTTTAGCGCAGGTCAGTGGTAGCGATGTTGTCCATGTCGTCAAACTCCATGTTCTCGCCGCCCATTGCCCAGATAAACGTATAGTTCGAGGTGCCTACGCCGCTGTGAATGCTCCAGGAGGGGCTGATGACAGCATCCTCGTTGTGCATCACGATGTGGCGGGTCTGGGTAGGCTCGCCGCACATATGGAACACCACCTGCCCCTCGGGCAGTTCAAAGTAGGTATAGATCTCCATGCGCCGCTCGTGGGTGTGGCTGGGCATCGTGTTCCAGTTGGAACCCGGTGCCAGCTCGGTCATACCCATGCTCAGCTGGCAGGTCTTCAGCACATCCGGGTGGATGAACTGGTTGATGGTGCGCTTGTTGCAGGTGTCCACGCTGCCCAGCGGGCGGTGGTTTGCATCAGCCATCTTGATCAGACGGGTCTGGTAAGCGCAGTGTGCCGGAGCAGAGACCATGTAGAACTTGGCGGGATGCTCCGGGTCGGCGGAAGCAAAGGTGACTTCCTTGGTGCCCTGCGTAATGTACAGGCAGTCCTTATAGCCCAGCTCGTACTTTACGCCATCGGCCACCACGATACCGGTGGAATCCTTGCCGATGTTGAACATGCCGATCTCGCGGCGCTCCAGGAAATAGTGGGTGCCGAAGTTGGCCCAGATGTCGATGCCCTTGTCGATGGACACGGTCTCGTGCACCGGCATGCAGCCCAGCGTGACCATACGGTCCACGTGGCTGTAAACGGCCACCACTTCATCTGCCTTGTACAGGCCGGTGATCAGCATCTCGTCCCGCATTTCCTCGGTGGTATAGCGCTTAAAATCCTTCTGGTTACAGGAATAACGGATATCCATGGCGGACTCCCTCCTGCTCTTAGCGCTGGATACGGCCGGAACCGTCGCCGCCAGCCAGCTTCTCGACCTCGGACACGGTCATCATGTTGTAGTCACCCTCGATGGAGTGCTTCAGAGCGGAAGCTGCAACTGCGAACTCCACAGCCTCCTGGGTGCTCTTGCCGGTCAGCAGGCTGTAGATCAGGCCGCCGCCGAAGGAGTCGCCGCCGCCAACGCGGTCGATGATGTGCAGGTCGTACTTCTTGGAGAAGCAGTACTCGCCCGAAGCAACATCGTACAGCATAGCGCTCCAGCCGTTGTCGAATGCGCTGTGGCTCTCACGCAGGGTGATAGCGACCTTCTCGAAGTGGAACTTGTCAGCCAGCTGCTTGGCAACGCTCTTGTAGCCCTCAGCGTTCAGCTTGCCGCCGTAGATATCGGTAGCCTCGGCCTCGATGCCGAACACGTCCTTTGCGTCCTCCTCGTTGGAGATGCACACGTCAACGTACTGGCACAGATCGGTCATGGCAGCGCGGGCCTGCTCACGGGTCCACAGCTTGCCGCGGTAGTTCAGGTCGCAGCTGATCTTCACGCCGTGAGCCTTAGCAGCCTTGCAGGCCTCGCGGCAGATCTCGACAACGTTCTCGCCCAGAGCCGGGGTGATGCCGGTGAAGTGGAACCAATCCACGCCCTCGAAGATCTTATCCCAATCAAAGTCGGAAGGCTGAGCCAGCTGGATAGCGCTGTTGGCACGGTCGTAGATGCAGACGGAACCACGCTGAGAAGCGCCCTTCTCGTTGTAGTAGATGCCCACACGGTCACCGCCGCGGGTGATCATGCTGGTATCAACGCCGTAACGGCGCAGGCTGTTGACAGCGGCCTGACCGATTGCGTGTGCGGGGAGCTTGGTAACGAAAGCTGCGTCCAGACCGTAGTTGGCCAGAGAAACAGCAACGTTGGCCTCGCCGCCGCCGAAGCTGAACTCCAGGCTGTTGGCCTGAACGAAACGCTCGTAGTTGAAGGGCTGCAGACGAACCATCAGTTCGCCAAAAGTAACGACTTTCATTGGTTATTCTCCTTTATATCAGGTGTTTCATCATCCCGCCGCAGGGCGTACCCGGTGCGGCGGGGCTTTTACGGTAAAAGGGGACAGGCGCTTATGCCTGCACCAGATGGAAGGCAAAGCCGGCGATCTCGTCTGCCATGTAGCAGGCAACGGTCTTGCCGTTCTTCACGTTCTTGCTGTCCAGATCGAACTTCACGCCGCGCTGAGACAGGTGGTAGATGGCGCGGTCCACGTTGTTGCAGCCGATGGCGATGTGGCCATTGGTGCCGCGGCCGGGCTTCTTCATGATCTCGAACTCCTTGTTGCCGACAAAGATGCTGGAGTTGCCGGGAGCGACCTTCATGTTCAGCATAGCGCCGATCAGGTTAGCCACCTTCATGGCCTCTTCCTCGTTGTCGGTGTTGATGCCGACGTGCAGCAGCTTCAGGCCCAGCATGGTGTCAACAGCTTCCTTGCTCTGTGCGGTGATCTTTGCCCAGTCGCCGGCCTTGATCACGTCGCTCTTGCACATCCAGGTGCCGCCCACGGCAAAGATCTGGTCGTAGCCCAGATAATCGTTGACGTTCTTGGCGTTGACGCCGCCGGTGCACATCCAGCGAGCGCCCTTCAGGGCAGCGCCGATGTTCTTCAGCATACCCACGCCGCCGTTTGCCTCGGCGGGGAAGAACTTCAGAGCCTCGCAGCCCATGTTCATGGCCTGCTGCATCTCGCCTGCGGAGCAGGTGCCGGGCATCATGATGCCGCCCTTGTCGATGACGTGCTTGCAGACCTGTCTCTTATACACATCTC
>ENA-UADF01000131-UADF01000131.1-human-gut-metagenome-genome-assembly--contig:-NODE-131-length-21366-cov-19.797804_pt1 | contig 21366 bp, 19 predicted proteins | sample MGYA00244222_ERZ654245 | MGnify/ENA primary metagenome ERZ654245 (study PRJEB26926, sample SAMN06165019) | human gut metagenome | biome: ENVO:00009003; feature: ENVO:2100002; material: ENVO:00002003...
AAAAACAACGTGTAACGAAATAATCTTTTCGTGTCTACTTCTCGCGCGCAGTGCAGTGTTTAAAATAAGTGCACGCCAAATTCCCAATCAAAATAAAGCCAAATATCCAAATATAAATACGCCATTTTTCCAAAAAAATATTCAAAATGAATTGAATTACAAAGGAATGTACTATCTTTGCACCAAAATATAATTCTATGGAATATAAGAATCGAATAGCAGATCAACTGCTACGTGATAAATTAGAGGCAATGGGTGCTGTCTTGATAGAAGGTCCCAAGGCTTGTGGCAAAACAACTACAGCAGAGCAACAGGCTAAAAGCATTATTTATATGGATGACCCTACCAAACAGCAGCAATACAAACAGATGGCGCAAACAAATATTAGCTTTTTGCTTGAGGGGGAAACTCCTCGTTTGATTGATGAATGGCAGGAAGTTCCCCAATTTTGGGATGCCATCCGATTTGAGGTAGACCATAGAGGCGAAGATGGACAATTTATGCTTACAGGTTCTGCGGTGCCTGCTGAAGCTAAAGATATTCATCATACAGGTACTGGAAGATACGGATGGCTTACCATGCGCCCTATGAGTTTGTGGGAATCCGGCGACTCTACTGGTGAGATAAGCCTATCGGATTTGTTTCTTACACCTGATAAAATAGGAGCTTTGAATAAACTTACATTGCCGATGCTTGCTTTTGTTGTTTGCCGTGGAGGGTGGCCTAAGGCTTTGCAAAAGAAAACAGAAAAGGCAGCACTATTGCAGGCGACAGAATATTATAAAGCGATAACAAATAGCGATATATCACGAGTTGACAACGTAAAACGAGATGCCGAACGGGCAAAGAGAATTATGCGTTCTTATGCCAGACATCAAGGCTCTCAAGCAAGTATCGCGACAATCCTTGCCGATATATCAGCAAATGAACCGGAGGATGTAAGTGATGAAACAATAGATTCATACCTTACTGCCTTGCGGAAAATATTCATAATAGAGGATATGCCGGCGTGGAATCCCAACTTAAGAAGTAAAACCGCTGTTCGCACATCAGACACAAGGTACTATGTCGACCCGTCAGTTGGTGTGGCAGCTCTTGGACTAGGTCCTAATGATTTAATTAATGACCTGAATACATTTGGGTTGTTTTTTGAGGCAATGTGCATTCGAGATCTTAGGGTTTATGTCGATGCCTTGGATGGCTCTGTATATCATTATAGAGACAAGAATGGTTTGGAATGTGATGCTGTGGTGCATTTGCGTAATGGCTCATATGGTCTTATTGAAATAAAGTTAGGTGGAGAAAAGTTGATTGAGGACGGTGCAAAAACCTTAATGGCACTTTCAAATATCATAGACACCTCCCGAATGAAAGCCCCTGCTTTTTGTATGGTGCTGACAGGTGTTGGTGACTTTGCCTATAAACGAACAGATGGAGTGTATGTTGTGCCGATTGGATGTTTGAGATCATAAGTTTTGACATTCAGAATAATAATAGTTAATGTAAGCAATGATGCATGGATAAAATCTGTAACTTCGATATTGTGATCAATACATGTCTTGCTGAGATCAATCCGACCTCGCTAATGCCGGATTTCGATAAGAACGGTTTTTTGTTATCGGTCATCAACGGATTTGCTTACACTCGCAGGCGGCCTTCGTGAGCAAAACGGGCGTTCCTGCTCACAAGCGTGACCAGCAGGCGGCCTTCGTGAGCAAAACGGGCGTTCCTGCTCACAAGCGAGACCCGCGGACGGCCTTCGTGAGCAAAACGGGCGTTCCTGCTCACGAGCGTGACCAGCAGGTGGCCTTCGTGCGCAAAACAGGTGCTTTGGCTCACGAGCGTGACTCGCGACGGCTTTCGTGAGTAAAACAGGCGTTCCTGCTCACGAGAGAAACCACGGGAGTGTGCCGCCGGATCTGGGCTGTCTTATCCTCTTCTTCTCCTCAGATGCCTTATGGCACCTGAGGTTTATGTCGGGATTGACCAAAGGGCATTATTCCCTTATACAGCTTTTCATGTCAACCTTTTACGTTTACTGTTCCCTATAGTGGAGAAATGAATCTTCACAAAAGCGGTGAGAGGCCTGAGCAAGACCTCTCACCGGAACGCAAAATTAGCAAAATTGCCGGTAATAATTAAAGGGTAAGATCAGAAATTCATCGGTGTGGTGTGATCAGTCGTAGGCATTCGGTAAACCCCGTCTTTTCCGCATAACTCCACCGGAGTATCTTTGCGGTTCATAAATAAGGAACCGTATGCACATTGTTATTTCATATACTCGTAGATGAAAATAGGAAAAGAATTTAATACAGCAACACTTCTATTGGGTTTGACATGGAGCAAGAGTTGCCTTTCGAATATTGATAGCTGATTGACAACAGACTTCTCCTTTGGCATCGCATTTACTCCTGCTATAAGCAAGTTAGCTTTACTGACATTCATCTGCTTAAGAAATTGCCAGTTGTCTTTCACCTTCATATACTTTTCCTTGGTCGGCGTTTCGCCATCCTTGAGCAAGATGTGGTCGAGACTGTCATAAGCCGAAAAATTACGAGCCAGACGTTTGAAATCCTTACACTCTTCTCTGCTTACTACATAGTTGGCATAATCGTTGTTGGGAAGTTCCTTGGTATAGCGGATGGACTCAATCATCGGGTAGTTGATGTAGAGCTTTCCGTTCTCGGTTTCGTCTGCAAACAATGCCAGCATCTCTTCTACTCTTTGATTGATTTCTTCAAGCGAAAGGTGAGAGTGTTGGAAGTCATAGTCAAAGAATAGGAATATTTCCGAAATGTCTGAACTTCTGATACCGTTCAAGATGGAGTCACCTCTTGCTGCCAAGCGTTCTCGCATGACAGAAACAATATCTCCACCGTCTTCATATTCCTTCAGCTCATTGTAAAGGTCATATATGTTATTCCCGAAAGAACAAATGATATTGTCATTTACCTTCGGGAAATAGAGTCTTTCCAATGTTCTATACAGGCGAGGCTCACGCTCGTCGCCTTCAAATACAAACAGAATCATAGGCCAAAAGTTCCGCCTCTATATAGTTTCTCCAAGTTATGGGCAAAACGAAGTTCCTTGTCCGTCAAGTCACAAATAGCCTTTATTTCGTTGTTCCTGAGGATAAAGAAACAATCAGGACGAAGCAAGTCATTGGAAAGAAGGAATGTGTCGTGGGTGGTTACGAACACCTGGTTGTTGCCTTCAAACAATCGCTTGCAAATCTTATATGATAGTTCGTGGTGGTAGAAACATCAAACTCGTCGATGAAGACGAACGAAGCGTTGTCCATCTCTTTCAGCCAATAATACTGCAACTCCAGATTCCTTGTGCCTGTGGATGCAACCCATTGGAACGGAATTCTCACACCGTTCATTATGCAGAAGATAATGTTGTCGCCCTTCGTGTTAGGTGCAAACTCATACTCCTGACCACTTACTTCTTTCAAATAAGCTGCAAAGTCGTCAGCAAGGTTGTTCTTTATGATATACTCTTCCACGTTGCTGCCACCTTCCTTCAAGCCAATGAATTCACGGTAGTCGAGACTTCTGAAGAATAGCATATTCTCTACGAAATCGCGAAGTTGTAGCAGGGCATGGTCTTTGGGAAGTGGCACAGAACTCAATAGATAGTTTACTATAGAAATGTTGTTGGCACTATCTTTAAGATTCTGAATGGCAACGGCGGTCAAGCCAAATTCTTCGGAAATAGCCAATTCGTCTTTGTCTTTAACAAGAATCTCTTTTTTGTCTACTATTAGCTTTTCGCTGATGATATCGCCTTTCAGTTCCGATGCTATTTTACTGTAACTGTATACTACCACATGACCGTCGAAAGAAAATGTGTAATCGAAATCAACCGGCTCGTTGTGGCATGACGCACATGCATAATTCAGATAGTAATCAGGCTTCTTCCACTTGTGAGAAAGATGGTTGGCAATGTCGAATATTGCCAATCCGAAGTTCGACTTACCGGCTCCATTCGGTCCGTAGATAATACCGTTCTTTACAATGCCATTACGTACTGCATCGTTATTGAACGTATAATTGCTCGGATGAGACAAGTCCCACTCGATACGATTCTTGAACCCTCTATAGTTCTTAACTGCAAATCTCGTTAACATGACAATATTGATTAGTGATATTTTGACTACAAAGGTACAAAAAACAACGTATCCGTAAATAAATTACGGCATATACTGGATCAGGGATTATAGGTATATTAAATTGAATAACTCAGAGTTTACTGTTCCCTATAGTGGAGAAATGACTCTTCACAAAAGCGGTGAGAGGCCTGAGCAAGACCTCTCACTGGAACGCAAAATTAGCAAAATTGCCGGTAATAATTAAAGGGTAAGATCAGAAATTCATCGGTGTGGTGTGATCAGTTCCACTTACGAAGGTTGGTGATGGTGTTGTTGAGGTTCTCAAGACGCTTGTTGTAGCAGTACTTGAGGTTGTCCATCACATCGTCGAACTCCATATTCTCGTCACCGCACAGCCAATGCTCATCCAGATAATTACCGACCTTCCAAATCTTTCGGTTATACTCATCAGAAAGCCTGTTTGCGGCGCGCCTCTCCTCCACGACTCTGTTGGCGACATCAATCAAGTCTGGGTAGACATCCGCCCAGCGAGCCTTGACCCTATTGATGTAGTTCTGATCCTTCATCAACAGAGGCCACCACATATAGTACCTCCTTGGGGTCTCATTATATTTAATGGCCCTTTCGATGAGAAGTGAACTCCATGTGTGATAGTAGTACGCGTTCTTTTCCGTGTCCACATTCGTGAAGTTCTGGCTGTCAAAGTCCCAAACCGGCCCGGCGCTGAGTTTTCCGTCCCCGTCCTTGTACATGTAGACACTCTTCGGATGCTGTATCTCGTCGTTCATCGCGATCTCGTAGACAAACCAGTAATCGATCACGGAGTTTATGTCGAGACTCTTGTAGGCCTCTGTGTAATAACCATTAGTAAGGTTGCTCTCGATGGCGTTGATGTAGGTTTTCAGACTCTCGAAAATCGCGCTGCCATCATATGTGGTGCCATTCGTCGCTGTGACCTTGAAGTCATCCTTGAACAAGCAAGGCAATTCACGCATTGAGGTTTTGAATTTCCAGGTCTCGTCGTAATTATTGTCGAACTCGATAAGGTAGCTGCAATCCTTCACGGCAGGGCTGGTGTTTTTCTCGACAACATCCTCAAATATCGGGTTTGTCATTTTCAGCCTGTTCTCATCGATCTTGATCTGCTCGCAGAAAAGATAGTTGCCGGCGTGGATGCCATTGATGACCAGCTCGACGTTCTGCCCTGAAGGATTCCAGACCAATCCCTTTCCTAAGGTGCTTCCGTCTGTCGGCCCGTTGATGAAATGGTTCTGGATAGTCTGGGCGATGTTGAACGCCAGATAGTTACGAATGAGTGACATGTCCGTCCACGGAGAGAGCAGAATCCATCTCTTGTGCTCCTTCATCCCAAGGATGCCCGCCTTTTTGTTCAGCTTGATAGCCATCGGCCTCTTGTCGTAATTGGACGACGTGTTTCCCCTGAGCCTGATGCCGCAACCGGCCTTATTCAAGTCCGCCACACCGTTTTTGTAGACAGCGATGTCGTCGGCCTTGCTCCATTTTGTACCCTTGGCAGGGATGGCGAAGTCAAGGAAGCTGACTGTTCCCGGAGAGTTGACGTTGATAACCACCACCGGCAGTCCGGTGTTCGTGACGGTAACGGTAAACACCTTTCTCTGCGTGCCGCTGACAAGGGTATATTCAACAGGAGTCCGGAAATCCTGGCTTGAGATACCGCTTTCCTGAACCTCACCGTTGCAAAGAACCTTCACTCCCTCAGGTACCGTGAACGTCGGTACAAGCGTGAAGTTGTAAAGGTAAGGGATGCAGCAAGAGACCGTGCCGGCGTCCTTGTCGATCGCGCAGCTGAAATCCTCCGCGGCCTTGACTTCGGTCTTGGAGGTACTGGTGTTCAGAACCGCCGTCTTCTTCAGAAGGCTTGACTCGTTCTTGGCGATTTCGAACCCGAAACTCTTGAACTCCAGTGGAGTCGTGCTGATGTTTTCGACCGTGCAGTTGTTCTCCGGCTTCAGGTCATCAAGGTTCAGAGGGATGTCGTAGCATGCTCCGGCCTGGAAATCTACGAGAGCATTGACCTCGAATGACACCTTGTGGGAGTCAGTCAATAATTGAATCTCGATCTTGTCACCTTTCTTGATGCCTGGCGCGATGGCGGCATACACGACAGCCTTTCTGCCAACCGGGATTCCTCCCTTCTCGTCCTTCGCCAGTTTCACAGTGATCTGGGATGAGGTCTTTCCGTCAACAGCGGCAAGACCCGAAGCCAGGTTGGTTAGATTCATCGTGAAATCACCGGTCCAGGCGCGAGGCGCCGCGATCCCTTCAACTTTCTGTCTGAATATGATGGACTGGAGTCTCTCCGAGCTTGCGACCTCGTCAAGCTTGCTTCCGAATGTCACCTCCGCCTTCAGGAAGGACACCAGAGGCTTGAATATGAACCCATAGCCTCCATCTTTTTTGACGGGAGTGTCGCTGGCCTTCACATCGTTGGCGGCGATAGAAGCTTCGTCCGTGTAGTACTGCACTGAGGCCACATTGACCGGGATTGCTCTGCTGTCCGTCGCCACTTCCACGTAAGGATAGTAGGCAAACCTTGGCCGGTCGCTTGTGTACAGCGAGCCTTTGAACTCTCCGGAACTCACAGGAGTGGAGAATGTGCCGTCGAACGGGGCGTTATGGGTGGTGTTTCCGAACACGCCGACTCTGTCTCCGACAGACCAGAGTATGCCTACCGATCCGTCTGCCGTCGGCTCGATGTCGATCTGGGTTCTTGTCACAGGAATCTGTCCTATTTCTCCGGTAAGGGAGATCGACTCCTGTCCCAGTACCTCCGTCTCGTTGTTGTCGGCGCAGGAGGCGGCCATCAGTGCCGCCAGCACCATCAGCACAGATGCTGAATATGTTCGCTTCATAACCTATGTGTTAAAGAGTTTAATCCATTTACCCATAGGTTAAGTCTTTAGGTCAGCCTCTACAGTCCGAAGCCCGTTCCTCCACTACTGTAGGAGGAGTCGTAGGATCTGGTACCCTGAGGCGCGTCACGAACGCATCGGATTGTAAAGTCCGCACCGGACTGATTGTGACCGGTTGTTACGATCGGCGTACCTGACGATCCGTCTTTCTGAAGGTGGTAGATTATGAATGTATTACCTGGATTTGACGGGTCAAATACCTGGTTTCGATTGTATTTGGTCTTGGCTGCGTATCGCATGGTTCCGGTTTCGGTTTGGGCTCCAGAAGGCTTGTAACCGGCGAGATTGCCGGTAATCTCCTCACCACAGTACATTGGGATGAAGTAGAACTCCTTCTCGTTCGGGATCCTCCACTTGCCCAGATCGTCGGTGCCTTCCTGGTAGTATTTCTCGCACCAGTCACCGTTCATGATCTCAGTGTACTTGAAGGTGTTTTTGGCTGGGGTTCCACCAGTAACTATTGTTTGTTGAGGCGTAGACTTGCTGTATGTGTATGTGTAAGAAAACCAGCTTGTTGTCAGTGTAACCGTCACATTGAATGATGTGTAATTGCCGTTGTCGCTCTTTATTTTAATTGTTGTCGATGCTGTCGCACCATTATTAGTTGATGAAAGGTTGATTGTAACCCTGACATTGAACACCTCTGACGTAACATTTACTTCGTTATCGGTTCCGATTTGATAGGTGTAGTTCTTAGAAGCATCGTAATTAGTGATCGTTATCGGGACAGTTATATTATGAGTCTCCTGGGGAGACCAGCTCCCTGATGTTCCAGTAGGATTAAGCTCGCCAACTGTGATTTCAGGAGCATAGGTGTCCTCTCCGCTTGCCGGAATGTTCAGATCCGCACTGGCGATCTTGAATGCCTTAGGCAATGTACTCGCCGCATCGAAATTCTCGTGCTCAGGATACTCTCCGATCTGCATGTTGGTTCTCAAGGTCTCGTCCTTGAGGCCGTTCACTGTCACGACATAGTTCTCCTGGTCCCAGCTTGTGATGTCCGAGACTTCACCCGAGGTTGAGTTTGTGCCAAGATTCCTGACGCATCGTATCATAGGATTTGTCTCCTTAATACCCCAAGAACTGATTGCGGTACCCTCCAAAGCCCACCAGATACGGAAGCCCAGGTTTGTACTTGTCGCATAGTTCGTCGTCTCGAATGATATCTCTGTAGGCAGAGACTTCTTACCGCACCAGGCGAAGATGCATTGGCGGACGCTAGGAAGGTACCACCTTACCTCGTCCTCGTCAATTTTGCCGTCACCGTTGAGGTCTCTGTTTCTTGAGAGACATTCGAACATCGGATTGGTTCCGGTAGTGGTCATTATGTTGGCCGAGGTAGGAGGAGTCGCCCCTGTGAAGCCGTTTTGGTCAATGTTCACATAGTCGGTCCACGTCTTGGTTGTTTTAGTGTTGATGATCTCCCAGGTGTTTTTCAATCCGTTCTGCAATTCCGTTCCCGGATAGTCGTCATCACCTGTGAAAGCGGCTGCCGGTGTCTCCTCCACAGATTCAAATCCGAATGGATTACCCACATTGTCTTTATAGAATGTCTTGATTGACTTCTGCTGGAGTGTAAAGCCACTGCCCTCAATGTAGGTGCTGTGTCCGTCGGCGCTGATCTGGGCTTTGCCGATGGTGAATGACAAGATCCTGTCATCCGTGTTGACGAAGTCCTTGTAAGGCTTATCATTGTAGAAGTACTCGTCCACGTAGGCCTGCGTGTAGACATCGTCTCCGCTTATTATGCAGTGTGTCGTGGTGCCGGCCTTTATTTCATCAATCAAGTCGTAGATGTTCACCAAGTTGGCGTCTCCGGGATAATTTGCGAATTCCGTCTGACTGGTAGGTCTGCCGAACTTCACCCAGGCGACGTCCTCAAAGTGCGGATCAGTTGATCCTTTCTGAACGGTGAAGGATGTCATCTTTCCTTCTCCCGCAGGTACAGTACCGCTGACAATGCATTCATCGATTTTTGTCTTCGAGAATGTCAGCAGCACATTCTCGAAGTGTGCGTCAATGTTGACGATGACGTGCGGGGACGGCTTGATGATCTGTCCCTCGGCTCCCGGCTGATTGTCGCTCACCTTTTTTGCCTCGGCGATGATGTTCTTCACTCCGTTGACCGTTATCGTGTAGGTGTACCTTGCGTTACGTGTCACGGAGAAGTTGCCGAATTTCGTGTTTGACGCATCGGTGCTGTTGCCGAAGTCTCCGAGGTGGATGGTGTACTTCACGGTTCCTGTCACGTGGTCTGTCCCGCTCTCGCCCGGACCCTCGTAAGTACCCTCGATCACAACGTAGGTTGATTTGGCCGGAGCATAGGTGAATGTGCTGTAGTCACTCTCCCTTCTCTCGCGGTCGGCGTAAGACCATGAAGTCGGCGAGGCGGCCGGCTTCTGCACATTCTCCGGCATGTAGAATGAGAAAGAGTAATCGCCGCCGGCGGCCGGAGCCGCGATAGGAAGTTCCTCAAATTTGGTGAAGGTGTCGTCACCGGCATATTCATTCAGCTCATCCCTCTGGAGCAGGGTTGACGATGTGGAGTAGTTGTAGATGCTGTACTTCTTCGGAATGAAGGTCACCCCTGTCCCGCTCTTGAGTACGAAGACATTCTTGGAGACTATCCTCTTGAGGTGGAAGACCTTGTCGAAGGTGTTCTCGCCCGGCTGGAGAGTGATGGTGGTAGTGTTCTCTTTGTCGCCGTAGTGTCCCGACATCAGCACTGACGTGGAGGTGATGTCACGTCCAGTTGTTTCCCTATCTCAAAGCCGATACCACCGCTCGAACACTTTCTACGTATTGCTTCATCATTACTCCATGCTGCCCAGGATTTAATCTGAATCTCCTTTGGATTAAGTGCACGCTCCTTATGATAGAATGCACACACATCAATGCAGATACCGCAACCGATACATTTTTCCGGCTCATCAATATAAGGAGAGTAAAAACCATCATCATTAAGTCGGATTACGATAATTCTCTTGCCACAGCATGCAGCACAAACACCGCAGCCGTAGCAATTCTTCATTGTTGTAACATTCTTCACTACCTACGTTTTATCTTACTGAAGATATAGATTCGTTCATTTGTTTCTAATCCGATCAACATAACCATAATAATTGATATTACTGCCGATATCATGAACAATAATATGGTTGGCCAGAAGCCGTTAGGAAGTTTTTCCGATATCAAATAAGAAAGCAGAAAAGAGAATGATGCCACTACGAGTACTCTAATCATTACATTCTTTATATATTCGATCAAACTAAAATTAATTAGCGATCTGGTAATCCAAATGCGAAATATCATGGCTAACGATTCTATCGTCAAATGGACTACAAATACAATCTCCGGTGGGTATCCTAAACGAAGAAAAATGTATGAGATAGGTAGAATTGCTATCATCAGGCTTCCCACGGTTGATTCATATCGCTTGATATTTCCTGTGGCCTTCACCGAAATTATTAGTGGATTTGCGATGGAATTGATCCATGTGGTAATTAAAATTAATTGCACAAATGAAACAGTATGGTCTGGTACATTCCCGAGCCAAATGGTCAATATATCTTGAGTTCGAAGAAGCACGGGTACTGTGAGAATCATGAGCAGATAAAAAGAAAAACGTGAGCTACAGAATACTAGTTTTATCATCTCTCTCAGATTACCAGCTGCATAGTTCTTGGTGATTTGCGGATTGATTGCTGTTTGAAAACTGCTGACAAAGCAATTTACGGCCCCTTGGATCTGTACAGCAACTCCTCGAGCAGTATTTACTACAGGAGAGAAAAAAGAACCAAGCAGTAGATTCAACCCCTGTGTGTATGTAAGGAAGGCCACGTTACCAAAAACACTCCAAGAGGCGAATTTGGCCATTTTTATGAGTAAGATTCTATCAGCTCGCCCTGAATATCTGACATTCTTATATGATTTTTTGCAAAACAAAGCATAGCATAATGTACAAATACATTGAGCAAGAAATATCAATAATCCATAGATAATCAACCTGTCAAAAGTGTCAAAAGCCAATAGAGAATATGCTATCCCTAGGCGAAGTCCAGCATCCACAATAGATACTAATGCAAAAGCATTCATGCTTTCATGCGCAATAATTAGAGCATTAAATGATGCTCCTATAATCATAACTGTCATAGACAAGATGGAGAAATGAAATACCCATATTGCCGCAGAAAGTCTTACTTCGGGAATCATTAGTTTATTCTTAATAAACCACATCCCTATAGGTTCGATTATTATTGCAATGACAATGGCTAATAGAATGTGAATATATAAACAAGTAGAAAAAACATTGGAGACATCCCCTATTCCCCCTTTTCCTAATTCAAAAGTAATAAATCGTTGTGAAGCAGTTGCCAATGATGCACTTATAAAACTGAACATTGTAACAACGCCGCCCACTACATTATAAATACCATAATCATCTACGCCTAGAGTCTGAAGTATCACTCGTGAGGTGAAGAGAGTAACTCCTAGGATAATAATCATCCTTAAGTACAGGAGCATCGTATTCTTGGCTATCCGTTTATTAGATGAGGTATTTGTCATTATGTATATTTGTGGAAATTGCGGTATCGCCGTTCGTGGTCAATAAGAAAACCTAACAAAAAGTCAGACATATAGCCGATGCTCGCCTTGCTGTCGTGCAAAACAATGTCAGTTTTCCGTGTTCTATATTCAGATTATTTGTTTATGATGTTAAGTTATTTATAATTTTGACCATGATTTCAACATGCATGTCTCAATATCCGTCCGCGCTTTCGGACTTGACGTCTGCGATTGTGATCATGCTCGGACTTGAGTTTAATGGTATTCGCGGACTCCTGCATTGAAGGCCTATTGTGCAGAAGTAGCATAAAGATGAAGCTGGTGACACCATATATGCGGTAGTAGGACTTCCGTTTCTTGAAGTAGCAAAACAGACTCAATGAGGTCTGAAAGAACGTGTTGTCTTTCTCTCCTTTAAAGAAAGAGGTCTTTGCGGCGAAGCAGCTGAGCGTCACCTTTTTAAGCCGTGTATGGCGGACTCTCTGGTAAGCTCTTTGGCCCTGCAGATTCCAAGGACTATCAGGAAGCACGGCATGATCTCGCCGCCTCATTTGACTTGTAGTCCGACATTATCTTGTCGTAGTACTCTCTGTTGGTCTCTATTACCTTGTACTATTTTGTTTTCTTGCATGGGACTCATTTTAGACCATATCTACCATACGGTTATATGGCAATATGCTGCCAGCAGTAAGCGTCACTTCTCCAACCCATTGATTTTCAGCGGGTATTTGGAAAGATTTCGTTTAACAATCGTTGATTTTAAGGGTTTACAGGCTGCAGTAGCACGGCAGGAGGGCTGTCAGGTCCTCGCCTTCATGGGCGGTTTTCAGTTTGCCGAGAAGATAGCTGATGTACTTGCCAGGGTCGATTTCATTGTGTTTGCAGCTCTCGATCACCGAGTACATGAAGGCGTTGTCCACCGCAGAGCTCTCGCTTCCGATATTGCCGGCATTGCGGAGGTTCATCTTGAGTTTCCTTACGCTCCGCTCGCTGATATTGTTCGACACCTCGACATCTCCGCTTTCAAGTACACGTTTCATCGCCAGCCATTCGGCCCTTGCATATCGCATGGCTTTTTTCAGCAGCTCACCACATCCGGCATCATCAGACAGAGCATAGTCGACAAGTCTATCCTCTATCGATCTCATCAAGTCGGCAGTGCTGCCCGGCTTGAGCCTGGCAACATATCTTTCAGCGCTTGTCATGTACGGCTCCTTGAAGCAGTGTTCCTTTGCGCAGAACTTCTTCATCGAGCGGCTGCGGCCGTTCTGGATCTCGATGATCTCGCTCAGATCCTGATGCAGCTGCGCGTTCGTGACCTCGCATGGATTCTCCACAGCCGGCCGACCTTGACCCGCCCGCTCTTCTTGAGCGTGGAGCGGAGCGCCGCCAAACACAACCGCTATCAATATGATTATGAATCTTGTGGTTTTCATCTTTCTTAATCCTTTTTAAATCATATTCATTTGACATTAACCTTCCAATAGCCTCCGTTGTCAGGGCCGATGCGAGAGATAAGTCCGGCGGATTTTAGTTTCAGAATTTCACGTTGGATGGTTCTTGGGTTAACGGATAAAGCGTTCGAGATTATTGCCGAAGATATTGAACGGTCTTCTTTGATGAGGTTGAGGATTCTTTGCTGCCGTTCAGAAAGTTCCGGAGTTTTATCTACGACATTATCTACGACATTATCTACGACATTATCTACGACAATGGGCGGCTTTGTCATTTCATCAGGTCTTTTTATTGTGACGACAAATTCCTCTGTCGCCAGATTGTTTTCAATAGTTATGTCCTTGAAATCCTTGAACGCCCTGACGATTCCGCTGCCAATGCCTACGTATGGGAGAAGGTAAACCGCGTTGTCAAACAGCAATTGATTACGTGGCTTGGATATCCCGTTTAACAGAGTGTCTTCGGTCACGTCCATAGGTAGATTACCTGGGCTATGAATCTCGACCCTGTTGTCAAAAATCAGTAGCCTTATTTGTGCGGTCTGGTAAAAGTCTCGGTGTATCAAGGCGTTGACGATAAACTCGACGAATACTTGCGGTGGAATCTCCAGTGCCGGGAGACTGTTGAACTCATCCTCTACCTGACGGCTTTTCAGGTTCCGGTTGACGAATGCCATAGCGGCCTTGAACTGTGTAAGAAGATTTCCTTCCATATCGGTGCCGACGAGGCGATCCCTGAACCTGTCTCCGCTCAAGTCGTTGCCTACAAAAGATATGCATCTGATTGTAAAGACTGGGTAGAACTTCAGAATATTCTTTCCAAGAAGCAGGAGGCCGGCCAATGTCAGCCTGCCTTCATTGTCCATCAGGGAGGTGTTTTGCAGTAGCTGTTTCGGAGTGATTCCGGGTGCGATCTTGCCGACAAGGTTCTCGACTGAAAAATCGTCCAACCTTGACAGTTGAAAGTCGTCAGCGAGATTATTCCTATATTTCTCTATCAGAAATTGCTTCAGGGTAGGTAGGGATATGTCCTCAAAGGATGATTCCGGAACGCTGTCCCTGTCTGCGAATAGTCTGCCACAGCTCTGCATCAAGATCCTTAACCGCTCATTGGAGAACACTTTCCTTTTGTCGGAGCCATTCTTTATCCAGACTATTCCTTTATTGTCTTTGTACGGTTTGTCAAGTCCTTGCGCCACGCGTGCGGCAACAACAGTCTTTCCATCCAATACTACGGTCTCGATCATAATTGTTATCGAGGGGCTGACATTGTCTGACGCGGCATTTGACAATAGGTTCGATGTCTTTTGGATCTCCTCGTAGGACAAGCCTGTGACTTCTCCCGTCTTATCATTTACCCCGACAACCAGAAGCCCTCCTTGCGAGTTGCTGAAAGCGACGAACTCGCACCCGATCTTATAGGAATCGTCCACGCGTTCTTTGAATTGGACGGTGGTGGATTCTCCCATCATAATGATCGCTTTAAGTTTCTTGGCATCCATAAAATGTCTGGACTATAAGGAATATTCGGAGGAGGAGGGTTTAATCAATGGCGTGATGCGGCGGAGAGCGCGTCTATCTTATTGATTATGCGCGCCTCGGCATATTTAATGTCGCTGGAGTCGTCGATCTCGTACCAGAGGAGGCCGGCGGCCATTATGACGGCGGAGGTGATAGGTGTTGTCGCTTTCATTGTGTGAATATGTCCGCTGAGGATTTATTTCTTCAGGCGGCTCCAGAAGGATTTTTTCTGGGATGAAGCCTGCCGGTCGTCGGACTGGCTGAGGTAATATTCGCGGAATGTTATTCCTTCGGTGATCACGTGGTAGATCACGCCCCAGTCGGGAAGTCCTCCCAGGTTGCGGTCGTCGATGAAGAGGTCGGCTTTCAGTTTGCGCGGGGAGGTCGGGGTGTCCTCACCTTCGTAGAAGTCCTCGGGGTGGTTGCTGTTCACGGCATAGAACTCCAAGCCGCGGTCGCGGCACCAATCCACGGCGTCCTTCAGCAGCTGGCCTTCCCTTACCGACCAAAGTATCAGGGTGTGATGGTCGGCCTGAAGGCGTTTCAGCGTTTCCACGGCGAAAGGTATCTCTTTGCCTATCTTGGGGTACTTGTGCTCGACGATGGTCCCGTCAAAGTCAACCGCTATGATCATCTTTTTAAAGTGTTATGTTGTGTCTTGGGAAATTCTTGGGGCTTGGCACCTGTTGCAATAGGTTAGGTGTCAATTAGTTAGATCGGTGAACGACTCGAAGGCGATTACTGGTGAATTCGCTTTATTCATTGAACGGTCGAACATGCTCAGTAACATTGCATCAAATATATGAAATTCTATCCTAAAAGGCAAGTCGATTGGTCGGAAAAATTGAAATGTTCCTGAATCCCGGGCCGGTTTCCAGGGCATGTCCGCGCAACCGGAAGGCTTCCTATTCAATCGGAGCGACAAGGTCGGGATGGACGGAGACCAACGCGACGGAGACCACGCCCTTTATCTCGACGATGACTTTCCTGGAGCGGTATCCCTTGACCTTGACAAACACACCTTCGCATCCTTCGAATATTCCTCCCGTTATCCGGACCTTCTGCGCTTTTGTGAAATTGATCTCGGCGGGATCGAAAAAACGCAGGGACTCGTCATAGGATCCCGCCACCGCGATGAATGTCCTCATCTGCTTCTCGGGGACAGTTATCTTCTTGCCGAGTCTTTGATCCATCATGTATTGCAGCATGGGAATGCGGGTGGGCTGCTTAAGCTCTTGGATTCCGGATGCGGTGGCGCGTATGAATATGATGTTGTGGATCACAGGTACGAGGCGCTTTTTTCCGGTTCTGGCGGATTTCTCGTACTTCATCGGAATGAAGTTTTCCACGCCTTTCTCGTCCAGAAGCCTTTTGGCCTCCAGCTCACGGTGGTAGGTGACCCGCATCGCGAACCACATCAGTTCCTCAGTCTCGCCTGGTCTGCCCATTTGCTTTCCTGTTAACCACTATGAGAGCATCATGGCGGCGCGGATGCCTTCCGCAAGAGCTGGGCTTGTCACGTGTCCAACGATGGCAAGGGCAAAATCGATGGCGCATCCCGGCCCGCGTCCTGTGATCAGGTTGCCGGAAGTCACCGCCGGTGTCTTGACGTACTCGCCGCCTTTAGCGATAGGCTCCTCCTCGAATCCGTCGTAGCAAGTGAACCGTTGTCCCTCAAGGGTCGGGAGCTGCGAGACCACCAGCCCGGGAGCCGCGCAGATCGCCGCGACGGTGCCTCCTTCGGCGTAGTGGCTTTTCATCAGTTCCATGAGATCGTGGTTGTCGGCAAGGTGCCTGGCTCCTGGCAATCCGCCCGGGAAAACCATAACATCTTTCCGGTCGGTTCCCTCTGTCTTGACTTCGGACCTGAATCCGTCCCAGTCAAGGTCGGCGGTGACGGGAACCCCGTGAGCGCCTTTTACTTCCTTGTCTGTGTTGATGGAAACTGTCCGGGCGTTGATCCCTCCTCTTCTAAGGATGTCCACGGTGGCGAGGGCCTCGATCTCCTCGAACCCTTCCGCGAGGAATATGAATACTCCTTTCATGGCATTATATTGTTAATGATACTGTTTCCTCCATTGAAGACAAAACAACCGGTCACTTCGGCTGGCTCAGCGACCTTGTCAGGCCCCGCGTCCTAAGTGACCAGTTGTGATGTTGAGATATCAGGACTCGAACCTGAACTGGCAGAACCAAAATCTGTAGTGCTACCATTACACCATACCTCAGTTCCGTCCGCAAATTTATCTATTTTCCTGCAAATCTGCAAACATTATCTTTTCTCCCGGAAGAAATCAATCATCAAGGCAGAGCATTCGTCAGCCAATACTCCTGACCTTACCTGGGTCTTGGGATGAAGCAAGGAAGGCGTGAACATTGAATAGCCTCTTTTGGGATCCGGCGTTCCGAAGACAATGCGTCCGATCTGAGCCCAGTTCAAGGCTCCTGCGCACATCGGACAAGGCTCCACTGTCACGTACAGCGTGCTGTCGCCAAGATATTTCCCTCCGACCGCTTCGGTGGCGGCGGTAACGGCGATCATCTCGGCGTGGGCGGTAGGGTCGTGCAGCATTTCCGTCATGTTGTGTCCGCGGCCTATGATCCGTCCCTTGCAGACGATAACCGCCCCGATGGGAATCTCGTCCTCCTCCAAGGCCAGATGAGCCTCTTTCAGAGCCTCTGCCATGTATTTCTCGTCAATGTCCATCGGTTGCTATTATGTAATCCTTGTCTTTACCAACTTATTGCCTGAGGCTTACTATGACAAAGGGTGGCTAAATGATTATTTAGTCACCCTTTGTGTGAAGTCAAAACTGATTACCACCTGTCCTCAGATGATACAGTAAGTTTTTTGCGTCCGTGGCGGCGACGGGAAGCGAGTACGCGGCGACCGTTGGCGGTAGCCATTCTCTCACGGAATCCGTGTTTGTTCACGCGCTTGCGTCTGGATGGTTGAAATGTCCTTTTCATATCTACTTATTTTTTATATTTTTCCAAAACGGACTGCAAATTTAATCCTTTTGCCGTAAACTGCAAAATATTTTCGCCTTAAGTTTACTCACTTAAGTTTTCAATGTGCCGTTTTGCGGTTCCTGGCGGCGCTCAGGCAGGCTCGTGCGCTTCGACAAGCCCGGCGACCCTGGCGACAGTCGCTGCCAAGCGGTCCGGCTTACATCAGGTAGGCGGACATGTCCTTTCCGGCGAGAAGTCCTTCGCGGATCTCTGTTGAGGAGATGTCAACGATCGGGGCGTTGATGACCTCGATGTTATAGGAACGCAGCAGGGCATCCTCAAGGCTCACCATGCCGCCAGGGACAATCTCCTCGGAGTCAAGGACGTAGGGGGTCGGCAGATTCTTGCACTCCTCGATCAGCTGACTCCTGATCGCCTCCACGTCGAAGCCTTTGCGCGGGTAGACTGTCACGCCATATTCGGAAAGAATCCTTGGGAAGTCCCTCCAGCGCTTGATGCTCTGCAGGTTGTCTGCTCCGATGACGAGCGTGAAATCGTTGTCCGGCTCGCGCAGTTTCAATGCGTCCAGTGTCTTTATCGTGTAGTGTGGAGGATCCATCCTGAGTTCGATGTCGTCCACCCACACGTGTAGGTCGGGATGGCGCTTCACGGCGGCCACCGCCGCTTCATAACGGCTTTCTCCCGAAGCGGCGCTGATGGAGTCCTTCAAGGGATTCTTCGGGGACACGACGAGGTAGACCCAGTCATATTCCTTTTCCCTTGTCAGGTACTCCATGATGGTCTGGTGACCGATGTGCAAAGGGTTGAACGACCCGGAGTAGACAGCTATCTTCACTACTCTACACTATTGTTGAATAATTCAGTTTTCCGTCGTCGAGAAAGTCTTCGACAACCTTCTCGGACTCCGCGAAAGCGGTCTGGAGGTTGTCATTGACAAGAACATAGTCGAATTTCGGGGCGTAGGTCATCTCTTCCGCCGCTTTCGCCACGCGCTCTTCGATGGCCTCGGGAGAGTCGGTGCCCCTCTTGACGAGCCTTTCCCTGAGCGCCTCCACGGACGGAGCCTGGACGAAGACGGAGAGTGCCTTGTCGCCGAAATAATTTTTGAGGTTGACTCCACCCTTCACATCCACATCGAATATGATCACGTGGCCCGCCGCCCAGATCCTCTGGACTTCCGACTTCAACGTTCCATAGAAGTGATCCTCGTAGACCTCCTCATATTCAACGAAAGAGTCATCGGCGATCAGCTCGCGGAACCTTTCCGGCGTGACGAAGTAGTACTCTTTGCCGTCTTGTTCCGTGCCTCGCGGGGCTCTTGAGGTGGCAGAGATGGAAAACTCCATCGCATCCTTATAGATTCCGAGAATGTGATTTACAATCGTACTCTTTCCGGATCCCGACGGGGCGGAGAAAATCAGAACTTTGTTGCTCAAAATGTCCATTGTAATGATGCGGTTTTGGAAGCTGTTTTTGTTTTTTTGTCTAAAATGAAGATTTTTCTCCTCAAAGAACATTTCAAACAAATCAAAGCAGCTTCTTGATGCAAAGGTATCATTTTTTGCTGAAAGAACAGGCTTTTAAATCGTTCTTTTCATTTAAAATGCTTATTTTTGCAGCCATTGTTTTTAGAATTCTCCAAACGAGACGACTTTGGCAAAGAAAAAGCAGACATCCTCAGTTCCGGATCCGGAATACATCGCAACCCGCCGTGCTTCGCTCAGGCGTGTTCATCGTCAGGTTATTTATTTGAACGACAAGGAGATGGGGGCATTGAAGGAGTATTGTGACCGTTTTGGAATCAAAGAGCGCTCCTCGATCTTCAGAGAAGCTACGATGGAGCGCATACTTGCCCAGCTTGACGACTCACATCCGACCTTGTTCTGATCTGTTGCCAGCGTCCGGCCCGCCGGGAGCCGTTGTCCTGGTTGCCTTAGGTTTTTTTCCCCCCCCCACGCCTTAGTGCCTAGCGCCTGTCGTTGAGGAATGAAATGTAGTAGAGCAGGGTGGCGAGGGAGCCTACCGCCGCGACCACGTAGGTGTAGGCTGCCCATTTGAGGGCATCGATCGCCATCGGCTTTGTCTCATAGTTCGTGATCCCGGCATTCTCAAGCCAGGCCACAGCCCTGTGGCTGGCGTTGATCTCGACAGGCAGTGTGACGAAACTGAACAATGTTGTCAGCGCGAAGAGCACGATCCCGGCAATCAGCACGGGATAGCTGTGGAACATGGTGACCATCAGGACTCCGGCCAACAGAACCCATTGGACGATGTTGCTTGAGAAACTTACCACGGGCACAAGGGCTGTGCGCAGTTTCAGAGGCAGGTAACCCTTTTCGTGCTGGACAACGTGTCCGCATTCATGCGCGGCGACCGCTGCCGCTGCCACGCTGCTCTCGTTGTAGACGGACTCGCTGAGGTTGACTGTCTTCGTCTGGGGATTATAGTGGTCTGTCAGCCGGCCCGGTATGCAGGTGACCTTGACATCGGTGATGCCGTGGTCGGCCAGCATCTTGCGGGCGATCTCCGCTCCGGTCATGCCGCTGTTGGTCCGGACGCGGGAGTATTTCTCGAATCTGCTTTGAAGCATGTTCTGAATGATCATGCTGAGAAACATGACCACAATCATAAGGATCCAAATTGAACCAGTACTCATTGTAAAGATTTTAATCGTATTCTACTTTGGCAGGACAGGCAATTGTCCAAGGTAATAATCCTGTCTGTCGGGTGATTGCCCACCCAGCCTGGAATTATCAACTAGCAGGCCAAAGGCAAAAGTAAAGATTTTGACGGAGAGTTTGACAGAAAATCAGTAATTTTGTCAGAATTTTGATGCTGATTATGTCAAACGGCGTGACAGATTTCTCAAGACTGGAGCTGAATCTCAGTAATTGTCTGGGCAACTATAGGTACTTCCGTTCCAAGTTGAAGCGGACGACCAGAATGTTGGTTCTGGTCAAGGCGAACGCCTATGGTCACGGAGCGGTGGAGTTCGCGTCCATGCTTCAGACGGCAGGCGCCGACTACCTTGCGGTGGCTCTCCCGGTGGAGGGGATCGAACTGAGGCAGTCAGGTATCAGCGTTCCGATCCTGGTGCTGACGGCCGGCACGGACTATTTCGACGAGATCATCGACAATCGTCTTGAGCCAGGCATTCCGAACCTCTACACCTTGAAGGCCCTCGTGTCCGTCCTCCAAAGCCGTGGCATCGAGAATTTCCCGATCCACATCAAACTCGACACAGGCATGCACCGTCTCGGCTTCATGACCAGTGAGCTGGACGGTCTGATGGATTGCCTGAAGGCGTGTCCGGAGGTGAGGGTAAAGTCAATATATTCACATCTCTCGGTCGCCGAGGATCCGTCGATGGATCAGTTCACGCTTGGGCAGATCTCGATGTTCGAGACCAACGCGTCAAAGTTGGACAGCGCTCTTGGCTACCATCCGATGTGGCATATTCTTAATTCCGCCGGCATCGAGCGCTTCCCGCGCTACCAGTACGACATGGTCCGTCTCGGTGTGGGAATATACGGCATCAGCGCCCTGCCGGACGTGCGCCTGAAGCCCGTCGCTTCTCTGAAGGTCAAAATATTGCAGATTAAGGAATTGAAGTCTGGTGACGGAGCCATCGGCTATGGTCGGCATGGCATTATCGCACCGGAGGGGACCCGCGTCGCCACCATCCCTGTGGGCTATGCCGACGGTATCGACCGGCGTCTTGGATGCGGCCGCATGAGTTTCTCTTTGAATGGCCGCAGGGTGCCTACGATCGGTAACATCTGCA
>ENA-UADF01000138-UADF01000138.1-human-gut-metagenome-genome-assembly--contig:-NODE-138-length-20343-cov-5.767301_pt1 | contig 20343 bp, 19 predicted proteins | sample MGYA00244222_ERZ654245 | MGnify/ENA primary metagenome ERZ654245 (study PRJEB26926, sample SAMN06165019) | human gut metagenome | biome: ENVO:00009003; feature: ENVO:2100002; material: ENVO:00002003...
CTCCAAAGCTTCCAGAAAGCAGAGCAAAAAGAAAGTCCAACAATCATTCGAGTCAACGAACAATTCTGAGATTTTCAATGTCTCCGGCGGGGCAACCCCATACTCTGCCTTCAGAAAGGGATTTTAAGTCCCTCGTGTCTGCCAATTTCACCACAGCGGCGCAGCCCCGGCTTACAAAGTCCTGCTGCCCTCTGGCTTGAGAGGGAGCCGGGAATAACAGGTGTGAGGAAAAATTAATACAACCACACTGCTATTCGCAATCTGGTGGTATTAACATTTTTATTAAATCAGCGGCTTTTATGATACAATAGTTTCCCTGTTTTGTCAAGAAAAACCGCTTATTCGGTGCTGCTTACACCTTGCCTCCGTGCAGCTCGGCGTACATCCGGGAGCGGCACTCGGCCACTGCGGGGGTCATGTTGACGTAGTGCTTGTGGGGGCACTCCAGACGCAGCTCGCTCTCCCAAGTCTCCTCGGTGAGCTGCTTTGCAATATAGGCCTTCTTTTCTGCAATAGAGGGCAGGTCAATGGCCAGCTCGCCGCACAGAATATGCGGCACCAGCAGCGGGCGCACAGCGGTGGGGATAAAGGTGATGGTGCGTTCGATGGCGTCCGAGTCCAGATTGACCATAGTGACCGGCTTACCGGCCTCGATAACCTCGCCGTCCATAGCGATCAAGTCGCACTGTGCCTGACCGTTTTCATCGTACAGACGCCACGGCATCTTCTTGCCCGGGATGATAGCCTTGCTGGCGGAGTCCGAGCACTTCATCTTGGGGGTGTAGCTGCCGTCCGGCTTCTTCACCGCCACCAGCTTGTACACGCCGCCGAACACGGGGTCGGAGGCAGAAGTGATGAGGTTTTCGCCCACGCCGTAGGAGTCGAAGTGTGCGTGCTCGTACAGCTCCATGTTGGCGATCTTCTTCTCGTCTAGACCGTTGGAGGCCACCAGCTTGATGTAGGGCTTACCGGCGGCATCCAGAGCCTTGCGCAGGCGCTTGGAGCCGCGGGCAAGGTCGCCGGAATCGATGCGGGCGCTCTTGACGCGGCGGTTGGGATCGTTGGGGTATTTCTCAATGAGATAATCGTCCAGCTTGATCAGATTGGGCAGGCCGCTTTCCATAATATTATAGGTATCCAGCAGCAGGCTGACCGAATCCGGGTAGGTATCGGCAAAGGCCTTGAAGGCATCGAACTCGGTGGGGAAAAACTCGATAAAGCTGTGTGCCACGGTGCCCACGGCCTTGACCTCTGCACCGAACTTCATCTCTGCCAGACAGTTGGCCGTACCGATACAGCCACCCAGCACTGCGGCGTAAGCGCCATCGTTACCGGCGCTCTCGCCCTGTGCGCGGCGGGTGCCGAACTCCATGACGTTGCGGGGGGTGTGGGTGTTCAGGCCGGTGACGCGGGTGGCCTTGGTGGCGATCAGGCTATGGAAATTCATGGTCTGCAGCAGGTAGGTCTCGATGAGGATCGCGCCCACCAGATCGCACTCGATGCGCACCATCTGCACATGGGGGTAGCAGACCGTGCCCTCGGGCAGGGCGTACATATCACCCTTCCACTTGTAGGTGCGCAGATACTCGCAGAACTCCTCGCTCATGCCCTTGGTGCGCAGCCAGTGGATATCCTGCTCATTGAAGTGATAGTCCAGCAAAAAGCGGGTCAGTTTGCGCTGGCCTGCGCTGATGGAATAGCCCTGATTATCCGGGTTTTTGCGGAAGAACATATCAAACACCAGCGTGGTATTCTTAAAGCCATGCAGGAACAGGCAGTTTGCCATGGTGAATTCATAAAAATCCACCACCATCGCGGGGTTATCGTAGTCCTCATCGGGGATATAAGGCTCAACCTTGATCTCGTTCATGAATGTTTTCCTCTCTATTTATACCCGGCGTCAGCTCTTCCCTACTGCGCGCCGCCTGCCGCTTGCCCGGCAGGGGGATCCTCCGCCCTGTCATGACAGAGCGTTTCTATCATGATAGCACGATTCCCCTGCCGGTGCAAGTATTTTCGCGCAAAAAGACCGCTGCACAAACGCTGTGCAGCGGTCTCTGCGCTTAAATCAATAGATTCTCTTCAGAACAGGCTTAGCCGTTCATGATGCTGGGGGTGGCGTTCTTCAGCACAACGTCGTGGCTGCCGCCCTCCACGATGGAGGTGGAAGAAACAACGGTCAGCTTGGCCTTCTGCTGCAGCTCGGGGATGGACAGAGCGCCGCAGTTGCACATGGTGCTCTTCACCTTGTACAGGGTGGTCTGCACGCCGTCTGCCAGAGGACCGGCGTAAGGCACATAGCTGTCCACGCCCTCCTCAAAGCTCAGTTTGGTGGAGCCGCCCAGGTCATAGCGCTGCCAGTTGCGGGCACGGTTGGAGCCTTCGCCCCAGTACTCCTTCATATACTGGCCGTTGATACGCACCTTGTTCGTGGGGCTCTCGTCAAAGCGGGCAAAGTAGCGACCCAGCATCACGAAGTCTGCGCCCATAGCCAGCGCGAGGGTGATGTGGTAGTCGTGGACGATGCCGCCGTCGGAGCAGATGGGCACATAGATGCCGGTCTCCTTGTAGTACTCGTCACGAGCCTTGGCAACCTCGATGACAGCGGTAGCCTGACCACGGCCGATGCCCTTGGTCTCGCGGGTGATGCAGATGGAGCCGCCGCCGATGCCGATCTTCACGAAGTCTGCGCCAGCCTCAGCGAGGAAGCGGAAGCCCTCGGCGTCCACCACGTTGCCGGCACCCACCTTGACGGTGTCGCCGTAGTGCTCACGGATCCAGCCGATGGTGCGGCTCTGCCACTCGGAGTAGCCCTCAGAGGAGTCGATGCAGAGGACATCCACACCGGCCTCCACCAGAGCAGGCACGCGCTGGGCGTAGTCGCGGGTGTTGATGCCGGCGCCTACAACGTAGCTCTTGTTCTTATCCAGCAGCTCGTTGACGTTTGCCTTGTGGGAATCGTAGTCCTTGCGGAATACCATATACACCAGATTGCCCTCGGCATCCACCAGCGGCAGGGTGTTGATCTTGTTGTCCCAGATGATGTTGTTGCAGTCGTGCAGGGAGGTGTTGGCCGGAGCGGTGACCAGCTTTTCAACGGGGGTCATAAAGGTGGTAACACAGGCATCGTCCGGGGTGTGGTTGACGCGGTAATCGCGGGAAGCCACGATGCCCAGCAGCTTGCCGTTAGGAGTGCCGTCGGCAGTGATGGCGATGGTGGAGTGGCCGGTGCGTGCCTTCAGCTCCAGCACATCATGCAGGGTGGCAGTGGGAGCCAGATTAGAATCGGACACCACATAACCGGCTTTGAAGTTCTTGACGCGGCGCACCATGGCAGCCTCGTTCTCGATGCTCTGAGAGCCATAGATAAAGGAAACGCCGCCCTGACGAGCCAGTGCAATGGCCAGCTTATCGCCGGAGACCGACTGCATGATGGCGCTGATCATGGGGATATTCATCTGCAGCGGGCACTCCTCCTGTCCCTTGCGGTACTTGACCAGCGGGGTCTTCAGGCTGACCGCCGTGGGCACATTCTCCGCAGAGGAATAGCCGGGGACCAGCAGGTACTCGCCAAAGGTACGGGAGGGTTCTTCGTAAAAATAAGCCATATTCACACGTCCTTTCAAAAAATAGCAGGAACAATTTTTTGCTGTTCCACGTCCACGACACCATATGTGTTCAGCCGGAGTTTGGGGATAACAGGCAGACTCACAAAGGCAAGTGTCATAAATGCGTCAATTTCTTCCGAGATTCCGGCTTCCTTGAGGGCAGCTTTCAGTGCCTGCAGCTTTTTCTCAACCTCTTCGGCGCTCTCCATACTCATCAGACCAGCGACCGGCAGGGCAAGCTCTCCGACAACTCGACCATTCAGCACAAAGGCAAGACCGCCCTTATTTTTACGAACTGTGTTGCCTGCCAGTACCATGTCGGCGTCATTCGTTCCTGCCACAATGAGGTTGTGGGAATCATGTGCGATGCTTGACGCAACTGCTCCACATTTCAAGCCGTAGTTGCCCAGAAAACCAAGTCCGACGTGTCCTGAGTGATGATGACGCTCAAAGACCGCCAGTTTTACGATTTGGTTTTCTACATCGACGCCCGGAGCCGTACCCGGATGATTCTGGAAAGGAATGATTTTCTCGCTAGTCAGCAACTCATGCGGCGTCAGGCAAATGACACGCTCATTTTCTCCGGTCTCATGCAGTTCCAAATCGCCCAGCGTAATCTCATCCATGTTAAAGGAATTGAGCACTCGTGCAAAGGCAATTTCATTGATAGAAAGTGCTGTCGGCTCCAGCATCTTTCCATTCTCTGCTGCAAGCACGCCATTTTTGTAAACACTCTCAACTGTGAAATTTTTCAAATCCGATACCACAATGAGATCAGCCGCATAACCCGGTGCAACGGCACCGTTCTGCTTCAGTCCAAAGTATTTTGCAGGGATAAGAGTACCCATCTTGATGGCTACTGCAGGTTCCACACCAGCCGCAATAGCTTTGCGAATGATATAGTCAATGTGTCCGCCGCGAAGCAGATCGCCGGGATGTTTGTCGTCCGTCACCAACATACAGCGGTCACAGTACGGTTCTTTGAACAGTGGAAGTAGAGCATTCATATTCTGCGCCGCTGTGCCTTCGCGCACCATAATGTACTGGCCACGACGGAGCTTTTCCAGCGCCTCATTGACGTCAGAACACTCATGGTCAGACTGGACGCCTGCCGTAATGTAGGCGTTCAAATCTTTCCCGCTCAAGAAGGGGGCATGGCCATCAACATTTTTGCCTGCGGCGATACAGTCGCATATTTTTTGCAGAATCTTGGCATCTCCGTTGACAGTACCGTAGGAATTCATCAGTTCTGCCAGACCCAGAACACGCTCACTACGATAATACGCTGCAAGTTCTTTTGCTTCCAGAACCGCACCAGACTCATCCAGATCGGTCGAAGGAACGCAGGACGGCAGCATAAAGTAGACCGAAAGTTTCAGATTCCGTGTCGTTTCCAACATGAAGTTGAGTCCAGTCGTGCCTGCTACGTTGGAAATCTCATGCGGGTCTGTAATGACCGCCGTTGTGCCATGAGGAAGGACAGCCTGCTCAAATGCCGGCCCACAGAGCATGGAGCTTTCGATGTGAATATGACCATCAATCAAACCCGGACAGACGTATTTTCCGTCCAAATCCACTTCATTCTGGCCGGAATATTCTCCTACACCAATGATTTTCCCGTGATGGATGGCCACATCGGCCTCTTCGATTTCGTTAGTAAACACATTTACAACTTTTGCACGTTTCAGTACAAGCTCTGCATCCACTTCTCCCTTTGCAGCGGAGATCTGCTGTTTCAATGTTTCTGCCTGCATAAAAACCTCCCTCATCAAAATTTTTCCCATTGAAGGATCTTAAACTTCTTTTTGTCTAAAAGCTCCATATACTTTTGCAGTACCGGGCCGAATGCAAAAGCTGTCACAACCGTTGTCACTCCGACCGGCCCTCGGACTAAAAGTGATAAAATCAACATGGTCGCCTCTGTTGCATTCTTGGAGACCCAAATCGGCCAGCGAAACGCATTGTGAAGAGCCGTGATAATTTCATCATATGCACTTTTGGAAATGTTTGTCGTGAAATAGACTGCCGTTCCAAGCGGTGCCAGCATCAGACCGACAATGTAAAGCAGGATTTGCTGTATTAACGTCAGCTCAGAAGGAAGTGTAGCAGCAAATACTGCACCCCACATATCGAAAAAGATCCCGAACACGAAAGATGAGAGTATAACCCACCAGTCAGGTCGCCGTTCTTCCAGTGCTGCAGAAACGAGCATCAGGATGAAAGAACCGATTGTCACCCAAGTACCTGCTGAAATGGAATTATACTGTGAAACGCCTACACAGAGCGAGTCAAAAGCACCTGCACCAAGACCCGCCTGCACGAACAATCGCTGTCCGCAGGTTAGTATCATAAGACCGACGAGATAAATCGCAAGTCGTTTTGCCTGTTTCACGCACACACCTTTTCCTTTCTAGTGAATCACAGCGCTGCGGCAATTCGGACAATGGACTCCGTGACCAAGTTTTTGAACAACGGTGCTACGCGATCAGCAGTCTCCTTCACTTCGATATGGCTCAGCGGAACCTTGGAAATTCCACTTGCCATGTTGGTGATGCAGGAGATGCCGCAGACTTTCATTCCCATGTGATTTGCTGCAATGGCTTCGCACGCAGTGCTCATGCCCACAGCATCTCCACCGATGAGACGGCACATCTTCACCTCGGAAGGCGACTCGTAGTTGGGGCCAGTCAGTTGGACATAAACACCCTTCTGAACCGGAATATCCAGTGCATCTGCGGCAGCAAAAATCTGCTCCCGGCAAGCCTTATTGTAGATTTCGCTCATATCTGGGAAACGAGGGCCAAGCTCGTCGATGTTTGTGCCAATCAGCGGACTCGGTACAAAATTGGCAATTTGGTCTTCCATCACCATGAAGTCGCCAGCATGGAAATTCGGATTCAAGCCGCCCGAAGCGTTGGTGAGGAACAAGACCTTTGCTCCCATCATGCCCATCAGGCGGGTGGGAAGCACCACGTCCGTCATCGGATAGCCTTCATAGTAGTGAACGCGCCCCTGCATGATGACCACCGGAACACCATTAACATATCCGAACACGAACCGGCCCTTATGGCCGCTGACAGTAGAAATTGGAAAACCTTCGATTTCGTTATAATCAATAGTATCCACAATTTCAATGCTATCCGCGTAGTCTCCTAGACCAGAGCCAAGAATCAGCGCGATCTTCGGCTGAAAATCCGTTTTTGCACGGACACTTTTCAGGCAGCTTTGCAGTTTCTCATACACAGGATTCATCGTAGCCTCTCCTTCTTGTAATTATTTCAGAGCCTCAGCCATCTGCTTTACCACAGCTTCAAAGCTGCTATTCTCGAAAATCGGCATCGAACCGGAGAACATCAGGTTGATAGGATAATCAAAGTTTTCTGCGTTGCGGCCGCACTCGTCACGGAACTCACGAGTTTCGCCGTAGTTCGGGATGCGCTCTCTCATCCGGGTCACATCGTCCATGTAACCGAACAGCTTCTTGCCCAGCTGATAGCCCATGCCGCACTCAAAGCTGACATCGTTGCTCGGCTCGTAGCCTCGGAAATCGTTCAGGTTTGCCAGAACAATGTCGCAGTCGCGGACGTGCTGCTGGTAGCGGTTGAAGAGCTGTGCTGCCACCTCATAGGGATTATCAGAGTCCACCACAATGTCGTTCCGCACCATATCAATGGGAGCCACCGCATCAAAGCCATATTTTGCGCAGACGGCCTTCATCTCGTTATATTTTTCGGCGGCGTCCTCATCGTACCGCTCGAAACCGGCCAGATAAACCAGTGGCTTCTCATGCGGCACTGCGGGCAGAATCGGCTTCGGCTGTACTTTGATGCCGAGCGTCTCATTCTTGCACTCTTCATTCAGTTCCGTCATGAACAGATTGAGGCAGTCGTCAAAATCGCCCTCAATGACTTTGCACGCGCCCACAATGGCCGGAGCAAACGGCAGCTCCGCATAGGGCAGTGGCTTGTTATCTGGGCCGCAGACGATGCCGTTGTTCAGGTGAGCGCCCTGAACTTTCCACGTCAGCGCGCGCTTATCCCGCGTATATGCGTAGCAACGCATTCCGCGTGCATAGGCCATGCCCAGCTCGTAGATGGAACCACCATCCGGCTCTGCACCACGGAAGTTTTCCAAGTCCACCAGAATGGCAGTAGACTCGTTCATACAGTTGGCACAGTTCTGGAAAATCGCCTTTGCATGGTCGCGCAGATCGGGACTGCTCATATCCAGTTGATTGTCACTAGGCATAGTCACACCGAAACCATTGTATTCTGCTTTACGGCGCATGGCATCCCACAGGGTGTAGCCATTGGTATAAAAGCACTCCGGGCCTGCCAGATAGAGCTTTTCTTTGCTAAATAATTTTACCTTCCAGTCGTACATCGTCTTTTTCCCCTCTCTTGCGTTACTGCAGTACCAATTCCATCAGCAGATGCAGGAACTTTGCGTGGTCTGCCTTGCGGCCGATATGCACCACCGGCAGCTGCTTCCATACAAAGTGGTGACGGGCGTCTAGCACAGTCATGCCAAGGGTCAGGCCGTCCTTCGTCTCCACACCGACATGGCCCTCAAAGGTCTCCACGATGGAGGGGTCGATGGCGTAGGCCACAGCCATGCAGTCGATGCTGGTGCAGTAAGCCTCGAAGCCGCGGTTGTTGACGAAGCGGATAGCCTGACGCAGGAACTTTGCCTCCGGCTTATCGCTTGCATCTAGAGCGGCAATGTCATCATCGGTCAGGTTGACGTCGAAATGGGTAGCAACATCCAGACCCAGACAGGTGAGCTTAACGCCGGACTCGTACACAATTTTTGCAGCTTCGGGATCCACGAAGACATTCCACTCGCTCTGCGGGGTGTCACCGGTACAGTTGGCGAAAGCATACTTGTTCAGGCCGAACATACCCGAAATAGCGATGATTTCTTTGATCATCGGGATAATCTCCGGCTCTTTGCGCATGGCCATTGCAATATTGCTCATGGGGCCGGTGGAAATCAGGGTGACTTCGCCGGGATTTGCCTTGACCAGATCAATGATCAGGTCAATAGCGTGCTTCGGGCTGCGGGGAGTCGTCGGCTCAGGCAGGAAGTTCTCTGCCTGACCATCGGCACCATGAGAGAATGGGTCTTTCGGGGTAGCACGAACCATCGGAGCGACCATGCCTTTGCCCACAGGAACATCCGTGCGGCCAATCATTTCCAGCACCTTCAGTGCATTCACGCAGGTCACTTCGGCGGGATAGTTGCCATTCACCGTGGTCACCGCCAGAACATCCAGCGCCTCCGATTTGCAGGCCATCACAATGGCCATCGAATCGTCCATGCCCGGGTCGCAGTCGAGAATGATTTTTTTCTTGTCCATGAGAATCTTCCTTTCTTTTGTCAACCAATTTCATAATCCAAAAGCTCATTTGGTAAACATTTTGGTAAAGTTTTACCGTTTGATAAATAATACCATGCTTTCTTCCGAGAATCAAGTTAAAATATGCAAAAAAGCCCCGCATTTCAGCAAAAATTCGCGAAATGCGGGACTTCCCATGTTTTTTAGTTTTCGACTAGCGGTGTGATATAGAAATTTCCGGCTGGCATCAACTTTTCCGGCTCTTCGATTCGCTCAATGAGTCGGTCTATAGCCTTTTCGGCCATCAGCGAAAGGTTCTGACGCACGGAAATAACATTTTCTGTGCCTTCGTAATCGTAGACGGCAAATTTGCAGTTCTCACCAATATGGATGCCTTTTTCTTTAGCCGCTGCCAACACGCCCTTCGCCATCATATCATTTTCCACAAAAAAGCCATCACAGCCCTGTGCATACAGCGTTTCAAACGCGGTGCGCCCAGATTCCTCGGTAAAGCTTCCGTGAAAAACATCCTGTTCCCGGTAATGTGCCTTGATGAGGGCAACACCTTCCTGAAAACCCTGATAGCGCTTTTTTGTCGTATAGACCTGCGCCGGCCCCAGAATACAACCGATTTGTCTTGCCCCTGCCTGCACAAGTTTTTCTGCCGCAGCCCGTCCACCGTATTTGTTATCAGTTGTAACAAAATCACTAAAGATCGAGTAAACAGCACGGTCGAGCAGTACAAGAGGCACACCATTATCCTGTATCGTATGAAGCGTTTTGGTCAGGCTATCGTCTTTTTCCAGTGTGCTCGGTGCTACCACAGCTAGGCCATCGACATTTTTTACAACGAGGCCCTCTACTATAGTACAACAGCGTTCCGCGTCATCGCCGCAGGCAGAGGAAAAAACCACATACCCCTTTTGAAATGCATATTCCTGAATATAGAGCAGCAGCTTATAAAATACAGGGTCTTTCAGATCGGGAAGGACAAGCCCCAGTGTTTTGACACGCGGACTGCTGCCCGGCTGTACTGTAATTTCACTCTGAAAAGCCATTTCTCGTGAGATGCGGAGGATTTTCTCCTTAGTCGCTTCCGAGATTCTGGAATCCTTTCCGTTCAGCACAAGCGACACCGCTGTCGTGGAAACACCTGCGGCTTTTGCAATATCCTTTGCTTTGACTTTCACGATCGTTCCTCAATCTGTTAAATTATTTTACCTCGTGCCTCTATCCTACAGATTTTCGTGAGATTTGTCAACGAAAACTTTTCAATCAGTTCAAAATCACGATTTCACTGTTTTCGGTGGCTGCTCCACCCTTGCTGAAATCCCACCGCTCCCGGAATCCGCGCGAATACTCTTCGCCAGTCAGCTCACAAATTTCTCCGGCCAGAAGCGACACCGGTGCAAGCTCCAAGAACGGATTCAGCAGCTCATTGTCGGTATAAGGCAGGTTTATCACACTTGTCGCTTCGCTGATGCTCTGACCAATCACGCAGAGTGGACGCCGCAGATATGTCATATATCCTTCCACCTCTTCCAGACGGCTGCGGGCAGGTGAGTTCGGCGGCGAGATCAGCACAGTGGGAATCGTCTCCGGCCTTGCTGCAAAGAAAGTGGAGTGGAGCCAATCTTCTGCACTGCACTCCACACCAAATACTCCTGCCTGTCCCACCAGCTCCTGACGCCCCAGCCAAGCGGAGGTGAAACCTGTCCCAGAACCGACCAGCTCATAAACGGATGCAGTCTGGTACACTTTCCGTGCAAAATCACTCACCTGATGTTCGATTTCCGGCAGAGTCTTTTGCAGTTCATCGGCGGAAACCACCAGATCTTCATAGAACGCCAACCGTTCCGCTTCACTTTTTCTACCCTGCAAAATCGCAATGCGCCATGCCACACCACAAAAAGCCAGCAAGGTCGCTGCGTAACCTCTCAGTGGAAGACCACGCTCAATGTTCACCGTCGGTGTGGAAATATCCACCGTCACCTGTGCCGCGCGAGCACATTTCGATTGCATATCGCCCGAAAACGCCACAGCATACGCGCCTTTTATCCGGAAGCGCATCAGCCCTTCTGCAACACGGGCCACCACGCCGGAGCCGCTCACTCCGATGAAAAGCGTCTGCTCCCCTTTGGGCAGAACATCCAAACTCTGGTGGCGAGAAGCATCCACTGAGTAAAGCGCCCTTGCCGGGATGCCTGCGATTTTTTCAATAAACTCCGCGCCATTGCAGGCCGCTGCATACGAGTAGCCGCAGCCTGTCATTACCACCATCTGTGTCTGCTCGATTTTTTCATCTTCCAGTGTATTTTTTACACGCTGATACATTGTTTCCGCACAGTCTCGGAGAAGTTCCGGCACGGTACGGATGTGCATTTTAATATAGTTTGGATGTGCCATCGAAATTTCCTTTCCTGCTTACAAAAAAGACCTCCCGAACATCAAATCGGAAGGTCTTCTACTTTTTTAAGTGGCAATTTCCAAGCTGTGCTCAATATCTGTGACGTCCACTTTCAGGCGGATTGCATCGCCTATCCACGATGTGCGCGAAAATTCATAGGGCACATTGTTTTCGGTAAAGCTGGTGCTCGAGATTTGAAGAATCAGGGTATCATAAGTAATCTTGAGCAAATCCACTTCGGTGGGCGAGGGTCGCACCGCTTCTACGATGTTCGTCCGATGGAGGATTTTGATGCCATAATGCTGACTCAGGGTTTTGGACAGCGAGTTGTCCACACAGAGTCCTACAATGTCGAGCTGCGGAGTGAATTTTTCGGGCAGCCAGATGCGATTGACCGCAATGGGGTTACCATTGACCCGGAAAATTCGTTTGATGTAGAAAATCGGGCCATCATAATTCAGGTTCTCACCGATTTCCGGATCCGTCTGTTCAAATCTCGTCAGCTGCACGATCTCCGGGTGTGGGTCCACAAAACTCCGGGCAGACTGCATGATTTTATCTGAGGGTAGCTTCAGCTGCTGCAGAATGGGACGGGGAGTCTCATTCACAAAGGAGCCGCGTCCTCTTTCTCGAATGATGATACCGTCTTTTTCAAGTTCTGCCAAAGACTGCCGCATGGTCACGCGGCTTACCCCGTATTCCTCTGCAAGATCGCGTTCCGAGGGTAGTTTCTGTTCCTCATCCTGAATCGTATGCGCCAAAATCCTCTTTTTGATATCAACATAGATTTGATAAAATACGGGAATCGGCGAGTCTTTCGCAATGGCACGCAAATTGCTCATGTTACAATCAACCGTCTTTCCTCTGTTCTATCAGCTAATTATATCATATCATTCCTTAAATTTCCATCAATATTATGCACAACAAAGAAATTGACTTTTTGGCTTATTCGCCCATGACCTGCACATAGAACGAGCGCTTGCGGGGGCCGTCGAATTCGAGAAAGTAGATACCCTGCGAGCTGCCCAGCAGCAGCTTGCCATCATGGATGATGAGCGGCAGGTCCACGCCAATGAGGGTGGACTTCACATGGCCGGCTGCGTCGGTGGGGGTGTCATGCTGATGTTTGAAGTCGATACGGGTGGGGATGAGTCGGCAGACCTCGTTCTGAATATCCTCAAAGCCGTTGGGGTCCCAGAACGAAGTGATGGTCAGACCTGCAGTCGTATGCGGGTTGAAGATGATGCACTGACCTTCCTTCACGCCCGTGCTTTCCACGAAAGCCTTGATGTCATCGGTCAGTTTGACAACATCGTTGAATTTCGTCTCAATATTGAATTTTTTCAGCTCGATTTTCATGATGATTCCCTCACTTTACGATTTCGATGTTGCTCTTATGGATTGCAGAAGCATCCTCGGCAAACTGCCAGTGGGTGCGGAAGCCACGGCTGTACGGCTCACCGGACATACTGCTGACGTAACCTGCCAGCAGAGCGCCCGGGATGAAGCTCATGATGGGAGAGGTGACTTCGTACTCGGTCTTGGGGATTTTAACGAGGGATGCTTCCGGCACATCTAGATCGTCGGCATCGCTCACCACCATCAGCGGGCGCTCCATCACCTGCATATAGTGCAGTGCTTCTTTCATGCGACCCATCGAAGCATTGGCATCATCGATAAAGGCTACCGTACCGGTATGCTCACTGTTGGCAACGAAGAAGTTCAGATGTAGCCACTCTTCGGTGTTGACGTGCATGGAATAGCGGCCTGCCGCCTCAATCATCTTAGCGTGAGAGTACCAAGCAGAAGCATAGTCCGTGCCGGCACCCACGAAATCGAAGCCGGGGAAATCCTTCCACTGCTCTGCAATGCTGTAGACCTTTTCATCAATGGCAGGCAGCGCAGTAGCCAGCTTTTCAGCACTGTGCTTGACGTCCATGCGGTATGCCTTTGCCTGATCCATCGTGTAGCGGCCTTTGACTTCGCCAATGCGGATAGCCAGTAGCAGCAGTGCCTCGAAAGATGCCAGGAAGCCGCGTACGCCGGGAGCGCTCTCAAATTTGGGGATGCTACTGTCGATGACTTTCTGGCAGACCTCACCCAGCGGGGTGGTCTTACCAGAGGTGATACCCAGCGTCAGCGCGCCAAGCTCATTCATCCGCATAATGGCCTCTTTGACGCGAGACACCTTGCCGGAGTTGCTGACAGTGATGACCAGAGGGTCATTGGGAGCACCGCCGCAGCGCTTTGCCGGGTAGAAACGTGCCACGTCGATGGCGGGCAGCACCTCAATAGGCATCTTGGTCAGCTGCTCAAATGCCTGCTTGACGGCCATTGCCGCAGCCATCGAGTCGCCGCATCCAGTGATGATGATATGCTGGAGAGAGAAGATTTCCTGAAAAGACAGCGCCTCACGGATGCGAGGCTCCATCAGGTCGTATTGCTGGGTGATGAGTTCAGGGATGCTGTATACCTGACGTCTCATTGCATTATCGAATTTCTGTTCCATAATAATTGCTCTCCTCATTTCTTATGATTTGCCAATGCCATGACGTAATTGCCCACCTCTACGCTGAAGCGCAGCGCAGCAGGCATCAAATCATCCGGCATATTTTGCGTGTAACGATGCGTCTCGTAGACAAAGTCACCTTCATAACCGATTTCCGAGAGCACCCACATGAAGCTTTCCCAATCCGTCTCGCCGAAGTACGGAATCTGATGGTCAGCCTTGATACCGTACTGGTCGGAGACATGGGTAGCTTTGAGCCGCTTGCCAATATACTGCAGTGCAGACACCTGATCCTGCTGCATAATGGATGCGTGCTCAAAATCCCATGCGATGCCCACGTTCGGAACATTCAGCGTATCAACCAGCTCTACCAGTTCATCCGGCTGGCTGGTGTAACGCTTACGGGGTGCGATGTTCCAGTCCCAGAGGTTTTCGATGGCGATACCAATGCCCAGTTTGTCAGCAAATTCCAGTTTCTTCTGGAAATATGCCACATTACCTTTCAGCGAGTCGCCCCGCATCTGAGGCCCGGGAGCCGTCGCTGCATGAGTAACAGCCCACTTGACGCCCAGTGCAGCCGATCCGCGCATACACCGCTCGATAATCGTCTCTTTCCACTGAGCCGTTTCGGCATCAGCTGTCATATGCTCGTAGAAGTGCAGATGCGACTGGGAAAACTCCACGCCATATTTTGCGGCAGTGTTACCAATGTCGTCCACCCAACTTTCCCACTTATCGGTCAGCAACGGCGTCGGAAAGTTAGAGCAGTCGTGAAAATTCATATCCTGCACCTTGAATCCGGCTTCTGCCAGAATGCGGACAACATCGGGAATGTCAGCTTTGACTCCATGCGGGCGATTGAATCCCATCGTGGTAGATGTACCCAGTCTCATATAAAACCTCCTACTGAAATCAGCCCTTGACTGCGCCTGCAGTCATACCCTTGACGATTTGTTTCTGCGAGATGATAAAGATGATGATAGACGGAATCAGGACGATAACCGCGCCTGCCATCGTGGCACCATAAGCGGCTTCTTCCGAGAAGTTCAGCATGGTGATACCGACCTGAACCGTACGCATCTCATTGCGCGTGGTGATGATCATAGGCCAGAGGTACATATTCCAAGTGCTGACGAAGGAAGAGATGAACACGGTGGTCATCACGGGCTTTGCAATAGGCAGCAGAATGCGCCAGTAGAACCCGAATGCACTGCAGCCGTCAATGTCGGCTGCTTCTTTCAGCTCTTTGGGGATGGTCTTGAAGTTCTGACGCATCAGGAAGATATTTGCTGCAGAGACGAAGTAGAGAATCATAATGCCCAGATAATTATTGACAAGACCCATGCCGGAAACAGTCATATAGTTGGTGACGATGGTTGCATCACCGGGGATAAGCATGGTTCCCAGCACCAGATAGAACAGAATGTTCTTACCCTTGAATTCAAAGAATGCAAACGCATATGCGGCCATTGAGGCAACCATCATACGCATGACGCTGCATACCAAAGAGACAAACAGGGAGTTAACCAGAAAGCGCGGGATCTGGGTCATCTTCAACGCCTGAATAAAGTTATCTAGATAAAATCCGCTCGGGAAAAGAGAGGGATTCGAGGACAGAATCTCAGTCGGCTTCATAAATGCTGCTGCGATGCAGTAGAGCACCGGAGCCATGATAATGAGACCCAAAATCACACATACGACCTGAATCAGCGCACTCGTGATTTGGTCTTTCTTTTTCTCAGTCACGTTCATTAGTCGTAAGTCACTCCCTTCTTCTCAAACTTGAAGCTGATGAGGATGATGACGAAGGCAATCACAAATCCGACAACAGCGGCGGCATAAGACTGGCCGTAATTGTAGATTTCAAAAGCCTTGCGGTACATATAATAGATAATGGTGGAGGTCGAGTTGTTAGGGCCACCCTTTGTCAGCACCATGACCGGGCCAGACATCATCATAGCCGTGGCGAGATTGGTGCAGATGAGGTAGAATACCGTAGGCGACATGATCGGTAGATAGATCTTGAACATCAGCTTCCAGTTGGGGCAACCGTCGATGCGAGCCGCCTCGATGAGGTCATCCGGCACACTGCGCACAGCCGAAAGCAGATACAGAAAATCCATACCAAGACCCAGCCAGACGCCCAGAATGATCACAGAAAGCAGTGCGGTCTTTTCACCGTTGAACCACTGTACATCCAGCCCAAAGATGTGGTTGACGATGCCGATTTGCGGGTTGAGCATCAGCTTGAAGATTAGAGCCGCCACCGACATAGAAACTGCCATCGGGAAAGCAAATGTCAGCTCATAGAGCCATGAGGCTTTCCGCTTCTTGTTTGCAGCCATTGCCATCAGGAAAGCCAGAACGATGGTCACAGGCACCTGAATCAGCGCGTAGATAAATGTATTCTTGATGGACTGGATAAACAGGCTGTCGCTGAATACCTTCTGATAATTTTCCAGACCGATAAATTCCACCGCCTTGCCGGTAGCGTTGGTCAGAAAGAAGCTCGTGCCGATGGTCTTAACGAACGGATAGTAGATAAAAGTTCCCATCAGCAAGATGGTCGGCAGCAAAAACAGATAGGGTGTAAGTTTATTTTCACGTCGCTGCTTCTTTGCCGGGAATACTTTGGAGCCGCCGTCTTTCATTACTCATACACCTCCAAAACAATATTTTTCGATAGCCTCCACCACACCGTAAGCGTAGGGCTTGGAGGCCACATAGTCGGCTTTTGCTTTCAGACTGTCACAAGCGTTATCTACCGCAACACCCACTCCTGCATACTCGACCATTTCCATGTCGTTTTCAAAATCTCCACAGGCCATTACTTCATCCTGTCGGATATCCAGAAGCTCCATCAATTCCTTGACGCCGGTCATTTTATTGCAGCCGCAGGGGCCAAGCTCGACCGCTGCATCCGCATAAGTCGTTATCCAGTACTGCTGGCCGAAATCCCGTTTCAGTTCTTCCCGGAACGCTTTAATTTTACCGGTATGATGCTCATCCATGAACATGACCTTCACGAAACGTGCATTTTTCCAGTCGTGCTTGTCCAGGTCGATGAAGTTTTGAAAACGGTCGCCGAACTTTTGGTGCTCCTTAACATAATCTGTCAGCCGCAGTGCGCGTTCCGTCCGCTCGTCGGAGAGGGTGACAGTCAGACCTTCGGCGTCTGCTCTGCGAATGATTGATAAAATCGGTTCTACTGAGAAATTGTGTGAGACAAGGCACTTTTCTTCCTGAAAAATGCAAGCACCATTGGAGATGACATACGGGGAAGTAATGCCCACAGTCTTTACCAAACGAGCTACCAGCTCTTTGGTTCGACCTGTGGCAAATGAAAACACCACGCCATGCTCTTTGCACTTCTGAGCTGCCTCGATCAGCTCCGGTGCGATTGCCTCCGTGCCATCGATCAGCGTCCCGTCAATGTCACTGACCACTAATTTAATAGCCATTTTTTGACCTTTCTCTGATAAAACTAGAGAAAAAGGACAGTCAACAACTCTACCCTAGAGCCATAGAACTGCCGACTGCCCAAATTCTAACTAATTTTCAGGGTTTATGATGATTTAGACGGGGTTTGCACGGTTGTACTCATCCAGCGCCTCGTTGCACTGCTTCGCCATTTCAGCCACGCAGTCATCGATGGACAGAGAGCCAGCCGCAAACTGTGCGCCTACCTCCTTGAAGGTGGTGGTGAATGCCTGCTGAGTGGGAGCCAGATGCTCCTGAACTTTCGGGTTGGAGTTCATCATGGCGCTGAATGCCACATCGAACTCGGGACGGCTCTCGACATAAGCCTTCATGTCGTCGGTGTCCATAGATTTCTGGTTGACAGGGATGCAACCGGTACCAAGCGCCCACTCGGTCTGGTAGTCAGCCGAAACCCACTGCTTCATGAATTCCCAGCTCTTTGCGACCTTCTGTGCATCGCCGCGATCCAGTGCGTAGATAGAAGAACCACCCGGGCAAACACCGCCCTTATCGGATGCCTGCACCTTGGGCAGGTCGGCAACACCAAGTTCCCAGCCCTGCTCTGCAAAGGTGCTGATCATGCTCTCCAGCACATTGTTGCTGGTAAAGAGGGTAGCACTGGTACCTGCCATGAACTCATCACGAGCCTGTGTACCTTCATCCGTGGTCTGGACTGCGCCGGTGGCCAGAACCTTCGACCACTCGGTCAGGAAGTTCTTCATGGTACCTTCTTCATCAAAGACAACCTTGGTCATACGGCCTGCGCGGCCATTCTCGTGATCACCGATGAAAGAGTACTCGCCCTGACCGCCGATGAAGTGGTTCAGGTAGGTGTTCTGGATGCCAAAGGTAATGGCATACTGGCCGTTGCTCTTGAGTTTTGCAGCCATATCCGCAAACTCTGCCAGCGTGGTGGGAGGAGTCTCCGGGTCAAGGCCGGCTGCTGCATAGGCGGTCTTGTTGTAGTACATGATCATCGTAGAAGCATGGAACGGCAGGCTCCACAGGGTGTCGGACAGCGTATAGGTGTTCACCAGCTGGGGCAGCAGCTCACTGCCGTCAAAGCTCTCGTCTGCCTCGATGAGGCTCTGTGCGGGCACAACATACGGCACCGTGCTCATGTACTCGGCATCGCCTGCGAACACCTGAACCATATCGGGCAGGTTGTCCACGTCCTTTGCCAGAATCAGAGCCTTAACCTTGCTGATCAAATCGGAAGAGCTCTGGTAAACAGGTGTAACGGTGATGCCCATTTCCTTACCCACAGTCTCGTTGAACTTGGGAATCATGGTCTGCTCCAGCAGCTCGCCGGCCTTGCCGCCACGGTTGTGCCACAGAACGACTTCGGTGTTTTTACTGGAGTCAACAGCCGCCAAATTATAGCCCTTGCTCTCGGCACCAGAGGCAGCAGTGGAACCAGCAGTTGTTCCGTTATCTTTGGAGCCGCCGCAGCCAGTCAGGCTCAGTGCAGCAGCACCCACTGCACCCGCAGCAGTCACCTTCAGAAAATTGCGGCGAGAAATCTTTTTCATAGTATCCTCCTATTTTTGGTTATCACGTGTGACTCTCTTCTCATCCGGTAAACTGGTATTAACAAGCATACCTTTTATGTTTTGTATATTACGCCTGTTTTCGTGTTTTTTCAAGCAAATTTGATTTTTTCATCCTATTGCCCATAAAGTGCCATCGTTTTTGTGCGAAATATACAATATTGCCATAAAGTATTACCATTCCGGCTTGTTTTATATACGAAACGGAAAGTGCAAAATCCTTTCGTTCCGTTCATATTTTTTCATCAGACCGTTATAATCAGTATAGTCTCGTGTTTCTATCATCTCCCTGACCGTTACATATGCTTCTGGATAGTCCTGTTTAACCCACTTTTTCACCCGCTCAGCCTGCGTCGTCCCCTCTTTACATAAAAGTTCTTCCACATAAACCGGGATCTCCTCGTCCAGTACATTCAGAACACCTTCCAAGTCGCTTACACCCGGAATAATAGGCGCGTAGGTCGTCCAAGTACGGATGCCATTCTGATGGAGCAGGTTTGCGTTTTCGATGCCCGGATGATGCTCTCCACTTTTCATCGCTTTCATAAACGGAGGCCGTGCCAGCTCCACCACAATAGTCAACTGCTCTCGCATTTCAATCAAAAGCGAAAGATAGTCCCGGATGACCCGATTTGTGGCGGAGGTCGTCAGCAGAACCGGCATCTTGTGCTCTTTCAGCAACTCAAGACACTGCCGCGTCAGGCCGGCGTGGATTTCCTCGTCACAGAATGGATCGCAGATACTTCCGACATAAATGCGTTCTTTTACATCCCACCGCACCAGCTCCTGCCGCAACATTTCAACTATATTGTCCCTAACTTGTAGCCGCCCTTCCCACTCCGGGTCATCCAGCCAGTAGCAGAATGGGCAATCCATCGGACAGCCATTATAAGGATTAATGTAGGCATGATGATGCGGTGAATAGTCGATTGCGTGCCTGACTCGGATATGTTCGATTTTCACTTTGTGAAGCACTCCTTTCACATTTCACCCGCTCCACGGTTTTCATTATAGCTTTACACCTTTTCCCTGAAAACCATGTTCCGGTATATTTTTTGTAAAATTGGTATTAAGTACTAGACCAAAATACCATTTTGGAGTATACTATATTCAATGTCAAAATTCATTGTGCATCTTACACAATTTTTTATTACAATGTTTTTTGCTATTCGTTTAATTTAAATTAGGTGCACCCAATTAAACTACTTTAGGAGGTAAAAATGGAAAAGCGCGTTTTTCTGATCGTCCTGGACAGCTTCGGCATCGGCGCAGAGCCGGATGCCGCCGCCTTTGGCGATGAGGGGACCAACACCCTCGGCGCCATCGCCAGCCACCCCAGCTTCAACTGCCCCAACCTGAAAAAGCTCGGCCTGTTCAACATCGACGGCGTGACCGCCGGTGAAAAGGATCTGTCTCTTATACACATCTCCGAGCCCACGAGACGCTCATGA